>ULNB01007826.1_pt1 | contig 17490 bp, 9 predicted proteins | sample 1951811 | NCBI WGS metagenome assembly ULNB01 (sample SAMEA4835566, study PRJEB28245) | human gut metagenome | biome: gut microbiome; material: fecal sample | place: Denmark | collected 2008
TACTAATATAATTTCTTATACAAATTACTATTTGCTGAAATCATTATAGCACAAATCAAATAATTTTAACATCTTTCTGGAGAATTTTTATCAGGAGATTTATCTTGTTTTACTTCTTTTTCATCTCCTAACATTTCGTGGTCATCTTCATTTATTTTTAGTTCAGCATTTATTTCTTCTAATTTTCGCAACTTTTCTTGTAACTCTTGTTCTTTTGGAAATTCTTTTTGAACCTCTTGTTTTGCATTTTCTAGTTGAAAATATGTATTATCTAACAAATCTCTTTCGTGTGGAATATCTTTTGCAACATTCTCTAAACAATTATTTATTCTTGTTATATTTCCATTTATATCAGTTCCTAAATCAATAGAATAACTAAATTTATTTTTTAGTTTTAACTTAATGTTTCTAGTTATTGAATCAAAACTAATCTCCATTTTAAATCCTCTATACTCTCCTATTTCTCTCGTTTCCATACTTTTTAAATCGTTTATACTTTGTAGTAGACTCTTTCCAGCCTCTTGTTTTTCAGTATGTATTATTCCATTTATTTTCATAGGAGAAAAACCATCTGCATTGGGTTTAGTATATTCTTGCAATTTAATAGTATCTTCTTCCATTGCTCCAATTTTATTATTAAGTCTTGCTATTTCTTCTGGAAAATACTTTATAATTCTATCTTGTAATGAATATTTTTGATTCATAAATTCTTGTTTTAATAATCTTAATTTTGCTACATCAGTATCTAATGATGTCTTTTCTAATATTTTAGGATTTCCTGTTGCAAGAGCTTTTATTTCTCCGTAGGTTAGTGCTTTATCATCAATATCTTCCATTGTTCTTGCAGGAGTTTTTGATGTCATTATTTGAGAAATAAATTTCTGTTTTTGTTCTACTAATTGATACATATAGCTATCAAATGTTTTTTCTGTAACATAAGAATATACATATACCTTTTTATTTTCATTTCCCTGTCTAATCATTCTGCCATTGCGTTGCGTTAGGTCTGATGGTTTCCATGCACAGTCTAAATGGTGTGTTGCAATTAACTTATCTTGAACATTAGTACCTGCTCCCATTTTTTGAGTTGAACCTATTAACACTCTAACCTGTCCTTTTCTCACTTTGCTAAATAATTCTTTCTTTTTAACTTCATTGTCTGCCTCATGAATAAAAGCTATTTCATCAGGTGGAATACCTTTTTGAATTAGCTTTTTCTTTAACTCATTATATATATCTGTAAATTCTTCTTTTTCATATCCTTTTAAATCTTTTGGAGTTGATAAATCACAAAATACAAGTTGTGTTGATTTTTTCTCACTATTTTCATCCCATATTCTATAAATATTTTCACAACATGAATTTACTTTACTACTTTCGGAATCTGGCAATAAAGGGTTTATAAGTCTTTGATCTAGTGCGAGTTTTCTACCCTCATTTGTGATTTTAAGCATATTATCTTCTGTTGCATCAACTGCTCCTGACCTTATTTTTTCTGCTCTTTCTCCCAAAGCCTTAACCATTTCTTGTTGTATTTCACTTGGTTTTACAACGACATTTATATTTTCAAATTCTGGTGTAGGTAAATTTAATGTTTCAGCAGTTTGAATATCTGCTACTTCTTTAAACAAAGATATTAACTCTGGCAAATTATGAAATTTGGCAAATCTAGTTTTTGCCCTATATCCACTTCCCTCTGGTGCAAGCTCTATTGCCGTTATTGTTTCTCCAAATGTACTAGCCCAGTTATCAAAATGTTCTAAATCATTTCTTCTTAATTCTCCATACTGTAGATATCTTTGCATAGTATAAAGTTCTGCCATTGAATTACTTACTGGTGTTCCAGTAGCAAATACAGTTCCTTTCCCACCTGTTATTTCATCCAAATATCTACACTTCATAAAAAGATCCGAAGATTTTTGTGCTTCAGTTTGTGCTATTCCACCTACATTACGCATTTTACTATATAAAAATAAATTCTTATAGTTGTGAGCTTCATCAACAAATAATTTATCTACGCCTAGTTCTTCAAATGTAACTACATCATCTTTTCTTTCTTCCTTATGTAATTTTTCTAATCTATTTTCTAATGATTTTCTGGTCTTTTCCATTTGTTTAATAGTATAATTTTCTCCTTTATTTGCTTTTTCTGATGCAATTCCTTTCGTAATATCATTTATTTGTTCTTCTAATAATGTAATTTGCCTTTCTATTGACATTGGTATTCTTTCAAATTGCGAATGTCCAATGATTACTGCATCAAATTCTCCTGTGGCAATTCTGCTACAAAATTTTTTCCTATTTTTTGTTTCAAAATCTTTTTTCGTGGCAACTAAAATGTTAGCACTTGGATAAAGTTGCAAAAACTCACTTGCAAACTGCTCTATAATATGATTTGGCACAACAAATAAAGACTTATTGCATAAGCTTAAACGCTTACTTTCCATTGCTGCTGCAACCATTTCAAATGTCTTTCCTGCACCAACTTCATGTGCTAACAAAGTATTATTTCCATATAAGATATGTGCTACTGCATTTAATTGATGTTTTCTCAATTTTATTTCAGGATTCATTCCTACAAAATCTATATGAGAACCATCGTATTCTCGTGGTCTTATACAATTAAATTTATCATTATAAAGTCTTACTAAATCATTTCTTCTTTCTGGATCTTCCCATACCCAATTTAAGAATGCCTCTTTTATTGCATCTTGTTTGCTACAAGCTATTGCTGTTTCTTTCCTGTTTAATACTCTTTGTTTTCTTCCTTCATCATCTATAAATGTATCAAATATTTTCACATCTTTTAGATTAAGTGTTTGTTCTATTATTTTGTATGCATTTATTCTTGATGTACCATAAGTTGTGTATGCTTTTACATTATTTTTATCATTACTTTTCCCATCAATATACCATTCAGCAGTTATGTTTGAATATTTAACATGAATATCCCATCTGTTATAACTTGGTGTATCTAATAATTCAAAAATAAACTTTCTAATAATTTCTGGTGGTATCCATGTTGAACCCAACTTAATTCCAATTTCACTTGCAGTAAGGTCTTTTGGAATTACCTCTTTTAGTTTTTCAACATTTATATTAAAACTAGAATCTTCTTTTGCAAATTGTTCTGCAATTTTAAGTTTCTCTCTAACATTTCCAGATAAATATTCATCAGCGGTTACCCAATTGTTTGGCTCTCCATATTCTGGAACTTTAAAAATTACTCCCTCAAGACTTTTTATCATTTTATCTGTATCTATACCACATAATTTTTGCATATAATTCAAATCAACTTTTGCCTTATCTTGTATAGATAGAATTAATGCTTCATCTGGAGTATCTACCTGTAAGATTTTCTTTTTAGCCTTTATAGTTCTTTTACTAAATATATCAGCTTTTCCAACAAATTTACCTTCTCCATCTATCTTTTCAAGTGAGCATAACAAAAAATAACTACTATCATTTGAAAAAGCTGTTTCATTTGCTCTTGAATTAATTAAGCCATATTCTTTTGTAAATCTATCATATAAATTATTTAATTTTACTTGTGCAAGATGAATTTCTTCATCAGAATAATCTTCCATTTGAAAATCTATCAGTTCTCTTGTTTGATCTCTTAATAAAATCAATCCTTTAATTCTGTTTTGTGCCGTCAATGGTAGTTCATCTTGTAAAATCATTTTTGAATTTTCTCTAAAATACAATTTATCATCTATTACTGCATAAGAATAGTTCTTAACAGTAGGAATTGCAGGTATTGATGTATCTTCTTGTTCAATTTCGTTTTCAATACTATTATTCTGTAATTCTCCATGTATATTAGTTATTGCATAATTTAATTGTTCTTCTAAATTTGTATCTTCTTCAGTTTTACAAGTTGAGTCATAGCCATAAGCTGTAGATACTATTTCCATTTTTCCTAATATCATTTCGGGATTATCTACAAAATATTTATTCATCGCAATATTGTTTTCATCTCTGTCTAGATATACCCAATCTGGCATTATATCAGTCAAATTTTCTCTTTTTTGTAAGAAAATAATATCTGATGTTACTTTTGTTCCTGCATTCTTTGTAAATGTATTATCTGGTAATCTGATAGCACCTAAAAGATCTGCTCGTTGTGCTAAATATCTTCTAACCTCTGGACTCGCTTTATCCATTGTTCCTTTTGATGTTACAAATGCAATTACTCCTCCTGGTCTCACTTTATCTAAAGTTTTTGCAAAGAAATAATCATGAATTAAAAAATTATTCTTATCATATCTTTTATCATTTACTTTAAAATCTCCAAATGGTACATTTCCTATTGCTATATCAAAAAATGAGTCTGGAAAGTCTGCCTTTTCATATCCTTGAATTTTAATGTTTGCTTTTTGATATAATTGCTTTGCTATTTTGCCACTTATAGTATCAAGTTCTACACCATAGAGTTTTGAACTTTGCATTTCTTGTGGTAACATTCCTAAAAAATTTCCTATACCACAACTTGGTTCAAGTATATTTGCTTGTTCAACTCCCATATTTTTTAGAATGTTATATATTGCATTTATAACTACTGGTGGTGTATAAAAAGCGGTTAAAGTAGAGGCTCTTGCTGATTTATATTCTTCATCTGTTAATAGTTCTTTTAATTCGTAATATTCTTCATTCCAATTCGTTTTATTTTCATCAAATACATCTGGAAGTCCACCCCAACCTACATATTTCGACAAAATGTTTTGTTCTTCGGAATTTGCTAATCTATTTTCATCTTCTAACTTATGTAAAAGTTTTATTGCCTCAATATTTCTTTTTACTTTTTCCTTTGGAGTACCTTCTCCTAGTAAGTTATCATTTATATGATAATTATGCTTTTCTTGATTTTTATAATACTCATCTCTATTAAGTGGTTCTGCATTTTCTTCTCTTTTCTTAAATAAATTCAATACATTTTGAGCTTGTTCAATTTCTCTTGGAATAATATCAAATTCCAAATTATCAATGAATTCTTGACTAACTTCTTCTAATTTTTTATCTATTAGTTCTGTAATACCAGTAAACTCTGCTAAATCTTTTCTTATATCATCTAAATTTTCATTATCTGTATTTTGGGAATATTCTAAAAGTCCACCATCAATTTCAGTCCCTCTATTATCATATATGGCATAATAATATCCTTCTTCATTTGTATGAAAGTGAAAGTAATTTCCATTTTTTAATTTATAATTTTTATCTATATTTTGAATTTCTATTTTATCATTTTCGTTAACATTTTCATCTTTAAATACTTGATTAAACATCCATTTTTCATTTTCATAGTCATTTTCTAACCAATTTTGATATTTTTCTTTTTCATCATTGATAAAATATCTATCTAATGCAATAAGTTCTCCAATTCGCTTTTCTATTGTATTCCAATTAACTTGCATTGTATCTTCAACTTCTCTTTTAGAAAGTTTTAGACCTTTGCTTGGAGTATATTCAACCCATATACCATCAAGTCCAGCTACACCATTAGTTCCATAATAGTTAAATTCCTTTTTTAAAAAATCTTGTCTTTCTTTTGATGATAATGTTTCTTGGTATAATCTATATACTCTAAATTTTCCATTTTGATGTCCTGTTTCATCTTGTAATGTTTTATCTATCATTTCTTGTGTAAAAGAAAAAGCAGGAGCATTTTCTACTTCTGCTTGTGTTTTGATATTATCTATTTGTTTTTCTACACTTGGTAATTCTTTTATTGGTGGTACATAAGTGTCTTCAAAAAGATTTAATTGTAAATTAACTCTGCTATTATCATTTCCTCTGCTTGGTTTCTTATTGAGTTCATTGCTTGTACCCACTCCATTTGATTCTCTCTTTTCATTTTCTCTGTTATTTGGTTCTTTTCTGCTAAACTTGTTATTATTTGTTTCATTCTCTTTTGAGCTGTCTGTTCTATTTCTCCTAAATGTTCTTCCATTTTGCCATCTATCATCAATTCCTCGTATAACCCTCTTTTGTATTCTTTTAGGAAGTTCTCCCTCATTCTTGAAAATCTCCCCTGTGTTATTTTCTTTGTTTTTGGTAATGCTACTTGTGGTATCTGATAATCTCCCATTTGTTTGTATGTTAATTCTATCATAATCGTTTCTCCCTTCACTATTTTTTTCTTCATTATTATGATAATTCATTTTTTCGTTATTAACAAATGTACGATTTGTTAATTTATTATTTTTTTCAAAATTAATGACACTTGAATATATTTCTCTTATTTCTCGTTCTGCAATATCACTCGTTGCAGCACCTAATCTTGAAATAACTCTTTTGTTATTAAATTGTTTTATTATTTCAAAATCAGCTAGGCTAAAATGTTCCATTGGATCAATTCCACATCTTTTCATTGTCATATATGCAATTGAATTTGCTAATATTCCTCTGAAATAAGATTCCAATTCAATGTCATTTAATTCTTGTAGAAAACTTCCTTCTGTAACTTCTTTTAAATCAACTAAATAATCTTGAAAGTTATCTTCTACTAAATTTATTGAACTAGAATAAATTGCTTCAGCTAAAGTATCTTTTATTTCTAAATTACCAAAGCTATTTTCTAATGTTTCAATAATTCCATTTGTATAAGAAGGCTTTACTTCCCATAATTTTAAATCTTGACCTATACCACTATGAGTATCTGAAATATCAAATACATGTCTTAGTACACTTCTACCATTTTCAATGGATAATAATGCAATACCTTTTGCACCTTTATTTACCCATCTTTTTAGCCTTTTATTCCAAGTTTCTATATCAGCACAAGCTGTTGCATTTGCTTTTTGGGCATATATCAATACTTGTTCACTAAAAGAATATTTATAATTATTACTAGCAGTATTTAAAAATTCTATCCAGTTTTCACTACTTTGAGAAATGTATTTTATGGTTTCATTTGCCATTTCATTAACTAATTGATATTTATTCGCCATTGGATTCCTCCTTTCTTGTTTATTGATAATTAAAATACCCTATTGTATTGTGTTCTTTAATAAATTCTCGTAAAGCAATAATATTCAAAACATCAGGATCTTTTGTTATTTCTTTTAAATCTTCTATTTTTAAGTTTGAAATATCTTTTTCTGTTGATTTTCCAATATTTATCAACTTATTATATGTTTCCATTCTTAAATTTCTTTTTCTAGGCATTTCCCACCTCCTATTTTAAACATAAAAAATAAGCTAGATATTAATCTAACTTACTTCTTTTTATATTATATTTATTTTTTTATTACATGATAATCACATTTTTTACATCTGCCGAATCCTTGCGTACGCAAAGCTATTGAGCTTTGCCATTCATTTCCACATATGCTACATTTCCACCATACTATTGTTTTGTTTTTACAAGTCATTTTCTCTGGTTTTAAATCTCCATTTTTTATAGGATGCCATTCTTTCGCTAACTCTGGATAATTCGTTGCCAAAGAACCTTCTTTTTTTATTAAATTCTTCTTTCTAGTATTTGCTCCAATAATCGATGCACATTTTGGACAATCTTTTGAATTGATTCTACTATCTATAGATGCCTTCCACTCATACCCACATTTCGAGCATTTCCAAAAAAATTTATTTTTTCTTTCTCCAAGATTTAAATCTTCAAATCTGATTTTATTTTTTTCATAGTCATATTCATTTGCTAATCTAGGATATATTGTTTTAAAATCATTAGTTCCTTTTTTTAATCTATAATAAGAACATTCAATACATTTTGTAGTATTTTTTCTAAATATATCTTTTACTTTAGCACTATATGATTTACCACACTCTGTACATTTTAGCCATATAACTTTTTCACTTCCTTTAGTAAACATGTCAGGAGTTAAATTTCCATTTTTTTCATTATCCCACATATAGATAATTTCTGGTTTTAATTCTAATAACGAATTTTTCTTTCTTGATAAATACATTAACTCCAAAATTTTATCATTATCATTTTCCAAATCAATATTCATATTTTTGCACTTTAGATAATTAAGTATATCTAAGATACATTTCTCTAAATTTTCTTTTCCGTCTTTTATTTGGAAAGTCTCAAAAATAATTGATGTTGAATCTAATAATGGTAATCCTTTTTCTCTCACACGAATCAACTTTATATTTAGCTCATTACAAATTTTATCTTTTTCTAAATCCTTCTTTATATTTTTATGCCAAAGAGCTCCATCATATTCAATTGCTGTTTTAATAGATGGAATATAAATATCTAATTCTTTTCCAGCTTGATTATTTAATTTAAAATTTTCAATAGCATCTTTAAAATTTTGACTAATATAATAAAAAATAGCTTTTTCAGGATATGATACTTTATATTCTTTCTTACATATTGGGCAATTTCTGCCTTTGACTCGATTTACAATACTTGCTTCCCAACTATGTCCATACTTACATTTCCAATATACTTTTTTATTTGATTTAGCCATATAATTTTCTGGCAAATTAGGATTTTTATCATAATCCCATTCATCTAATAATTTAGGATACAAGCTTTTTAAATCATTAACACCAATAACTGGTGTTGCATTTATATCTCCAGTTCTTTTACTTGCACATTCAGGGCAACCTAATCCTCTACTAACTTTACTTCTTATTTCAGCCAAATAGTCATTACCACAAAATATACATTTCCACCAAACTTTATATCCAGATTTTTTTAAAAACTGATTTGGTTTTAAATCGCCATTCTTTTCATAATTCCATTCACATAGAACTTCTGGAAATTGAGATTCTAAATCATTTACTCCAAGAATGGGTGTTGAATGTTTTAATGATAATTTGTTTCTTTTGCATTCAGGGCATCCATTTCCTCTCCCGTCTTTTCTATATCTATCATGTGGAGCAGCTTGCCATATGTTATTACATTTATTACAGTGCCAATATACTTTTGTATGGCATCCATAAGATATCTTTTCAGGATAATAACCTAACTCTTTGTTTTTTTCATAATCCCATTCTTTCATCAATTCAGGAATATCTATTATATATTTTTTATCATTCAATATTTTTCCTCTTTTCTATGTTAACTTGATAAATTTATCAATATTATAACACATTTTCAAATAAATGTTTTAATATTGTCAAAAAGAACTAGGCCTTACTTATTACAATTCTTAATTATTATAGAGTATCATGAATTCTAATTAGCTTTAAAAGAAAATAATCCATTGCTTCTGTGTCTTTATTCTCATTAACCATTGCTGTTCTACTTTCATATAAACTATTAATTATAAGTCCTAAATCGTGTTTATTTACCTTCATCTTATTTTTTAATTTTACCAGTACCTCATCAACCACATCAACATATTTATTTTGTTTTAATAAATTATTTCTAAAATCTATTAAAGAATAACGCAATATTCTCAATTCTTCATTATTTAATTCTAGCTTTTTCTTTTTTTCAAACATTATAATCTCCCCTCAAAAATTACTATTTGAGAAGATTATATCATATCATTTAATTATTGTCTTATGTATAAACAGAAAAAGAGAGATTAATTTTGTATTTTTATATTAACCTCTCTTAAATTAAACTATTCTTGTTTATTCTTATTATGATTACGAATAACTATATAAGTAATTCCTAATAAAGATAATATAATTGCTCCAGCAAATAATTTAATTTTGCTTTCATCTCCTGTTTTAGGAACTTCTATTTTTTTATTTTCAAAAGTAAATTCTATTGTGCTATCTTTTTCTTCTACTTGTTCATTATCTACGAATATTCCTTTATCATTGATTTCAACTTTTGCTACTCTGCTAGATAATTCATAATCTTTTGGTGCTTTTATTTCTTTGATGTAATATGTGCCATATCTTAATTCTTCAAATAAGGCTGTTCCATTTTCTTTGTCAGATTTTACTTCTTTAATTAGCTTTGTACATTCTGAATCTTCATAAATACCAAAAATAAATTTATCTTTTATAGTTTCTTTAGTTTCAGAATCTACTTTAACTACTTTTACATTCTTTAATATTGGCATATCTTTCATTTCAATTTTTTGTGTATTTTTTTCTGATGTTACAACAAATTTTATTTCTTCTGTAATTTCGTAGCCATAAGGTGCTGTTGTTTCTTTTAATACATATGTTTTACCTTCTTCAAGACCTTTTACTTGATGTGGTTCTTTTGCAGATGTCCATTTATCTATTGTATCTCCATTTTCATCAATTACTTCTAATTCTGCTCCTTCTAATTCATTTCCATTAGTTAAGTCTGTTTTTGTAACTTCAACTACTTTATTTATTAGCTCTATGCGTTGATCTTTCTTTTCATCAGTTACTTTAAAGGTAACATCTGTAGCTTTTACAAATCCATTAGGAGCTGTTTCTTCATGTAAAGTATAAGTTTCATTTTCGATTAGATTTTTAATCTTATGTTCTTCTTTAGTAGAAATCCACTCATCAACAATATTTCCATCTTTATCTATGATTTGAATTTTAGCACCTTCTACTTCATTACCTCCAATATCAGTTTTAGACATTGAAACAACTTTATCTTTCATATTTATTTTTTGAATTTTATTTGTATCGTCTATTGTAAATTTAACACTTGTAGCTATTACATAGCCCTCTGGAGCTATCTCTTCTTTTAGTATATATTCTTTACCTACTACAAGTCCCTCAATTTTGTGAGTTTTATCAGTAGATATCCATTCATCTATAACTTTATTATCACTATCTAACACAGATAGTTTAGCCCCTTTAAGTTCTTTATCTCCTGTAATATCAGTTTTAGAAAACTCTACTAGAGTTGTATCATTTGATATATCTAATTTTTCAGTATAAACTTTTGTTGTTAAGTCTTTTTGTTCAAACTTAACTTCATATTTTGTTGTATTTAATACAAGTCCATTTAAAGTTTTTGTTTCTTCAATTTCATAAGTTCCAATTGGTAAATTTGTTATTTCTAGTTTTCCATCTTTAGTAAGATTATATTTTTTAATCTCTTGTCCTTTTTCATAAATAACACTACCATCTGACATGTCAATAATATTTTCTTTTGCTGAAAGCTTAAATTCTATACCTGATAAATCTGATGTATCAATTAAAGATATATCTGCATCTTCTCTTACGCTAATTGTTTTATCTAATTTAATTGTTCCTGTTGGTTGCTCATTTTTAATAATAACTTCTTTTATAAAATCTCCATCTTTATCTTTGTCATAATCTTTTACATTTTTTATTTCAAATTTAACTGCTTCCTCTAATTGTAAAAATCCTGTTGGAACTTTTATTTCAGTTATTTCATAACTACCTACTGGTAATTTTAATGGTGTAGTAATTGTTGCTTTATCATCATTTTTACTATTAAATGAATTATCTGGAACAACTATATTATCTGCATTAGTTGTAAATGATGTATATGTTGTATTTCCTATTTTTTGAGAGATAGTTTCTCCTTTTTTGAACAATATTTTTTTAGTAGCTCTATCATATATGTCTTTTGTAGCTTTTATCTCAAATGTTGTAGAATTTAATGTAACAAGTTTATCTGTTTTTAAATCTTTTTTGATCAATTTAATATATGTTTCTAATTGTTCATTATTAACAACGATATGCTTTGTTTTCTTTGCTATTTCCTTAATTTCTGATTCATCATCTGTAATAGAAAATGTAAAATCAACTGCTGTTTCATAATCTGTTGGAGTTTTTGTTTCTTTAACAATGTATTTTCCATAAGGTAAGTTATTTTTTGTATAAGCATTTCCATCTTTATCTGTTACTATTACTGCATAAGATGGTGCAATAGCTTGAGCTGATTTTACTCTTTTGCTATCAACCTTAACTTTGTTTCCATTTTCATCAAATCCATTCCAAACTTCTTCATAAGAATATCCTTGTGCATAAGCTCTTTCTACTGCTGAATTTAATTTAATTGTAAATTCTGCACCTTCTAATCCAGGTGTTTCTCCTGAGTTTTCTTTTATTCCTGATTTGAAAATATGTACTCCCATTTTCTTAACATTTTCTAAACTTGTTTTAGTATCTGCTATTACTTTTGTGTATTGGTCTTTGTATTTTAATTCTACACTGTAGGTATTTTTATCTAACATATATCCAGTTGGATTAGTTTCTTCTTTTACAATATATTTTCCTAAAGGAAGATTTTTTATATCTTCTGTTTCTCCCTTTTCATTTATAGTTCTTGTTGCAACTAAATCTCCATTAGAATAGAATTTTTTAGTTTTTGCTTTATTATATATATCCTCATTTGCATAAACTTTATAGACTGCACCATTAAATGTTGCATCTCCTTGTGGTACTGATCCAGTTTCCGCATCTTTCTTTATTATTGTAATTTTTCCTGTTGGTTCTTCATCTTTTATTCCTGTAACATCAATATATATAACTTTTGTGTTAGCATCTTTATATTTTAATTCTGTATCAAATTCTTTTGAATTTACTAAATATCCATTTGGTGCATTTGTTTCTTTTACATAGTATTTTCCTAAGTGTAAATTAGAAAATTGAGCCATTCCATCATCATTAGTTATAGCTTTTGTTATCAATTCTCCTTTTTTATACCATGTAATTGTTCCTGCAACATTTTTAATATCTTCTCTTGCATATAATGATATTTCTGCTCCTTTTAGTTTGTTATTATAATTATCTGTTTTATATGCTTTGATTTCTCCTGTTGGTTCTTCGTTTACTATTGCTTTTGTTGCTGTTTGATTTACTTTAACTTCTACATCATAAGATTTTGTGTCTATTAAATACCCAAAAGGCACTGATATTTCATTTATTGTATAAGTTCCTTTTTTTAATTTATCAATAGTAATCTTTCCATTAGTAACAGTAACGTCTTTATTATAGTCATTTGCTCCTCTTACTTTGAAAACTGCACCATTTACTAAATCTCCATTTGTATTTAATTTTTGTAACTCCAATCTTCCAAATGTTTCAATTTCTAGTGAAAAATTTAATGTTACTGGATCATTATAACTCATACAATATAATTGGTTTTGAACACCACTTGCGAATTCAAAATAAACCATTGTATCATTATCTTCTGTTCCGTTTTTTATCATTCCCCACTCTTTAAAAGTATTATCTGAAATTCTATAATTTTCTAAATTTGTATTTTCATCTACAAAAATAGTCATTGAATTACTACCATTTTGGTGAACGAATCTTATTCCATCTTTTGTATTATCAATTGTTCCATATTCTGCAAGAACTCCATTAGAATCAGTTATTGTTTTTGTTTCTCCTGCTTGAATTGTAATTGTAGACCCATTGAAACTAGGTCTTTTTTCGATATCTGCTATTTCATTATTTATTCTATTTTTAAAGTCTATATATCCTTGTTGCTCATCTGACTTAATAAATGTTGCATTGCTTTGTCCAAGAATTTCCCAAATATATTGTTGAGTAAACACATAATCCCATTTTACCCATTTCATATCATTAGCTAAAATTCCTCCATCTACTGTATATCCACCATTATTTTTATACCATCCTAAATAAGCAACTTTACATGCCTTTCTAATGTTTGAATTAGTTGGCGTATAATAAACTCCATTATATGAAGCTCCTGTTTTAAAATCTATTCCATGTTCTGCACAGAATACGGTTCTCCTTTCTCCTGTATTTAAATTATTTAATCTTCTTATTAACACACCTGTTGTTCCATTTGCATTATCGGTGGTTTTCATTCCAGATGCATATTGACCTCCAGACCATTTTCCACTTCCCGATGCTGCAAAAACAGGTTGTATTATACTAAATAATATTAAAAATAACATTATACTAGCTAATATTTTATTAACTTTTTTTATTTTCATAAAATTTTACCTCCTATTTTTCATAAAAAAAGAACAAGTAATACTCTACCTGCTCTATATTTTTAATAATTTATTTAATTATAATAAAAGTTTATTGTCCATTTTCCACAAAACGGACATGACCAAGTTTCATACCCATACGGACAATTTTTTTGATATGTTTCATCATTGATCTCAAATTTTTCCCATTTATCTCCCCAAGTTTTAATTATTCCTTGATAGTAATTAATTGCATCTTGTTTTGAGCTAAACCATTTATTTGAGTTTCCAACTCCTACACCATGTTTGGTATCAGAACACTTCGCTTTTTCAGATTGTTTTATATCTCTTTGTTTTTCTTCCTTTGGCTGTTCTGGTACTGTCGTTGTTTCTTTTTCTACGGTCTTTTTACTTGTAGTAACAGGTATTGTTTTGGCTTGTTCTACTGGTTTTGAACTTTCTACTTTTTTATCTTGTGTTGCTATTGAATTTTCCTTTGTTTCTTCTTGAATATTATCTTTTACGGTATCAATTTCTTGTGGTATTTCTTCTACTTTCTCTTGTTTTTCTATATCATCTTTAAAAACCATCACTTCAGTATTTTCTATTTCTTCATCATCAGTATTATTTATTTCAGTTACAATCTCTTTCTCTTTTTCTATCTTACTAAATTTCTTTGATTTTATAATCATGATATTTGCAAATAATATCACTATTAAGGCTATAATTATTAAAACTAATATCTTTTTACTTTTCACTACTACCATCTCCTTATAGCTTAATTATATGCTTTCTAGATATAAAAACAAATGTATAAAGCATTATATATATTTAATATAATAATTCTTTTTTAGTTTGTAATATAGTATGTATTTAAAAGGGATTGTAAGGGAAAACTTTGTAATGTGTTCACACAAAAAATAAAACTACTTGTAAATCTATTGTTCACACACATTATCGAGCATTTCGTTCTTGTTTTAATCTTTCCCTTTTGTTGTGTTCTTCCACACATTGGATAATAAAATCTTCTATCTTACCAGAGTCTTTGACTTTAGTTGGTATATATTTTTCTATTCTATCATTGTGTATCTTTATGAACTCTTTTTGATTTGGTTTTTCTTTATCTAACAAATTCTCTATTTTTTCTTCAGATATAGTTCCTTCTTGTTGCATTTTCTTTAATGTTATAGCTTGACTTAAACTAGGAGAAACCTCGTCATATTGTAATTTATTTAAAACTACATATTGATAATCTTCTTCTAAATAAGATAATTCTACGGCTGGTCTAAAAGCTATTCTTTTATTATCAACTTCTTCTAATAACTCTGGTATTAAATATGTAAGACGAATATATCTTCTTATATTTTCTCTACTTTCTCCAACTTCTTCTCCTAGTATTTCATCAGTTCTCAACTTTGACACCACTGGTGTCGAAGTTTCATTTTCTTCTAAATCAATTCTTTTTCCTTGATGTTTCATTGCTTCTAATTTAAGTTTATATGCAAATGCTTTTTCGCTAGGCAATATTTCTTCTCTTTGAATATTACTATCAACCATAAGAATTGTTGCCTCATCATCTGTTAAATCTTTCACTATACATCTTATTTGTTTTATTCCTGCAAGTTCACAAGCTCTTTTTCTTCTATGTCCAGAAATCATTTCATAAGTTCCATCTTCTTTTGGTCTAACTATAACAGGTAATATTACTCCATATTCCTTTACACTCTTAACCATTTCTTGCATTTTTTCATCATTAATTACTTTAAAAGGATGATTAGGAAAATCTTTGATACTACTTATATTAATTTCTTCAACTTTTTCGGCTTTTTCATAATCTCTCTGTTCTTGAATTGTAAACAAATCATCTAGCTTTGGAAGTTTCATTTTTTGTTCTTGTTCTTTCATTGTCTAATACCTCCTTTGCTAAATTTTTATATGCCTCTGCGACAGGACTATTTTTATCAAACTCAAAAATGCTTTTCCCTGTTGATGTAGATTTTGCTGTATTTATAGCTTTAGGAATTTCAGTATTATATATGTTTACATAGTGTCCATAATTTTCATTTATCGTATCTCTTACATCTTTCGACAAATTAGTTCTTTTATCAACAAGAGTGAGCAAGACACCTCCAATTTTTAAATTGGGATTTATTTGTTTATGAACTCTATTTACTGTCTTTAATAAATGTCCCATACCTTTTGCAGCAAGATACTCTCCCTGTACTGGAATTATTATTTTGTCACTACAAGCCAGTGCATTTATGGTTATCATTCCTAAGCTGGGCATACAATCAATTAAAACATAATCGTAATTATCTTTTATTTCTCTTATAGAATTTTTAAGTGTAAACTCTCTACTCATTGCATTTACCAAAGAAAACTCTATTGCAGATAAATCTAAATTAGATGGAATTAAATCTATACCTTCTTTGTGATGAAGTATGCTATTCTCCGCATTTATCTCATTATCACATATTGTATCAGACATTAAAGTTCCAATGGTATTCTGCAATTCATCTTGATTATAATATCCCATACAAGTAGTCAAATCGCCTTGTGGATCTGCGTCAATAAGTAATACTTTTTTTCCTTGTTTAGCAAGAGCTACACCTAAAGAAAAAGTGGTAGTTGTTTTTCCAACTCCACCCTTTTGATTTGCTATTGCTATAACTTTACTCATTGGCATTCTCCTTTTCTTCCTTACTTTTTCTGTATTGTTCTCTATAACTTACAAATTGCTCATATAAATCTCGTTCTTTTACATTCTCTATATATTCTTCTGCATTTTCAATAAAGTCATCAATAGTTTCATTTATAAGTGAACATATTTCTTTAAAGCTTGGAGATTCATAAAGCTCTGAAAGTGAAAATTCAATACTCTCTGCGATTTCATCTTCCATATCTATTAGATAATATAGGTCATTATACATCAATGGTATTTCTTGTTTAAAAACTCGCTTTATATCTTCAGATAATAACATTTGATAGATTAAAGTATATAAACTATTTTCTGATATTTGAGCAAAATGTAATGAATTTCTTAACCTGTCTTGGGCATTTTTTATTTTTTGCATATCATCTTCTGTTTTATTTTCTTTAACAAGTAACTTACTTATTTCTGCCATATCAGGATCCATCCAGTTTTCATATTTAATACAGTCTTTAGTTGTATTCACTAACATTGCTTTTATAGTTTCGTGTAGTGTTCTTTCATCTAATCCTTCTAAAGTTCCTTCGTTTAATAATTCATCTTGTACTGCATACTTTCTTTTAAAATCATATATTGATTTTTTCATTTAAAATTACCTCCTAAATTTTTATTTTGAAGGCAAAAAAATAAAGCTAATTTTTTTAATTAACTTTTTGTTAGATATTATTTCAATAACTACATTTTTTATGCTGAATAATATATGTATCCTATTAGACATAAAAAGAGGTTACATTTGGTTTATATTATCAAAGTTTTGTGCAATTGGGTGGAGAGAAATTTGTCTATATACCTTATATAGCTCCTCTCCTACTACTTTTAGCTATTATTTGGCTTATATAGTATATATGCCTATAGTTTATTATTTTATATTCAATCTAATTATTATATTTATAATCTTATCCTATTACTTACTTATTTTTAACCTTCTAAAATCGATTCTAAGCCTTTTTAAATTTTTATTCATATAAATTTTATTTCAAATATTTTATTATTATA
>ULNB01027776.1_pt1 | contig 16846 bp, 15 predicted proteins | sample 1951811 | NCBI WGS metagenome assembly ULNB01 (sample SAMEA4835566, study PRJEB28245) | human gut metagenome | biome: gut microbiome; material: fecal sample | place: Denmark | collected 2008
TGGAATACAAAATAAATATCGAAGATTTTATTTTCGGGAGAACAGCACTGCCATGTGACAGGACCTGCATCTCATCCGCACAGGAATGAGGGCAAGGAGGAACGAAGACAACATGCCCTCATTTCTTCGGGACAAACGACTCCCAAGTTTGGTCGTCATAGAAGACCCGGATCTCGGTGACATGTCGTTGCGGTTTGTCAATATATTTGATTTGTGTTTTCTCAATTGTTTTAGGTGTAGGATTTACACTACTAAAAGAGAGGGGTGGATTTTGCGGTATAATAGGGGGAGTCTTATCACTTCCAAAATCGATCATCGGCTCCTGGGCAGGTTGATCAGGGGAATCAACAGATGGAGAATCACCAGCCTTAGGATCCAAGAACATCTGTCCCGTACCAAACAGAAGCCAGTCGGTAGAGATCCCTGGTAGCTTCTTCTTGATCGCATCGACAATGTTGAGCGTCGGTTTCGTTCGTCCGTTGAAGATGCTACTGAGTGAAGCAGGGGACATTCCTAAGAAGGAAGCGAACACTTGCTGAGTCATGTGCTGACTCTCCATAATCTCCTTAATTCTATCTTTCATAAGCCTAAAAGTTGCTAAGACCCCTCCAAAAGGGGGGAATTTTATGACTTTACAAAGGTAAACATAATTTTCGAAACTCACAACATTTGTAGTTTGAATTTATCTTTTGAGATGAAAGATTTTATTTTCACAAATCTAAAATTAAAAGAAGAAAGGTACAAGATTCCAGAATGTAAAAACACAAATCTAAACTTTTAGATATTAAAACCTAATCAAGTAGAAGTCAAATCAGAATTTAAAACTAATTGGCTGAAATCGTGTTATTTAGAAGATATTAAGTCGAGAAATGGCAAATATGCAGTTTTTAGCCTTCAAATTCGGGATTAAAAGGGGTTAAAGAACGAATGATTTCAATTAAAGCACTGGTTTTTAGTTAATTATCAATTATATTAAGGTTTCGTATATTTATTAATTTCAATTTCTATATTTAGATATTTAGATATTTAATTCTTATTTAGCAGAATAGAAACAAATGTAAATATATAAATCTAAAGATAAAAACTTAGGCAGACGCTTTTGAATTTACAATTTACAACTCGATATTTTTAAAATCATAAACAACAATAAATGTTAATTCTAAATTTTGGATGGCGTAAAAAGTGGGTTTTGGTCATTTTTGGGATTTTGGTGAACGGAGGGTCGTGACCTGCGAAATACGAGAGTTTTGGAGGTCCAAAATCAGGCTAATTCCTTTTATTTTCAGAGGATTAGAGGCTAAAAAATGGGTTAAGAAAATCCAGATTTTAGGGAAAAAGGGAGCAAGAAACGTCCAAAAATCGGCTGGAAAAGTGAATTTTTCAGTGGAGAATGAAGAAAATCAGCTCCTTCATGAGGTCCCCAGGAGGCGTATTTGGGTTATCAATACCTTTACTTTTGGCATCGATCTCCCTCATCTTGGAAATAATCTGCATGGTCTTGACACCAGAGTAATTTCTCATGGCTGTGATATAATCCTTAGCTGCCCATGTCGACCGTAATTCTAAGAATTGCGCGAGACTGTTTTCGTTCGTCCGATTGGGGGCATAATACGCCACCATCAGATTTTGGAAGAAATTAAAGAGCAACGGGAGAAAGGCGAACAAAGACCCTGCCTTGGGATTACTGTCAAAATATTTGATGATCTGGTTTGCCTTGTAAATATCACGGTTGATCACGGCATTCCGCAGTTCGAAGGCATTGAAATCCTTACTGATCCCAATTTGCTTTTCTACGATTTCCGGTGTGACCCTTTTACTGTCATCCGGCAAGGAGATGAGCACCTTGTCCAATTCTGAAGTCAACCGGTTCAGGTCTGCCCCTATATGGTCGGCGATCATCGACGCACTTTTGTGATCGATGGTAGCTCCCTTCAATTTCAGGTAGCCCTCCACGAAGCCCGGCAATTCATAGTCACGTTTCTTCTTGCTCTCGAAGACGACCCCATTTGCCTCAGCCCTTGAGAGGAACTTCTTCCGTCGGTCAATACTTCCGTTCTTATGGCAAAGCACAAGGATGGTCGATTTCACCGGTTTTTCGAAATATTTCTCAAGAGGTTCCGTACCCCGGAGATTCTGTGCCTCCTTGACGATCACGACCCGATACTCTGCCATCATCGGATATCCCTTCGCCAAGTCGACGACCTGAACCGAGCTGACATCTGAACCAAAGACAATTGTTTGGTTGAAATCCCGTTCCTCCGGTCGGAGCACATGCGCTGCGATATAATCCGATATCTTATCGATATAGAAAGACTCATCACCCATTAATATATAAATAGGTGAAAAATGACGGGCTTTCAATTCGCTCATCACCGACTCGTATGTCTGAACAGGCTTTTTCTCCGGCATGTTATTCTCTGCTATCGTTAATCATCCATGCATCTGAAAGACACGGCTCACGCGGAACTTCCCATCAAACGATGTTTTAGAAGATTTGCACAAGCTACGCGGCACCTCCGGAATAAAAATAAAACTTGTTTTATTTTGTATTCCACTCGGTTTGCAGTATCTTTGCATTTGCATTGCAAAGATACAGTAAATCACTTGAATGGCAAAATGAAATCCTTCATTTTTTGCGGCTTCAGGTTCACAGCTATCCAGGACTGTCAATGCATGTTTTCTACAAAAGGTATTAGAAATGATTTCATTAAACCTCCCCTCCTTTCAGATGAAGCTATCCGGCACGCAGGACAAGCCCACTATTTTCGACATTCTGCGCAAGAAGTACGTCGCGCTCACCCCCGAGGAATGGGTTAGACAACACTTTGTCCATTACCTGACGGAACATAAGGGGTACCCCTATGCCCTGATGATGAACGAGGTGAACCTGTCCATCGGGTCCAAGAAGCTCCGTGCCGATAGTGTCCTGTACGATACGAACCTGCATCCCCGCATGATTATCGAGTATAAAGCCCCTACCGTACAGATCACCCAAAAGGTCTTCGATCAGATCAGCACGTACAACTTACTTCTGAAAGTAGACTATCTCATCATCTCAAACGGATTATCCCATTATTGTTGCAAGATGGATTACTTGCATCAAAAATATTTATTTTTAGAAGAGATACCTGAATATCATAATATTTGACATAACGCATCATGAACATTATGAAGAAAAGAATAAAATGGATCGCATGCCTTTTATTGCTATGCGATGCCCTTCAAGCTCAGACGCTGAGGACATTCACCTTAAACGTCACAGAAAAAGGAGAGGCCACGCTAACGGTCTTCCTTCCCCAGAAACCGACGGGAAGGGCCATATTCGTGATCCCTGGCGGGGGATATGCCCAAACAAGCATCAGAAATGCCACCCAATGGGTACCCATGATGAACAAAAGAGGCATTGCCATGTGTTTCCTGAAATACAGGATGCCGCATGGAAACCGCACGCTGCCCCTCTCCGATGCCGTCAGGGCGATGCAGATCATCCGTGAGCATGCCAAGCAGTGGGAAATCAATCCCGTGGACATCGGCATCTGGGGAAATTCCGCTGGCGGGCATTTGGCAACAACCTTGGTCACGCATCCCGTCTATAATGTCCATCCCGCTTTCCAGATCCTCTTCTATCCTGTCATCACGATGGGAGACAAAGGCGTGCACAAAGGATCACAGGTCAATTTCTTAGGCAAAGACGCCACCAACAAACAAGTACAGGAGGAATTCTCTTCCGACAAGCATGTCACCCGTGAGACGCCGCCAGCCATTATCTTTGCCAGCGCAAACGACGAGGTCGTCCCTGTGGTCACCAATGGCATGGCTTATTTCAAGGCAATGGTAGAATCAGGTTGCGATGTATCCCTGCACGTCTACCCAACCGGCGGACACGGTTGGGGATATGCCACCAAGCTGCCTTTCCACCAGGAGATGGTCAGGGAACTGAGCAGTTGGCTGAACAATATTCGTCCTGCCGTCCAGAATTCGGCACTGAATCTCAAGAGAATCGGGGTCATCGGAGACAGTTATGTCCGCAACCACAGAAGACCCTACACGGAAACATGGCATTATAAGCTGGCAAAGAAATATGGCATGGAATACCTGAACTTCGGAAAGAACGGCAATTGCATCGCCATGGACCGCGACCGTTTCGGGGAAGCCATGTACACCCGTTATGCGCAAATGCCTGACGACCTGGACTACCTGCTCGTCATTGCTGGGCATAACGACGCGACACTCCTCGACTCCATGGGAGGGATCAAGAAATACAAAGAGAAGCTTGACCTGTTGCTCAAAGGACTGAAGGAGAAGTACCCCAAGACAAAGATCATGTTCTATTCGCCTTGGATCTGCAAGAACTACAAGGGAAGCAACCGTGAGAAGGTAATCCAGACAACAGCCCAGGAATGCATGAAGTTCAACGTCCCTTTCTTCAACGCTGCCGCCAACCACACGATCAAGGCTGAGGATGATGCTTTCCGGAAGACCTACTTCCAAACCCCTGATGATGATGCCCACCTGAACAGCAAAGGCCATGACCTCTTCCTGCCTGCAGCAGAGAAATTCTTCTTAGCGCATTTGAGGTAACATTTGGAAGTTACGGGATTATTTCGTACCTTTGTGACCAACATACAAGCTTTTATGTCTAATAACTAAAATTTCATACCGCATGTATAAATACGTACTATTCGCATTTGCGTGGCTCATGCCGTATCTGGCATCAGCCGTTTCTAAGTCGGACAACCGTCAGAAACTCTTTGAGACCAAGTCCGGGGACAGCATCCCCTACCGTATCCCAGCCATAGCCACTTGCAGCAATGGTGACCTGATCGCTGTCAGCGATTACCGTTATTGCGGGGCTGACATCGGCCTAGGGCATGTCGACCTGCATTACCGCATCTCCAAGGACAATGGCAAGAACTGGGGACCAGAGCAGATGCTTGCCGATGGATCAGGAGACGAGTCGGTAGGGAATGTCTGGAACTATGCCTATGGAGATTGCGCCATCTGTGCCGACAGGAACAGCAATGAGGTCATCGTCCTTTGTGCGGCAGGAAAGAGCCCATATTACAGTAGCACAAGGAACAACCCCAACCGTGTCGCCCTCTTCCGCAGCCATGACAATGGCAAGACCTGGGATCAAGGGAAAGAGATCACGGAACAGATATACGGTTTGTTCGATGCCCGCCAGAATGGTCCCATCCGCTCCCTCTTCTGTGGGTCGGGAAAGATCCATCAAAGCAGGTATGTAAAGGTGGGAAAATACTACCGCCTCTACACTGCGCTTTGCACCAAGTCGGGTAATTTCGTCATCTACAGTGATGACTTCGGCGAGAATTGGAAAGTACTCGGCGACATCAACGAGTCATGCTGCGAGGACGGGGACGAGCCCAAATGCGAAGAAGAGCCCGATGGCAGCGTTATCCTGAGCTCTAGGGCATGGGGAAGGATGTTCAACGTCTTCACCTTCACGAATATCCAAAAAGGAGAAGGCAAATGGGACCGAAGAGCCAAGGCACTCGACTTCGCAGACATCAAGAACGCTTGCAATGGAGAGATCCTGCTCGTGCCAGCCATCAGGCTGTCGGACAAGAGCAAGACCGTCCTTGCGATCCAAAGCGTTCCATTCGGACCGAAACGCACGAACGTAGGTTTCTTCTACAAGGATATCCGCTCACCTCATCTTAACGCACAGGAACTGGCTACAGACTGGCACAAAGGGCTCCAGGTCAGCCAACAGGAATCAGCCTACTCCACGATGACCCTACAGCACAACTACCAGATCGGGTTCCTGTGGGAAGAAGGCCCGGTATTTAAAGGCAGAGGTTACTGCATTGACTACTTGCCCCTCAGCGTGAAAACGATCACGAAAGGACAATATACCGCAGACGTGACAGCCCTCAAGAAAGGATACCGCCAACTGAAATAACAAATTTCGACCTACTTTAATATTCTTTTCCGATAGGAGGACAGGAATGGCACGGATGTTGCATCAATATTCAAGTAAAACAATAAAAGAAGAATTATGGCAGCAGGAAAATGGATAGGAGGCTTTTTAGGCTTCATGACAGGAGGACCTCTCGGCGCTCTCGCAGGCTTTGTCTTGGGAGCCCTTTTCGACCTCAGTATGGAAGGGAGCACACAAGCTGACAATCTCTTTCAGAACCGAGAGGAGGATTCCGCCCGCCAGCGCTATCAGCAGCAGGTATATGAAGGACAGCGCAATTCCTTCCTGTTCTCCTTGTTAGTGCTCTCCTCTTATATTATCAAGGCAGACGGCAAGGTCATGCACTCCGAGATGGAAGTGGTGCGCAACTTCCTGCGCAGCAATTTCGGGGAGATGGCTGTCCAGCAAGGAGAGCAGATCATGCGGAAGCTCTTTGAAGAGCAGCAGAGAATGGGAACTTATGAGTTCAAGCGCACGATCCAAAGCAGTTGCGCGCAGATCGCGACCAACATGGACTATAGTCAGCGTCTCCAACTCTTCAACTTCCTTTTCATGATCGCGAAGGCTGACGGGAAGGTAACACCGGAAGAGGTGGCTGCCTTGCAGGAGATCGCGCAATACATGAGCATCTCTGCTGCAGATGCCGACTCGATGATGAACCTGGAAAGGAACGACTTGGAATCAGCCTACAAGGTGTTAGGCATCACCTCTGCCGCCACGGACGAGGAAGTAAAGGCTGCCTACCGGAAGATGGCACTCAAGCACCACCCCGACCGGGTGGCGACCTTAGGGGAAGACGTCAGGAAAGCTGCGGAAAAGAAGTTCCAGGAGATCAACGAGGCAAAGGAAAGAATCTATAAGGCAAGAGGGATCAGATAAAAAAAGAGTTGGAAGAGAACGATCGACTTCCAACTCTTTTTTTATGTCCATGACGGCACAGGTTATTCTGCGGGTTCCTCTGTGTCAGCCTTCTTTGTTTTCCTAATCGCACGCTTACGCTTTGGCTTCTCCTCTGCGACAGTAGCCGCATTGCTGTCCTTGACACCAGCAAGCTCAGGATCAATCATGATACGTCCACAGTATTCACAGACGATGATCTTCTTGTGCATCTTGATGTCCAACTGACGCTGTGGCGGGATTTTATTAAAGCAGCCACCACAAGAGTCACGCTGTACATAGACGATACCCAGACCATTGCGGGCATTTTTACGGATGCGCTTGAAGCTCTGTAGCAGACGGGGCTCGATCTTTGCTTCCAGCTCCTTAGCCTTTGCCTTGAGCTTGTCCTCCTCATCCCTTGTCTCTTGCATAATCTCATCCAACTCGCTTTTCTTTTCCTGAAGAGCCACTTCGCGGTCCTTGATCAACGTATCCGTGTCTTCTAAGTCATGCTTTTTCTCCTCCACCTTGACGAGGGCTTCCTTGATCTTCTTGTTGCACAGCTCGATCTCCAGGTTCTGGAACTCGATCTCCTTGCTCAACGTATCGTACTCGCGGTTGTTCTTGACATCATCCAACTGCCTCTGATACCTCTCAACACTTGCCTGTGCGGCAACGATATCATTCCTTTTCTGAACCACGGCATCATTAAACTCCTTGATCTCGTTCTGAATCTTGCTGACACGAGTATTCAGTCCAGCAAGCTCATCCTCAAGGTCCTGTACCTCCAAAGGCAGCTCGCCCCTTAAAGCGCGCTTCTCATCAATTGCCGATAAAGTGGTCTGAAGCTGATAAAGCGTCTTCAACTTCTCTTCAACAGATAATTCTGTAGGATCTTTCTTTGCCATAATGCTTATCTATTAAATATTCTCTTTTCTATAAATAAATAATCGGATTCGTAACTGTCTTCGTCAAATAGCATGTAACGCCAGGGCATTGCTCTTCGATGATGGACTTGAAAATCTCCGGCGTGAACTGCTCGCTCTGGTAATGCCCAATGACTGCGATCTGTATTTGTTGCTCATGATCGAAATACTCATGGTAATGCATCTCACCCGTTACGAAGGCATCCGCTCCCGCCTTTATGGCATCTCCAAGAAGGAAAGAACCTGCCCCGCCACAGATGGCGACCTTCCGGATCTCCCGGCGCAAGAGCTGATTGCACATGACGCATTCCACGTCGAATGTTTTCTTCAATAAGATGATAAAATCATCTGCCGCCATGGGTTCTGCAAAATCGCCCATCACCAAGGAGCATCCATCCACGCCCTGCACCGTTTTCACCTCTCCCACGAAGCCAACATGCCGCAATCCCATCTTCTCGGCGATCTTGAAGTTAACCCCACCTCGGGCATTGTCCATGTTCGTGTGCATCGACACAATGGTAATATGGTTCTGAATGGTTTTCATGACCACTCGCTGCACATAATTCTCGCCTGAGATATGAGCCAACTTATGAAAGATCAGAGGGTGATGGGAAACGATCAGGTTACAACCCAACGCGACCGCCTCGTCAACGACTTGCTCCGTGACGTCCAAACACAATAAAGCCCCTGAGACTTCCGCTTCTGTTAATCCTACTTGCAAGCCGGCATTATCAAAGTCTTCCTGCAAGGGCAGAGGCGCGAATTGTTCAAGGGCATCTACCACTTTTATTATTTTCACGCTAAATTAGCCTTAATATTCCAATGTGCAAAGTTACTAACTTTTTTAGCAACGTGCAAGGAATTATAGATTTTTATGATTTACCAATCGGCAAGACGGGCCGTTGCCTCAACCTTATTCTCCACGTCGTCGGGAAGTGTGGGAAAGAAATCGATGCCCGTCCTCCGTTCTACCTCATCAACAGTTACCACGCAAGCAGACATGTCCTGCTTGACACTGCGGTTAGGATAGATAAACGCAATTGCCTTGGAATCCTTCCCATGCGCATAAAGGATACACTTGAAGAAGGCATCAGGAACCCACACCTTGTTCTTTCCGATGGTCTTCTGCCTCCCCTTTCCCTCAAAGATCGGGCCACAACAGATATCTATGGCACCATACTCTTTCGCCCATTCGCGGCATTGTTGCTCCACATCATTCCACTCATACCTGTTAAGGTTTTGGCTCTGAGGACAGATGTTCGTGAAATAAAACGACTGACGCATCGCCTCTGCACTCCATTTATTATCTCCCGCCGGGCACATGTGTCCACGGTCGTATCTGGAATTATAATAGTCACCATTCGTAGCCTTCGGGGATGGCACATCCAGGTCTTCCTGAAAGGACACCCCGTCTCGCTTGTTCCTTCCCATAGTGTGCTTACGGGTCAGGTGCCATGCCACCCAATTGGGAACCTTCCGCCCGGCATTGTAGGAAACCGTGTACCCTACTCTCTTGAGGATGATCTCAGAAAGACCAGAAGGACTCTTCGGAATCTCGTACGAAATGTCCGTTTCCTGACGAGAGCTGTCCGACCGAGATGCCGCCTGTGGGGCATATCGAGCCTCTACCCTGCCATGGTCCATGACCAAATTCACACGATGCGCTGTGCCCTCACAGGACACAACCGACAAGGTCAGCGCAAAGATACCTGCCAAGCACAACCGTATCATTCTTCAATCGTTTTAGGAGTGATGTCCTTCAATTGGTTATATGCGTCGAAGGCATATCTCCGCGCGATCCATAAGGTTGCGGCCAATGCCACAATGGACGTACAGAAACAAGCGATGATGAGCAATGTCTGATATTCCACGGCAGCGATAACACTGGAGCCACTTAACAACATCGACCATATCACAACGGGAGAAAGGCCCACTACAAGGTAAGTCATCCTTGAGATATAATAAGCAGCGTTCTTTTCCAAGGCCCGCCTGAGGAAATAATCCACGGCCTCTTCGTGCGTAGCACCATTCCCCAAGAGGAAGTAGTACAACTGCTGATGGTATCTCAGTCCCATATAATAAGTGGACAACGCCTTGTAGTTCACCTCCAACATGCTACCCGTGAGAAATCCCATGACCGGGATGAAACACCTGGCATCAAAAGGGTTCTTCATTCCCATCACGAAAAAGAGAAAGAACAGCCCAAAGAGTACGGCTGATAGTGCTGTCGCTGCCAAGACTGGTACAGTGAGCTTCGCAACAGACAATCGTGCTTTGGACAAGGTGGTAAAGGAAACGACAACGGCCATCAGCAAGAACCACAGGATGTTCACCAATACATTGTTCCATTCAAAAACATAGTAAAGAAAGATTCCCGTCAGGCACAGACAGGCAAGCATCTTCACGAATGCCACCAGCAATTTGCTGATCAGTCTCACCTTGAATCTGTACATGATATACAAGGGGATCCCCAAAAGAATCAATCCCAGACAAAATCCGATTACCGTTAGTTCCATTTATTGTTCCCTGTTTATTATAACCTGTTTATCGTAATACTGCCCATCCCTCCCATCGATAGCCGTGGCAACCACACATGATCCTTGACGGGCGAGGCTCCGGACCAATTGCCATTCCATGCCGCTCTGCGGCCCATCGACCAGGAACACCTCCTTGGGCATCTGCAAGAAGACAGTCAGGATGATTGCCCTTATCACGGATGTCTCCACGACAGTGATGTCCCTATTCAAGAATGCTGCGTCGATCCCTACCTTCTCCCATTCCTTCATCAAGGACTCTTGGGAGAAAGAGGAAGCCCGGTTGCCCTTCAGGTGTGTCAGCGTCTCAAGGAACTCCTCGACCGTTCCTTGGGGGAAGGCCAGGTCCTGGGGAAGATACCCGATCATTTGACGGAAAGATGCCGCAGAATCAGCGTTGATCCATTCCCCGTCCAAGGTGATATATCCCTTTTCCACAGGAAGCAATCCCAAGATCGCCATCAGCAAGGATGTCTTCCCTGAGCCTGGCCCACCTACGAGGCACATCACCTCCCCTTCTTTCGCAACAAAAGAAAGGTCGGATACGACAGGCTGTCCCCCACGGGATAAAAAGACATTCTTCAATTCAAGCATACTCACAAGTTATGACTACTTGCTGCAAAAGTACGAATTAATTTCAATACGGCAAAAGATGTCGTGGAAATAATCATTCGGCGATGGGATCATTTTTCCCGCAGTTTCTTCTTCAATTTCTCAATGGCGCCCTCTAAGCTTTCCGTGGGCTCAATGATATTGTCCTTTCCCCAGAAATCAGGCGCATCGAACGATTCTACCTTGTCATACAGTGAACTCTTGGGACCAAACGACGCCTTCCCTTGGATAGGATGGACCTGATCTTGCGGGTACTTATCGGTAACTACCATTTCCGCGGTCACCGTATATCCTGAATGGAACAGCTTTCGTTTCCAATCACAATTGAACTTAGACAAGCTGCGGACATAGCTGATGCGCGAGATGCCGTCCTCATCCCGTTTGTAATTGACTAACAAGGACATCTCCTTCGGTTTAAAGCGCACCCCTTGCGGTTTCTTGACTAACATACACCTGGTGGCTTTCTCTCTGTCCTTCATATCCAATTGCAGTTCAATGCGCGAGAAAGCCAAGGTAGCCCGGTCGATATACACCTTCCCTATGTACAACGCATCCTCCACGATCCTGCGAGGAGTCAAGGCAAGCACGATTTGCGGACGGTCGTTGATGGATGTCGGGATATCCACGTTCACGTTATAGTTGTCCAGGTCTACATCATTGAAAAGGAATGCCGGATCCTTCACGTAGTCGATATAGATCGGGAGGACAGGCCCGCCCATGATCTTGGCACCTAAGGTGTCACTTTGCTTGGTGCTGATCATCCTACGTGCCTTGTCGATCTCCACCCGGTCCAGATAGTGATTCATCTTGGCATAATCCGTCTTATACATGTTCACGACCGCCTCAGCCACATAGATATATCGACGACCGCGTTGCGTCGTTTCCCGATAGAATCCCCGGAAGAGCTCCGGCACCTTACCGAAGTTCTGGGGGATCCTATCCATGGCAGCATAAAGGATGGAACGCCCTTCCCCAGCATTCACCAAGACTTCGGAAAGGGTTATAGCAGAAGGCTTCATGGACACTTTCAAGCGCGTGAGCTGGTCTTGGACCACGTATTTGCAGGTACGGTAACCCACATGGGAGAAGACAACAACTGAAGGTTTCCCCGCTGTCTTGAGGATAAATCCCCCATCCGAGTTGGTTACCGTACTAATATGGGTTCCGGGGACTGACACATTCACGTAAGCCAGGGCCTTGCCTGTCGCATGATCGCGGACGGTCCCGTCCAAGGTCACATAAGTATCCTGAGCCATGGCCTGCACGCTGAAAAGGGCACAGCACAGCAAGAGAAGAAAAGCCGGTATGGGATATGACAAGTTCTTCATGATAACCTCCTTTTTATGTTGAATAGAACATTGCAAATATAATCAAAAGGATTGATATTCACAATGTTTTCAACAGAAAGTTATCAATACCTCATGTCTTTTTCTTCCCAATGGCTGTCCACCAAGAACTTGAACGAGTTTGCCTCAGGGTTGACGATCTCCCCATAGAACATCCCGGAGTATTGTGTGATCATGTTACGCTTGACATCCACATCCTCGAAGGTCCTTGTGAAGAGGATATTATCTGCTGGGTCCATGGCATTGACAGTGATCTTCAGCACGTCTGTATCCTCATGCGGGAAGGTATAGATCTCAAAGGTCTTGCCTTGCTGGGATACCGTGCGCTCCTCTGTCTGCTTGGAATTGACGCAACCGTGTCCAGTTACGGCATTGAAGGTACTGCTGCCACCCGTATATTTAAACTGGAGTTTCTTAATCTGGTCGGGCGCATCATCCTCGACCACCAACCGGAACATGGCTACCGCCCGTTTGAGTTCTACGGAATAGTCCTTAGGCTCATGAACCGTGATTTCCTGATACGCGTAAAAGGTATCTGTCACCTTCCCGTCAAAGGAGATCTTCTCCGGAGAGGTGATGGTCGCGGAAGAGGCTCCACTATGCGCGATGATCACTACCTGGAAGGACTTTCCCTTGCTCAGTTCCACTTTTACAGTGCCAAAGTCTTTGTCGCCAACTTTCTGGGCAATCGACTTCACCTTAGTGCCATTGCTGAACACTGCGAAATTGAGCCGTGTGCATAACTGCTCCACAGGCACGGCATCCCTCGTCACCGCAACGTCCTTGACGAACGGCACCTGTTCAAACTTGTCCACGTGAAAAACCAATTCGATACCATCCCCGTTTTCCTGGGATTCTTCATCATTCACATTTACTTTCTCGCAAGCAGAAAGTAACAAACAAGCGAGCACGCTCGTGCCCATTGCCATTAATTTGTTTTGCATACCATACTGTTTTAAAAGGTTATATATACGTTTACAAAAAGGTCTATATAATGTTTTCTAATGGTAAAGACCGCGACAAAGATAGGAATTATCATCCAATCTTCCAAATATTTTTTGTATTTTCTTTCATCATGGTCTGTAATAGACAACATCAGGAAACGTAAGCCTATCATATCTTGCACGATGACGGCCATACGTGGACGGACTTTGGAGCGCACATATCGGTAAGTGAATTTGCAGGCCAAAGGTTGACAGGAAAAGCACATCTTGCGCTAAATTCTCTCGAGAATTTATTGTGATACCTATGCTATTGCTGTTCAAGAGGTCTTCTATTAGATCAAATTCTCTCGAGAATTTTGCATGATAGCAGCCCCGTTAGAACAAGCCCACGCTGGGCGAACGAATGAAAAAGGGTAGTCGCAGCTTGCAACTACCCCTTATCTTCGTGGACCTGGAGGGATTCGAACCCTCGTCCAAACAGGGAAACCATACGCTTTCTACACGTTTATTCCAGCCTTTGATTTTCGTGTGACGGCAAGACCTGGACCACCAACCGGCACCTTATCCTCTAAAACTTCACCGAGCAAGCGAGGCATTGCCCGACTATTTCCGATTTACCTGCACCGCTAAGCCCTTAGATTCGGAACAACATCCTTGGAGCGATGTCTCGTCCCATCACCTTGTGACGGGATAAAGCCAGTAATCTACTGTACTTCGATTAGGCAGCGAGAGCGTAATTGTTTTCGCCAATTAATTTTTGACAACTGAGATTTAAGAGCCAATCATCGACGCTCTGCGTGCTTACGTACCATTCCAACCCGCTGTCAAATCCAGTCAAGCCCGAACGGAATTATTTGCAAAGGTATAAATTATTCTTGAAATCTCCAAGAATTACATAACTTTTAATTACCTTTGCAACGAAATTTAGGCTCACTAATAGATGATTTTGCATTTAATGAAAGATAGAATGCAACATTTCGCACAATTTAGAGTTATAAAGACAAAGAGAAAAAGATGAAGAGAATCTTTATTTTACCCATATTCCTCATGTTTCTGATTCCTATGGAGCTGAGGTCGCAGACATCCATGACGGATTCTCAGGTGATGAATTATGTCATGAAGGAAAAGAAAAATGGCACGAGCAACGCACAGATCGTCACCAAGTTGATGCAACAAGGTGTGGACATCTCCCAAATACGGCGTGTTCGTAAGCAATACGAGCGTACCATACAGGACAAGGGACTCGGCGTTGTGGCTGATGAAGCCCAGACAAAGGTAGAGGATCGCATGCGCAAGAACAATGAACAGAAAAAGAAGAGCGACACGAAGCACACCGATCAGAAGCTGACGGACATAGAGAGCAACTATACCCATACCTATGATGAAGACGACCCTGACTTTATCGCTATGAACAAGGAATTGGGCGCTTTGTACTCCGATACACTAAAAGTGGATGACAAGGAGAAAAAGCCCAAGGTATTCGGCAGGGATATCTTCAACAACAAGCTGCTCACCTTCGAGCCCAACATGAACATCGCTACGCCCCAGAACTATCGGCTTGGACCGGGAGATGCAGTCTTCATCGATGTTTATGGTGCTTCGCAACGCACCATCCAGGATACAGTATCGCCAGATGGCACAGTGACCATTGAAGGATATGGTCCTGTGAACGTGGCTGGGCTGACCGTAGAACAAGCCAATGCCCGTCTAAGGTCCACATTGGGCAGCAGGTACAGTAGCAGTAAGATACGCCTGACAGTTGGGCAAACCAAAACCATTATGGTCAACGTGATGGGAGAAGTGAAGGCTCCTGGTACCTATACCCTTTCAGCATTTGCCACCGTCTTCCATGCCCTTTACATGGCAGGCGGGACCAACGACTTAGGTACCTTGCGCAATATCAAGGTCTATCGGAACAACCATCTCGTCACTGTGGTAGACATCTACGACTATATCTTGAACGGTCGCCTGACCGGCAACGTACGTTTAGCTGACAATGACGTTATCGTTGTCGGGCCATACGACTGCTTAGTAAACATCACCGGCAAGGTAAAACGGCCGATGATCTATGAGATGAAGAAAAATGAGACCGTAGCCACGTTGATGAAATATGCCGGCGGGTTCACGGGAGATGCCTATCGCAAGGCAGTGAGAGTATACCGCAAGACAGGCAGGGAATACGCAGTCTTCAATGTCGAGGAGTTCGACATGAGTTCCTTCCGGATTTCTGATGGCGACTCCGTGACTGTCGACTCCGTGCTGCCACGCTATCATAATACGGTAGAGGTAAAAGGCGCAGTCTTCCGGCCCGGCATGTATCAGTTGAGTGGCGACATCTACAGCGTGCGTACGCTCCTTGAACATGCGGAGGGCATGACAGAGGATGCCTTTACAAACCGAGGCGTGATGCACCGCATGAAGAAAGACCGTACGTTGGAGGTTATCAGCCTGGACTTAGGAGGCATCATGGAAGGCAAAGTACCCGACGTGCCCCTGAAAGAGAATGATGTCGTGTTCGTTCCTACCAAGCCTGAGATACAGAACCAACGGACTATCACGATTCATGGCGAGGTGCAATATCCTGGCATTTACAAGTATGCAGACAACGAGACTATCGAGGACTTTGTCCTGCAAGCTGGGGGATTGAAAGACCAAGCCTCTACGATCAAGGTAGACGTGGCACGCCGCATCGTCAACCCCAAGGCTACAGCTGCTGACAGTATTATCTCACAGACCTATACGCTATCCCTGAAAGACGGTTTCGTTGTGGATGGTACGCCAGGATTCAAGCTCATGCCATTCGACGAAGTTTATGTACGCAAGAGTCCCGGATTCCATACGCAACAGAATGTCTCCGTAATGGGAGAGGCTATGTTTGCTGGTACATACACATTAAGTAAGAAGGACGAACGCCTGAGTGACCTTGTCAAGAAAGCAGGAGGGGTAACCGACCTTGCTTATATCAACGGGGCAAGGTTGCTGCGCCGCACATCCCCCGACGAGCGTGCTAAGATCGAGAGTATTACACGTCTACTACAGGCACAAATTGGCAATAACATGGCTAAGGACTCACTGAACAAGGCTATGTTGCAACTCTCCGACAATTATCCTGTAGGCATAGACTTGGCAGAGGCTATCAAGAACCCAGGCGGTGATGAAGACTTAGTCTTGCGTGAAGGCGACCAACTATACATCCCAAGGTATAATGGGACAGTCAAGATCAGTGGTGATGTGATGTATCCCAACACTGTGGTCTACGAAAAGGGACGTCGCCCCTCCTATTACATCGACCAGGCTGGTGGCTGGGGCAACAGGGCTAAGAAAAGCCGGACCTTCATCGTTTACATGAATGGCAAGGTGGCACGCGTGTCACATCATGCCAAAGTACAGCCAGGGTGTGAGATCGTCGTGCCTTCCAAGCCCAGGCGCGACATCAATTCGGTGAGCCAGTGGCTCGGCATCGGCAGTAGCGTTGCAAGCATCGCCATGGTGATTGCAAGTATCGCGAACTTGATAAAATAAACAAGTGCCCTCCTTGCCCCAATGGCAGGAGGTACTTTATAAAAATATAGGACTTGATTGTCCAGCTGGGACGGTACCTCTGCGGAACCTCACGGAACCCAATGCGGTCGCATCTTCTCTGCTCCGTCATCGTGACGGCAGG
>ULNB01001293.1_pt1 | contig 16701 bp, 11 predicted proteins | sample 1951811 | NCBI WGS metagenome assembly ULNB01 (sample SAMEA4835566, study PRJEB28245) | human gut metagenome | biome: gut microbiome; material: fecal sample | place: Denmark | collected 2008
CACCTTCATCATCCTCACAGCCCGCACCGTCTTCTGCCCCCAAGGCAGGAAACAAACGGCAAGAAGCTACCCACCCATCCAAAAACTATGCAAACCAATACCACTACGACACCAGGCAGCATACCACAAGGAGCAGGCAGGACGTAACCGTCAAAGTATATTATTCCGGTGGACTTGCCGACAATCATTCTGCCGTCAATAGCGTCTTTGCTGATACATGGAGTGATCCTGTTTGCTATAACGCCAAGTCGTTCGTCTGGGCAGCAGCAGTCCCGGATGAGAGGATCAAGACCAAGCACCGGCAGCCTGTACGCATCGGCACCTCTGTACGCATCCCTATCTCCGACAGGTGGAGCGTGGACGCAGGAGTCTCCTACACCTATTTAGCATCGGATATCACCAAGAACGCCGGTGAACTGGAAACCAAGACGCACCAGACCCTGCATTATGTGGGCATACCGGTCAGTGCCAATTACCGCCTGACCGACGGACATCGTTTCCACCTATACCTCAAAGCTGGGGGAATGGCAGAGAGAATGGTCAAGGGAAATACCAGTACTACCAGTTCAGCCAATGGCATTTCCCAAGGTCCGGAAGAAGGAAAAGTCAAAATCGGAGGCCTACAATATTCCGTCAATGCCGGTGTCGGGGCTGAATACAAGATTGTATCCAATGTCTATGCCTTTGCAGAACCAGGTGTAGCCTACTACTTTGACAATGGAAGCCACGTCAAGACGATCTATCAGGACAAGCCCGTCAATTTCGACTTGAATCTCGGAGTAAGGGTGAACTTGAAATAAAAACGCCCCGTCCTTACCAAAGGACGGAGCGCATATTCATCAAAACAATTCTCTTTCATTCCAACGGGGGCTTATTTCATCATTTGATTGCCCCCCAACCATAGGCCTGCTGTCGTTGTCAAGACGGCAAACAGCCCAAACATTGTACTTGCTGTCATCATGATCTTTTTACCTTTCGTCAATACCTATCAAGGTCATCCTGAATTCTCTCTTTTACCTTACTAATCCTATGAGATCAATATCTAAACCTAAATATCTTCCTTTCGACACTGCAAAATTAAGAAGAAAAGAGAATCCAGCCATGGATTTTGCACGCTTATTCTGTTTTTATAGGGTTTTCTTGACTTACATCAAACATCTTGTGTCCGTGCACAACAACACAAAAAAGCATAGCGGAGTGAAGATGAGGCCTCTCAATTTACCTTGTGCATGTACATGCCATCCCCTGCGTCAATACGCTTTCCATCGACATCCACCTTATAGATGAAGAAGCTCCCATCCCCATAATCACAGTTCAGTTGTTGGTTCTCGTAATAGTAAGTGCCATGGATGGTCTTGTCTGCGGAAGTCTCAGAAATGTGCTTACCACGGATCTTGACAGTGATATCCCCATAATCGGTTTCTACCACCCATGTTCCTTGAATCCAGTCAGGTGTTTTTTCATCGTGTACTTTTACGAAGTCATCCTCCGACAGTCGGTCAATCTCCGTCCCCAGCTGATGAGTGGTGTCCTGCCCTTCCGAATCCACATTCCCGTTTCCATGGTAAACGGTATCATTGTCACAGCCCTTGAATGCGAAGACCATCAAGGCAAGTACGACTAAAACGGCTATCAGGCACCCTTTCAGGCAGCATCCTCTGTTCTTACGCTGGGATACAGGTCTACTGCCCTTCACCCCAATGGACGCTGGCGGTATCTGCCCCACCCGTTCTTTCCCCTCTTCACGGGAAACATGCTGCATGGAACGAGGATGATAGGGAGGGGGAATGGGTCCAGCTTGAGTGGAAGAAGGCTTGACAGGCGTTGGGCTCTCCCATGCAGGAGGAGGCGTTGGTTCCTGTACCTGAGCGGAAGATCCTGTATCCACTGGGCGGACATCAGCTGTAGAGGGAGCCTGGTCTACAGGAACGCCCTCCTGTTCCCGGTCAGCAGGAACCTTATATGTAAAGGGGTTTCCACAACGCGGACACACGCACAACAGCTCTTTCATCCCAGCCGTTGCCGTCACTTCAAACTTCAATCTGCATTTAGGACATCTGACTTCCATTCTTTTTCCTTTTCCTATAAAATGAACTCGAATCGCAGAGGACGGAATCCCCTTTATTCAAACCGGACGACAGCCTTGCGCGTGACCTTCCAGACATTGCCTACCTTTGTCGCCATTCCCTCTTCTAAGGTCAGGATATGTCGCGGATTGCTGTTCGAAGGTCCCATCACCTTGCAAACCGGCTTGATGAACTGAGACACAGAAATCATCGCCGTGCCGATAGCCTCGCGGGAGTCTAACATGATAAAGCAGCCATTGATGCCATCCTCCGTCGTCAACTGGTAAATGCTCTTGCCCACTTGCTCCTCAGGAGAATACTTGGCAAAGCTCCCATCAGGATGAGGGGCTGCCAGATAAATGGATTGCCGCGACCGATGAGTATTCGGATCGTCGCCCTGGGAAGATGAAAACACCATCGTGGAAGGATCGTCCTCCTGCACCAATCCTACCTGGTCAGGCGCACATACCAAAGAGAGCCTCTCCTCATTCATGTCCTCCTTCTTGACCAGAGTCGCATTCGGCTCTCCTTGTGAGGCAGAAGTCACGAGAGCACGTTCCAGTTCCCCTACTCTTTTTTCCAAAGTACTGACTCGTTCTTCCAAGGCAGCCACTACATCCTGCAGGTTTACGGACTGTGAGTTATCCTCGTGATCCACATTTGATTTATTGCCAAACAAACTTGAAAGACCACCCATATTCTATTCCTCTTTTAGATTTTCGATGAGATTATCACGAATACTGCCGATAATCGGGTAAAAGAAGACGGTATCCTCAATGGGATCACTGCCATTCTTCTCTTCCTGGTTCTTATTCACGAAGTTCCACCCATTTACTAAATGGTGCTCCAAATCCTTGTTCACATATTCCTTGAAACGTTGCAAGGCACTATGCTCAACCAAGAAACGGTCGACGACATGGATATCCTCACATAACTGTATAAAGAAGTCGTTATATTCCTTCACCTGTTGTACGATCTCATTCCTGACCTTCTCATCGTCCATATCATCATACGTGAGCTTTTCCTTAGAAATGACGGAATAATTATATTTGAGGGAACTATTGAAGTCATCCATCAGTCTATTCAAGGCTGCCACCTGATCACATCCCGCTACATCCCTGACTTGCATCAAGGCCCCACGGCAGGTGATCTGCTTAGGCTCCTTCTTCTCCATGACAATAGAGAAGCCATCTGCATCATATTTCTCCTCATAGACCCGTTCGAAGACGGTCTGAGAGATCTGGTCAAGGTCGCGCTGGGAGCCGACAATGTCCAGGACCTTTGACCCTGTTCCACTAAACATCACGCTCTTGGGTTTCCCTAAATGACGGTGCTTCATCATCTTCGCCACATAATAGATGAGTGCGACAAAGAAATAGATGAAGATAATCTTACGATATCCATCCTCATTCAGCCGCATGTTATAGGAGAAAACATCATTCCCTCCTACCACCTTGTTATTCACGATAGAGAACAGGAACGCATTGATATCTTCCGACTTACGCTTCTCAGTAATGTCTTCCAAGATACCCAAGAGTTCCCCATACTTATCCTCATCGCTCCTGAACAGGCGCTTGAAGTAATCGACATACTTGACTAACATAGGATTGGTATCCCCATGGGGGACTTCAGAGAACCCATCCCCAAACAAGACATTGGCAGCGAACCGGAAGGATGTCAGGACCGTAGGCTGCTGTGCATTGCTCTCAAAGACCACGACATCGCTGGATCCGCCACCGATGTCGATGCTGGCAACAGAGGATGCTGCCCCTCGGAATTTGCTGGAGCTCTTATAGAAATAATAAGGAGCCACCGATTCAGGCATATGAATGAGGTTATTCTCACCTACTTGCACGCCAAACACCTCCTTGAAGATCTTGGTCCACATCTCTCCCATCTTACGGACATTCCCCACTTTCATACTCAGGGGATAGAACCACACCAACCGGGTCTTGGCAATATCTCCATTTTCAAGCAGTACCTTAGCCCGCATCAGCAGAGCCAATTCTGTCAGATAAGAGCGAACCCGCTTACTGTTTGCCACTTCCGTGGACCACTTCAGGTTGGGAACGATCCTGTTTCCATTTCCGATGCTCTCCTTCTCATAGATAAAAGGAATATTGGCATCACCCAAAGAAACGATCTCATCGACGTTCTCTGCATCCAAGAGCTCACACTCTGAAAGGACGGTACGCTGTGGGAAGCCATAGTCATCGCCAATGTTCTTAGGCAAGAACTCTTGCTTCATGATGACATCATACAGAAGGTTCTCACCATTATATAAAGTCGCAAGCAACCGGTCGCGAGAAACAGAGCTGATTTTGAGCGGTTCCGGCATATTCTCCCCTACCATACATTCCACATGGGTATTCGTCGTACCAAAGTCGACGGAAAAGGTGTAAGCCTCATGCCCCGGCACATACTCATGCCAATAAGGGCAGAGAACGCCCTCTGCAGCTGTCTCCTCTTTTTCATTCTGCAAGACGACTGTCATATAATCGAAGTCGCTACCCAAGCGATAGTAACGCGACTCTACCTGCTTCATGCTCTTCTGGCTCCTGACCCGGTCAACGACTTGCCTGTCATCCACCTTGTTCAGGTAACCATTATGGAAGAACTTCAGTCGAAGCCTGTAGTTATTGAGCAATCCCAATGCACGGTCGACTAACTGGACGTTATACTGTTTCAACAAATCGGTGTGTACAAAGGGGAAAATAGAGATAGCAAATGGGACCGTAATGAAATAGCCCCTGTCGTTCTTGGCATCATATTTCAAGTCGACGTGATGTGCAGCAAGATAGTTGCGCTCCAGCGTGATGAACTTTCCGTCCTTCTTGACCGGAATGCGAAGGATCGCCTTGACAGATTCCGTAGCACCAGTCTGGGTATGGACCATTTCAAACTTGGGGCGTCCGGAAATGGTTCCCCATAAATCGCTGACATTGAAATACTTAAAGAATAGCGGCTTCAACGGAAGAAGGAAATCGCTATCATCCGTTTCCCGACTGCCTAATGACAGGTTTCCATCGAAGAAGCAATCCCTATCAATGGTATAATCCAACTTGATCAAGGCTGGTTGGAAGAAGTCATCTGCCGTTAGCCAAGGATATTGATGACTGGTTGCGGGCAATACTCTTTTTTCGGGGACCTCGGCATAGTCCTCTGGACGTATGACCGTGGCATCCGTCCAGGGGCTGGTGATATATAGGAAAGGATCTGTCTGGGGAGCATTCAGGTGGTTTTGCAAAACCAATGGTATTTTCTCGCCATTCGGGATATCGCGAGTGGGAACCATCCGGAAATCACTTGACTCAATGGCAGCCTGAATATCCTCAGGACGGGTACAGTAGAAGGGTACTCCCATCACTTGTACCCCTTCGTCCATCAGCTGGCAATTGACTCCAAGATAAGTCTTGGCCTTGTCTACGCCGATCAGATCGAAAGCCTCAGGGTTCCCGATCTCATTCAAGATCTGGGCCTGCAAATCTGGCTTTAGCAGATGAAAGTTAGTGATCAGGTAACTATTGACCTCACCACAATACTTCTTCAGCTCCGGATATCCAGTGAAAAGGGCATAGATATACTTAATGAATCCCTCATTCCTCATATACAAGGGTCGCCAGAGGTCAAAAAGATTGACGTTCTGCTCAACGGGAATCGCATACAGGTGCTCACGTGCATTCGGAGATGCCATGAAAAGAGACACAGGAGACGTGCCTCCAATCACCTGATTGCCATAGACCAGGAAATACAAGCGTTCCATCTTGTCGAAATTGAATGCCTCCTTATCCTGTTCCAAGAACATCTCTAAGGTCTCACCAAGGAGACGATGGGTGGCATCAGCTTTCAACCGTTGCAGTTCTATATCCTTATTCCATTCTATGATGTGAAGGACATTCCGCAGTTCCGTATAATCATAGAAGAGCTGCGCGATGTCGAGGGCATTGGCTACCAATTTCTCATCCATGGCCTCACCTTGCAGGTTGGGGTGCATAGATAGTCGCTTGAACGCATTCTTCACCAAGTCCATCTGGGCAAAAGGAGAAGGAATGGCCGTACGGGGCTGACGGGAGAGTCCACCGTTCGGGTCGGCAATCATCTCAATCTCATCAGCACTATACTGACTGTTCAGTGGGATCCAACCTTCGCCGGTCGTTTTATTATTATAAGATAATATCTTACTCATTTTCGTATTTTCTGCAACTAAATGATTCCATTATATTTCTCATCGATCACCTTATCAAGAATTTCGTCCAAGAGATCCATCAATTTGTAGGCAACCCTATCCGTGCCATATTTCTGTGTCTTGACAGCTTGTTGTGAAGCCTTGTTCAGAGCCGACAATAAAGTCTTGTAGTCGATCGTTGACTTAAAGATCCCACTTTTAGGAACGATATCCGTCAGGCAATCGCTCAATTTCTCCGTATTGAGATTAAAGGGGACAAAGCTACGCTGATTGCCCCGTAATTCCTTGAGCCACTGAAGGTAAGAGACAAAGAAGTTGGCTGTCAATGTAGAGAAGAAAGATGTGGAAAGAAAGCCGTTGCCCAATTCTGGCTTATCCTCTGTATATCCCCTGCCAATGTCATTACGGAACTGATGGGTAATATACATATATGCCAAATGGAATTTGATCAACTGCCGGTTGAACATGCTACGGGTTGGCAAGCCGAAATCCTTCAGGCTCAGCGTTGTCTTGTCGTTGGCCAGTCCATACTCCTTGTAAATGGGGTTTTGAGCATTCCCATTCACAGTCCGCAACTGGTCATCGGGAATAGACAGAAAATCCAAGATAGCAAGGGCACCAACATATTCCACGACATGAGCATCATTACGCTGCCCGTTCCCTCCCGGATCATTGAAATAAGGATTGGAAGGCACCTCATCACCTAAGTAATAGCAAGCATTCACCTTAGAAAAAGGCAGATCCACGCCATTCTGTCTGAGCCCGGTCAGGTTATCATGATAATAAAACAGAGCCGACTTCGTCTTGGAGATAAAGTCAGCCCTGGAGATCGGACTATTCTCATCTTGCTGCACATTGAAATAAGGCAGGACTGTCAAGGCCCCAATACGGGCATCACGCAAGTCGCCGCGGTTATTGATCATGGCATTGTTACCCGCATTCCGGATATTCTTCACGATAATAGGATACCCTGCAGCCCCAGTGCCACCAAAAATGGAACTGACAATAAAGATACGGTCACGCTTCTGAAAGACATTTGAGAACTGCCGGAATTCCTCAGAGTCCTTAAATTCATTGAGGGCTACACTGCCAATATTCGGGCTTCCGACAAACCCTATATCCATTTTTGTATCCAACTGATCATTGGAGAACATCATGGAGCATAAAGCTTGGTTGGCTGTATCCAACGTACTGTATGCAATAAAATCTTGGAATTTCTTGGATTGAATGGCCCCCATATTAAAAAGGAAGGTATCACTGAGGTTAGACCCATTCGGAAGGATGTCACTCAAGGTAGAGATCTTCACGGAAAAGAAGCCTTTCGTCACATCCACAGATGATCCATATAATGCCTGACGTATCTGTCGATACCATCGTAGTAAGTTCTCCGTACGCTTTAAGTCCTCATTTGCCTTATGAGGATCTACGATGATAGGGACAATCTCCAAGGGCATAGGCTGACCAGCCTCATCCAAAGGATGTATTCCCGCAGCCAACTGCATAACAAGTGGACGCATCACACGGGATCCGGTTCCACCTACGAGGAAAAGAAATAGTCTCATTTCGCTAACAATTGAGGATTATTCTATGTATGACTATTCAGGAATCGGGGTATGACGGCAGTTTACAGACCACCAACGGATCGAAAAGGATACCACTACGAATAACATCAATTCGATGAGTACGTCACGCATACAGAAATTAAACAACTGAGTTGAGAGATCATATCCCCCACTGGAAAGCACATAATCAATCAATATATAGACCAAGATGGGTGAGATAATCGCAGCCGCGCCCGCCATGATCAACCAGTGATACCAGCGACTGAAACGAACAGAGTCGATGACATAGTAAAAGCCGAGTGCCATCAGCCACGCCACGCCCACCGTCGCCAATGCGGCTATGAAGTAAAGGGACTCATTCCACATTGCGTTTGAGAACTCATTATCATCGTAAAACCACTCAAGAATGGGAGAAGGGAAGACCAGGAAGAGAAGCGAGATCACAATCCCTAAAATAAACATTATCGAATTCTTCATCTTGCGTATATATTATTTAGAAAATTTCAGGTCCATCTTGAAGTAATAAGGCGTTCCATCCGAATTCTTCTGGTAACTGTCATAAATTCCTTGCAGCAGATATTTCAACCCAAACGTAGTATTGCTGAAATTGCCATTAGAGAGATTTGTATCATCATCATTAGAGGAAGACTGTACCCAGCCCGGCAAACGGTTGACCAACTGAATAGCTACATCTTGGTCGTGGCTCACCTGTTTCATCTCCAGGATAAAGAGATGGGTGGCAGAACCTAAGTACTGCCGCTCATTGGGCTTCACATCTCGAGATGATATTCTCTTGATTTCCTTGATGACGAGATCATCATCCGAGCTTATCTGATAATTGGAAGGATCTGTCAAATAATGATCATCGATGAACATTCCACTCAGGTCGACGGCTAAAGCAAGCCGCAGGTCACCAGAATTCTCATCAGGAGAAATGTCCTTAATCCTGGTAATCTGAGTTCCCTGTCCATGCTCCGGATGAAAGCGTCCCCGGATCTTCGGATCGTTCAAAAGCAAAGAGTAATAAGGATGATAGATGCCATTTGTATCAAAAAGATACATATTCTGATAACCGCGTAGTTCAGAAAAATGACAGAAGGATGCATAGTTCTTGTCTTTCGACAACCGTGCCATGTTTGCGTTGCTTCCGACAATCACGATATAATAAGGGCGGTATCCACTATAGTTCTTTCCTGTGGAAGGTGCATTATAAGAATAGTAAGGACCCTGATAACTGCCACGCATCTTGATAATCAGCATGGACTTATCCTTTACCTGCGCTTTGAAAACAGCATTGGTCATTCCCTGTGCTTCGGCGAAAACTTTTTGCGGATTAATGCCAAGCATCGATTTTGTGGAATAGATCATGTCGGTCACCAAGATGCTTAGCTCATTCTTCCCTGTTTTGTTCAACAGATCTGTGAAGATTTTAGAAAAATCAGTATAGCTGGGATCACCCAATCCCTTGGTAGACTCAAAGATATTAGGATCGGATATAAACTTGCTGAACCCCTGCGGATACTTGTTCACGCTACTATTAACAACATATATCCGATTATCATCATTGTTTCCCGGAAGATTATTTAAGAGCTGGACAATAGCAGCCTTAAAAGATCCATCTCCATGGGGAGCATCATAAGGTGTCATACTTCCTGACCGCTCTAAATAAAAGTTGACAGTAAAGTACTCTTTTTCTCCTATGCCAATAAAAGCAATCTCCTTAGGCGGGCGACGATGAGAGAAAAACTGCGAGATGTACTCCGTTACAGCATCTGCATTGATTTGACCGTCTTTATAGAACTCATGCCATTTTGCTTGATGGGAATCCAAATAATCCGTTATCTTCTTCCAGTCACCCGCATCAATGGTAGCATCCGCATCTGCTAATTCCACCAATAACCTGTTAAATTCCTTTTTTTGTTTGTTCCCACAGCCAGATAGGAAAAAAACAAATAGGAAGAGGACACTATATAATGATATCTTATTCCATTTTTCCATATTGGTTAGACGATTTATATCCAGTTTAGTTGCAAAGATACTAAAAAAAGAATGATTCTTACACTTTTCAGTCTAAGATTTAATAATAATCAACAAACAAAAGTCAATCATTGATGGCTCCACAATGCGGACATCTACCCTTGTGGTGCAACTTTGCCCCACAGTTCCCACAGATATAATAAGCCCTATGATGAACAAAATACTGACTCAAGGAAAAATAGAAATAAAAGGCAAGGATCACATAGCCCAAATAATACAGAGTTGTGACACTGAAGATCAAATAATCGATGGCGCAGACTGCTGCCAGTCCACACAAGTAAAGGACAGCCTCACCATACGGCAGCTGATGGAAAGCATCGTCAATGGCGGCGATCGCCACAATCAACATCGCCCATACTGAGCACAAGAACACAGACAAGAGGGTTGGCACCGAGAACGGATTCAGGGTCGGATGGAAATAGAAATGCCGCCACACCTCTGGGGCAAAGATTTGTATACTCGCATAAAAGGTTGCTGCGGAGGCAACTATTAATGCTAAAAGGGTCGGATAGAAGGAGTCTATATCACGGAAATGCACAATATGGGCATTCCCTCGTAATAATTTCCTGATCACATACAGGGCTCCAATCAAACAGATAACAATCAGGAAGATGATGACATGACGGTCGGAGAACGTAGAGATAAACTGGGAGATCGGATCATCAGGAACCACATGGGGAAGCAAGGAAGACTCGTGCACCCACCCAAAAGACGATTGCTCTGTTGCCAATTCTACCCAGACAGAATCCACGGAATCATTAGGGATCATGCGAATGTCAGCTACCACCAGACGAGAATGTTCCTTGACATAGAAGGAATCGACCTGCATTCCCATGACAACCTCTTCAGGTTGCTGCCGGATCAATGCCATGGAATCGCTCTTGACTATAAAATTATAGTTATTGGTGTAATGATGAGAAGAGTAAAACGACAAGGAGTCAATTTGTTTCGCGCTCAACTGGGTGATCACCTCCTGATGACCAGTCTGATGATTATAGCAAGAAGCCAAGCATGCCACCAATAACAGGAGAAGTCCTAAACTATGGAAGAAGGAACGACTATTCTGCATAGATATTCATCTGACATTCTGAACATTGGAACTGCAAACGGAACTGGCGTCCATCAGGGAGCCGCAAGTAGAGGGGTTCATGCCATACAGGGGGTCGCCCACCACGCTTGACGCAATATCCCAGGGTATAACGAATGCAATAACGGCATTGCATGATCAAGGGATGAGGACCACACCCTCCCCTTTCGAAAGCATCTGTGATGGTTTTCAATCCTTGTTTTGCATAGAATGACTTCGACAAATGATTGGAGATATTATAAAGATAAGGATATTGTTTATATTCTATTCCCTGCATAGGGACAGGCAGCAATGGCGAAGGTTGTCTAACCTCTCGTTTCGGCTGAAAGCATTTGACATTCTCCACTAATCTCCGACGAAGGTCCGAAAGGAAACTATTTGGAATGAAATACTGGTCAGCTCCTTCCAATATTTCAACATGCTCACAGAGGAATGGGGTATTCCCTAATTTGGTCAATTGCCTTACAATATTGTCTTGCTGTGGCTTTTGTGCCATTTGATGGGAGAAATTCCCATCTGCACTGGCTAAAAGATGTCCATCTTCCAACCTCATCTCCGCCCTGAACCCTGCAGGTCTTGCGGAAAAGGAGATATCTACATGTATTTTCCTAACTGCTGTTTCCCTGGAAAGCAATTTTTCAAATGCTACATCTTGGTTCCTATACAGTCCCATCCCTACCCGGAGATGCGCTGGCATCTTGAAAGGATAAAGACGATTGCCTTCTGTCCTATTGACACGAAAGCCTTCCAGCTCATGCTTTTCATTGACAAAGCACAATCCGTCACCATTAGAAAAGGCGGCCGTACCGGCAACCGTCAAGGAATTGTTTTTTAATTCCTTCACCCTTCCTACATACTCACCCATCGCTTTCGGCGTATCGAAAGAAACTATATCGGGCTGACGACCCTGTAAGAAGTAAGTAGTAAAGCCTCGGTTAAAAGTCTTTTTCAGATCCGGTTCAAAAGCATAATCGACCCGTCCTGAGGAAGCCCTACGGTAATGGTCGGGATGACGGCTAATCACCTCATTCAACCTACAGCTGTAGGCAGAAACAACATTCTTTACATAATCCACATCCTTTAGCCTACCTTCTATCTTAAAGGAGGAAGCACCAGCCTCAGCAATTTCTTCAAGATGATCAACCTGACATAAGTCTTTCAAGGATAGGAGGTGTCTTTGGTGCAAGATCTCTGTTCCTTCACTGTCTACCAAGTCAAACTTCAACCTGCAGAACTGGGCACATTCCCCCCTATTCGCACTTCGATGGAAACAATACTGAGAGGCATAACAGACACCAGAATAACTGACACACAAGGCTCCATGGACAAATACCTCCAAATCGATATCAGGAACGGCATGGTGAATAGAGCTAATCTCATCCAAGGACAACTCTCGTGCCAACACAGCCCTTTCAAATCCAAGGGACTTGAGCCATGCTACCTTTTCCGGAGTACGGTTGTCTGTTTGGGTAGAGGCATGGAGAGGTATGGAGGTCTTTCCTACCAAAGACATGTCTTGAACCAACAAGGCATCCACGCCAGCCTCTTCCAGGTCATTAACCATACGCTGGGTGGCAGTCAGTTCCTCATCATAGATAATCGTATTGACAGTCACATAGACTTTAACCCGAAAGAGATGGGCATATTGGCAAAGCTGCCTGATATCGTCCAGGGAATTGCCCGCTGCCGCCCTTGCACCGAAACGTTGAGCACCGATATAGACAGCGTCTGCTCCATGGTCAATGGCAGCGATGCCACATTCAAGATTCTTGGCAGGAGCCAACAGTTCCAATTCTCGCATCTATAATCTATTTGATATCTTCAATATTATAAGGAGTCTCCTGATAGACATAATAATTGATCCAATTGCTGAACAGGAGATTCGCATGGGCACGCCAAGTGACCAACGGAAGATTATTTGGATTATCATCTCTGTAATAATGCACAGGCATTTCCACATCATCCCGTTTTCCCCTATCCCGTTTATACTCCTTGTCAAGAGTATCAGGGGCATACTCCAAATGCCCTGTGATAAAGAACTCCCTTCCATCACGTGCCATGACGATGCTGACCCCGCTTTCTGGAGACTCTGCAATCAACGTCAGATCCTTGTGAGCGAGGATATCCTCCTTGTGCAGTTCCGTGTGCCTGCTATGAGGCATATAAAATACATCATCGAAGCCCCGGAAGATCGGCAACTTAGGATTCAGCGTATACTGCCGGAAGATGCCAAACATTTTCTTGGGAAGAGGATATTTGGGAATACCATAGTGATAATAGAGCCCAGCCTGAGCTGCCCAACAGATATAAAGGGTACTCGTAACATGGTCCCTTGCCCAAGAAAAGATATGGGTGATCTCTTCCCAGTAGTTCACCTCTTCAAACTCCATTTGTTCAACGGGAGCACCCGTGATGATCATCCCATCGAATTTCTGCTTGGCAAGGATGTCGAAATCCTTATAGAACATCATCATATGCTCTATTGGCGTATTCTTCGGAGTATGGCTCTTCAACTTCATGAAGTAAATCTCCAGCTGCAAGGGTGTATTAGACAGCAAACGGATCAAGTCGGTCTCAGTTGTTATCTTCAAAGGCATTAAGTTGAGAATCACGATCTTCAGAGGACGTATATCCTGTGTAGTAGCACGGGAGTTATCCATCACGAAGATATTTTCCTTCTTGAGAAGTTCAATGGCAGGAAGTTTATCTGGTAATCTTAACGGCATTTCTATAATCCTTTCTCTTTCGAAATGCAAAAATACAAAAAAAACGTGGACCAAAGAATATTTAGTCCACGTTTTAAATCTAATTATCTTATTCTTACCAGAGTTGCAAGCGGTTCTCTTTCGGGAGATAAAGCTTGTCACCAGGTTTTACCTGGAATGCCTCATACCATGCGTCGATATGGGGTAATGCTCCATTCACGCGCCATTCGCCTTGAGAATGAGGATCGGTCTTCACACGGTTACGAATTTCCTGCTCTGTGATATTCTGTCCCCACACGCCTGCATAAGCTAAGAAAAAGCGTTGGTCGGCAGTATATCCATCCTTTACGGGCAGCGGCTTCTTGGCGGTTGCATTCTTATAGGCCTGGAAGGCAACCTGAAGACCTCCATGATCAGCAAGGTTCTCACCTAAGGTCAGCTTTCCATTACCATGTAAGCCCGGCAATACCTCAATATGATCGAAGAAATCAGCATATAGTTTCGCACGTTCCTCGAAGTTCTTGGCGTCATTCGCTGTCCACCAATTCTTCATGTTCCCATCTGCATCATACTGTCTTCCCTGGTCATCAAATCCGTGAGTCATCTCATGTCCAATTACGACACCGATAGCACCATAATTGAAAGCAGCATCTGCTTTCGGGTCGAAAAACGGATATTGAAGGATACCCGCAGGGAAACAGATCTCATTGGTAGTCGGGTTATAATAGGCATTTACGGTCTGAGGGGTCATGAACCATTCATCCCGATCCACAGGCTTACCAGCCCTCTCAGCTATATGCTTGTCATGCATGAAAAGACGCACTGCCATAGTGTTCTCAAAAAAGCTTTTATGAGGATCTATCGTAAGCTTGGAATAATCGGTCCACTTATTCGGATATCCGATCTTCACATAGAACTTATCCAATTTCTTATGCGCATTTGCCTTGGTAGAATCACTCATCCATGTCTGAGCATCAATACGCTGTCCTAAAGAAATCTGGAGATTCTTGACCAACTGCTCCATCATTTTCTTGGATGAAGCCGGGAAGTAACGCTCGCAATACATCTTGCCAAGAGCCTCGCCCATGGCTCCTTCCACCTGAGTTGTTGCACGCTTCCAAAGAGGGAAGTCCTGCTTGCGGCCATGCATGGTCTTGCCAAAGAAATCGAAATTTGCCTCACGGATCTCATCGCTCAACAATGTTGCAGAACTCTCAATGACATCCCATTCCATCAAGGCACGCAACGTCTCTGCGTCATCCAAGGCCATGATCTTGTCCAGCCCTTCCATAAACTCAGGTTGACCAACAACCATCTCCTGGATAAATGCTTTTTTCACGCCTTCTGCCTCAGCCATCTTCTCTAAAGGAATATTCGGATAGTTGCTTTCAAACTCCTGAAGGCTCATCTTATGATAATTCGCCTGTGGGTCACGGAGTTCCGTACTACTCTTTGAGATCAAGGCTAACAAGGTCTCATGCTTGAAGACCGCATCAGCTTTTGCCCTCGCCTGGGCATCTGTGAATCCATACAACTTGAACATTCTTTCTATATGTTGGCGATAAGCACGGCGGATAGCGACTGTCGCCGTGTCGTTGTTGACGTAATAGTCTTTCTGACCTAACGTCAATCCACCTTGACTCACGGACAGGATATTTTGGGATGCATTTTTGTCATCTGCCCCAAAATAGCTGCCGAAACATACGCCAAAACCAAATGAGGCATATTTCAATTGCAACTGCTCCAAGTCTTCTTTTGTCTTGGCAGCCTCCATTTCATCCAAGAGAGGCTTTACAGGAGCAACACCTTCCTTATCCCGGCGTGCAGTATCCAAAGCCAACTTATAATAATCGCTCAACTTCTGCTCTGTCGTCCCTGCCTTGTATTTTTTCTTCTGGAGTTCTCCAAGGAGGGTATTGATACGTTTATTGTTATCTTCACCCAACTTGTCAAAACTGCCATAACGGGAGTATGCAGCAGGAAGGGGATGGCTCTTACGCCATCCACCGGTAGCGAACTGATAGAAGTCATCTGCCGGTTTGACGGTCTTGTCCAGATTCGACAAGACCAATCCCGATTTGTTCTGAGCCATGCCCATCAACGGGGCACTGGCAATCATCATGATTGGAAGAATTCTTTTCATGTTCATGTCTATCGATATTTTAAGTGAAACTTCATAATTGTATCCAGCCTTTACGCCTGGAGTTTTTCTAAAGCCTCAGAGAGCTCCATCCATTTTTCGTTCTCTTCATCTAAAGCCTGCTTGGTGGAGGTATACTCTGTCACCAGTTCCATATTGGAAGCATTTTGGGGATCACATAGCAGTTGGTCTAATTCTTTCAGCCGTTTTTCCATAGACTCTATTTTGGATTCGGAGTCCTTCACCGACTTTTCTGCCTTCCGGATTCTCTTCTGTTGCTCTTTATGCTCTGCATAACTTTGCTTTGCACTGCTATACGCTTCCTCTGGCTTTTCCCTCTCCTCTTTGGTAACCGAGACAGCATGATTGTCTAAGGCTGTTTGGATACTATCAGCATGATGTGCCCGAAGATAATCATAAATGCCACCCAAGTGTTCCCTGACACGTCCCTCTCCAAACTCATATACTTTGCTCACTAGTCCGTCCAGGAACTCACGATCGTGACTGACAATGATCGCCGTTCCGTCAAAGGCTTTGATCGCCTCTTTAAGGACATCCTTTGAAGGCATGTCCAAATGGTTGGTAGGCTCATCTAAAATCAACAGGTTTACGGGCTCCAATAAGAGCTTGATCATAGCCAATCGACTGCGTTCGCCGCCACTGAGGACCTTAACTTTTTTTTCAGAGATCTCCCCTCCAAACATAAAGGCTCCGAGGATGTCATTAATCTTGAGTCGGATCTCCCCTGTAGCCACTCGGTCTATGGTATCATAGATAGACAGATTCTCATCCAAGAGTTGAGCTTGGTTTTGGGCAAAATAGCCGATCTGGACGTTATGACCAATTTTCAGAGTCCCCGAGAAAGGAATCTCGCCCATAATACATTTGACGAGCGTAGACTTTCCTTCACCATTTTTC
>ULNB01040982.1_pt1 | contig 16334 bp, 17 predicted proteins | sample 1951811 | NCBI WGS metagenome assembly ULNB01 (sample SAMEA4835566, study PRJEB28245) | human gut metagenome | biome: gut microbiome; material: fecal sample | place: Denmark | collected 2008
GGAAAGGACATATCGGGCAAGCCACCTGTAGCCCAATCATCCGATGTTGAGCCTAACGTGAAAAAGGATTTTCGGGGCGTTGCTTGTCCTATGAACTTTGTCAAGACAAAGATAGCGCTCTCGCCCATGAGACCAGGCGAGATCTTAGAGATCCTCTTAGATGACGGTCAACCCATTCAAAACGTGCCCGGAAGCGTGCGCAACGAAGGGCACACCGTACTCTCTACGGAAAAGATAGGTGAATACTGGAAAGTACTGATCAAGAAAAAGTCATGAAAGAGAGCAGCACAGAATTCAAGGAGAGCCTGTATCTCCCCATCACGATCCGCATCGCCGGAGCGAAGATCTTGATAATTGGAGGCGGGAAGGTGGCAACACATAAAGCAACCCTGCTGAGTCGCTTCACGCACCATGCCACCCTCATCGCCCCAGAGATCACGGACGACATCAAGGCACTACCTTTCGAATGGAAGGAAAAGCCGTTCGAGGCATCCGACCTCAAGGGCGTTGACCTGTTGTATGTCTGCACAGGTGACCATGACTTGAACCGGCATATCAAGCAGTTGGCTACAGAGCAAGGGATTCTGACCAGTGTCTGCGATGACCCACAGCTCTGCGACTTTATCTCTCCTGCCATCTACAGAAAAGACAACCTTACCATCGCCGTGGGATCCGATGCACAAGACGTGCGGCGCAGTATCAGGGTAAGGGATCACATTGAAGAAATCATTGACAATGGAAAACTATCCATCCAATAAGCCAAGGCAGGGAGAGGTCATCCTCATCGGTTTCGGACCCGGGGATCCCGACCTGCTGACGGTCAAGGCCATGAAGGTGTTGCAACAGGCAGATATCATCTTCTATGATGCGCTGACCAACGAAGCATTCCTTCATACCTTACCCGCGGAGAAAGTATATGTGGGCAAGCGGTGCGGGCAGCATCACGAGGAGCAAGAGCAGATCAATGCCCTACTCTTGGAGGCGGCCCAAGCCGGCAAGAGAGTCGTCCGCCTGAAAGGAGGCGACCCTATGGTCTTCGCACATGCAGGAGAAGAGATCTCCTTTCTTGAACGCAACGGTATCAAGACAAGAGTCATTCCCGGCATCACCACAGCACTTGCCTTAGCAGCAGAGGCGAAGGTGAGCCTCACCTACAGGGGAATCTCTTCGAGCGTTGCCTTCGTAAATGGGCATTCCTCCCACCCGGGAACCCCCAGCGCAGACACGCTGGTTTATTACATGGGAGCATCCCACCTAAGGACGATTGCCGAAGAACTGCTCGCTGCTGGAAGGAAAGCCACTACCCCAGTGATCTTGGCATACAATGTCAGCTTACCCGACGAACAGTTCTATCATCTCACCCTCGGTGACTTGCAGCATTCCCAAATGACATACCCCACTCCACTGACCGTACTGATCGGTGAAGTCATCCTACAGAAATAAAGATCATAACAAATATGGACAACAAGACAATCACACACCTTCAAGAGCTCGAATCAGAGTCGATGTATGTCCTCCGAGAGGTGGCAGCACAATTTGAGCGTCCCTGTATCCTGTTCTCAGGAGGCAAGGACTCCATCGTGGTAACTTATTTGGCATACAAGGCCTTCTACCCAGCCAAGATCCCTTTCCCCTTGCTCCACATCGATACAGGGCATAACTTCAAGGAGACCCTCGACTATCGTGACCAATTGGTCAAGGACATGGGGCTCGACCTCATCGTGGGATCCGTGCAGGAAAGCATTGACAAAGGACGTGTCAAGGAGGAAACAGGCTATTATGCCAGTCGCAATAAATTGCAGACCACGACCTTGCTCGACACCATTGAGCAGTATCAATTTGATGCCGCGATCGGCGGTGCCCGGCGGGATGAGGAAAAATCACGTGCCAAAGAGCGCTTCTTCAGTCATCGGGATGAATTTGGTCAATGGAATCCCAAGAACCAACGCCCAGAGCTTTGGAACATCTTCAATGGGCGGAAGAACATAGGCGAGCACTTCCGGGTATTCCCCATATCCAATTGGACAGAGATGGATGTCTGGCAATACATCCTACAGGAAAAGATCCCCATGCCAAGCCTGTACTTCACACACGAAAGGAAAGTCTTTAACCGCGATGGACAATGGTTGGCTGCCGAGCCTTGCATCAAGCGCAAGCCTACCGAGGAAGTGGTGACCCGACAAGTGCGCTGCCGTACCATCGGCGATATCACCTGTACCGGCCTAACCCTCTCTAAAGCACATACCTTAGAGGATATCATCGAAGAGATTGCAGCCAGCAGGATTACAGAGAGGGGCGGAAGGGCTGATGACAAAAGATCGGAGACCGCCATGGAAGACAGGAAGAAGGCTGGATATTTCTAAGAGAGAGAAGAAATTATTAACAGGATTCATTTAGATAAAGAAGAAAGATGTCAAATAATCGAGGATATTTAGATATGGAACTGCTGCGCTTCTCTACGGCAGGCAGTGTGGACGATGGAAAGAGCACCCTGATCGGACGACTGCTCTACGACAGCAAGTCCATTTTTGAAGATCAACTTGAAGCTGTGGAGAAAGCTTCCAAGAGCAGGGGCAATGAAGAGGTGAACCTCGCCCTGCTCACCGATGGTCTACGTGCAGAACGGGAACAAGGTATCACCATTGACGTGGCATACCGTTATTTCGCAACACCGAAGCGGAAGTTTATCATCGCTGACACTCCGGGGCATATCCAATACACCCGGAACATGGTGACAGGTGCCTCAACAGCCGACCTTGCCATTATCTTAGTGGATGCAAGGCATGGAGTGTTGGAACAAACGGTCAGGCACAGCTATATCTCTTCACTCTTAGGCATTCCGCATATCTTAGTGGCCATCAACAAAATGGACCTTGTCGATTTCTCTGAGGAGGTGTATCAGAAGATCAAGGATGACTATCAAAAGATGGCGGAGACACTGCACATCCATCATACGGTATTCATTCCCATTAGTGCTAAGTTAGGAGATAACGTTGTGAGGAAGAGCGAGAACATGCCTTGGTACCAAGGCAAGGCCTTGCTCGACTATCTTGAGACCGTCCCCATCGGGCACAAGCTCATCAGTGACGAGTTTCGCTATCCTGTACAGTACGTCATCCGCCCGATCAGCGACCAGTTCCCTGATTTCCGTGGATACGCAGGGAGAGTCTCCGGTGGCGTGATCCGTCCCGGCGACAGTGTCAAGGTACTGCCTTCTGGACTAACAAGCACGGTGACCCATGTCACCCAAGCGAAAGAGGAACTGGCAGAAGCGACTGCCCCTCTGAGTATTACTCTTCAATTGGCGGACGACATCGATATCTCAAGGGGAGACATGTTGGTAAAAACGGATGAGCGTCCACCCCAAATAACACAGGATATTACTTTAGATGTATGCTGGTTTCATGAACGCCCAGCCCAAGTCCGTCGCAAATACATCATCCGACAGGCAACGGCGGAAACCATGGGGATTATACGCTCCATTCACTTCCGTAGGAATATCAACACCTTAGAGAAAGAACCAGGAGTGACGGAACTGAAGATCAATGACATTGCCGAGATCACTCTCCATACAGCTAATCCATTCGTGTTTGACACCTATCAGCAAAACCGTGTCACCGGTTCCCTGATCTTCATTGATCCAGACACGAATGAGACCGTCGGTGCTGGTATGATCAAATAATGTATATTCCCTGACTCTTCTTATCAGGATAAGAAAAAGATAGTAGCAATGGATCCACAAGAAATTGAAACTCTGAACCAGACTCTAAGCGGTGCGTCCGCCCAGGAAGTTGTCGGTTACTTCCTCCGGGCTTACCAAGGGCGCATCGCTCTTTCCTCCAGCCTGAGCATCGAAGACCAGACCCTAACCGACATGATCGTTCATTTTGACAAGAACGCCCGTATTTTCACCTTGGACACAGGACGCTTGTTTCCAGAGACCTATCAGCTGATCGACAGGACGAACCTCACCTATGGCATCAAGATAGAGGTGTTCTTCCCTGATTACCATGAGGTACAAAAGATGGTAAGGGAAGAGGGTATCAACCTGTTTTATAATTCTATTGAGAGCCGGCATCGCTGTTGCCAGATCCGGAAGCTTGAGCCTTTAGGACGTGCCTTTCAGGGATTGGATGCCTGGATCTGCGGACTGCGACATGAGCAGAGCATCACCAGAAAGGACATGCGACTCGTAGAATGGGACGAAATGCACCATCTCCTCAAGATAAACCCGCTGATTGACTGGAGCGAACAGGATGTATGGGATTACATCAAGAAGAACCACGTCCCCTATAACAAGCTGCATGACCGGGGATATCCCAGTATTGGCTGTGAACCTTGTACAAGGGCAGTCCAGCCGGGCGAGGATCTCCGTGCAGGACGCTGGTGGTGGGAATCCCCCGACCATCGCGAATGCGGGTTGCATCAACGGTCATAATGGCATACCTAACGTATGGGAGCAGCCTTCACCATTCTTGGGGATGGCTTTTACCATTGCCATGGTATTGGCTTTCATCGTTTATTGCCGTACCTTTGCACAGAGAAAAGAAAGGATTGAGATGAAAAAGATCACCATAGACATTTCGGCTGTTACCCTTATCACGATCGTCTTCCTCTCGCTCAATGCCTGCGGAGGCAAGAAAGGAAGCAACGTTCAAGATGGGGATTCCCTAAAAGGCGAAATCTCCTTGTCTGGGGCATTTGCCCTTTATCCCCTAGCTGTCAAATGGGCTGACGACTTCAAGCAGTTGCATCCCGACGTAAAGATAGACATTTCCGCAGGAGGCGCAGGCAAGGGCATCACGGATGCCTTGGCAGATGTCGTTGACTTAGGCATGGTCTCCCGCGACCTGGCAGATGATGAGATCAAGAAAGGTGCGGTGGGATTTGCTGTTGCAAAGGATGCTGTCGTGCCTACCATCAATGCCCATAATCCCAATCTGAAAGCAGTGCTATCACATGGGTTATCCCTCAAGACAGCTGCAGGACTCTGGATAACAGGAAAGGTCAAGACATGGGGACAGGTGGCAGGGAATGCCAATCCAGATGGCATCACTGTCTATACCCGTTCTGATGCCTGTGGCGCGGCTGCCACCTGGGCAAAATGGCTGGGGAAAAAGCAGGAAGACCTCATTGGTACTGGCGTATTCGGTGACCCAGGCGTAGCATCTGCCATACAAAAAGATCCAAACGGGATCGGGTTCAACAATATTGGATATGCCTACGATGCGAAGACAGGGAAGCCAAATCCCGGTATCCTTGTCGTCCCTATCGATGTAAATGACAATGGGAAAGTCGATCCTGAGGAAGACTTCTATGCCACCCAGGCCCAATTAGTCAAGGCCATCGCTGATGGGAGATATCCTTCCCCACCTGCACGCGATCTCTTCTTCGTCACGCATGGCAAGCCCACCAAGCCGGTCGTGATTGCCTTCCTGAAATTCGTCCTTTCCAAAGAGGGGCAAAAGGAGAATATACCTCAAGGTTATATCACCATCTCCCAGGACAAGATCAACAACAGTCTGCAACAACTTCATTAAAGACCCGCACATGGAACCTGTAACCAATCAATGGAAATCCTTCCTGATCACCTTGTCTGAAGCCATCATCCTCTTGCTGATCGGCTTAGGAAGTCAACTTTTTTAGCACACTGCACATGACATACAGAGTATTGAAAGACCAGGCAGCAGGAAAGGTGATGGCATTCTTGACCTTCACCTCCTTGCTTTTAGCCGTCGCCATGGGCATCGGGCTGTACCTAAAGTCGGTACCGATCCTGCATGAGCATTCCCTTTGGGATCTGCTGACCACATCCGAATGGAAGCCGATGCGCAATCAGTTTGTTTTTTTCCCATTCTTAGCAGGTACTTTCTGGGTAACCCTGCTCGCTATAGCGATTGCCCTTCCGATCTCTTTGCTGACTGCGATCTTCCTGACAGAATATTCACGCAGTATGGTCAGGAAATATATCTATCCCCTCTTGGATATCCTCGCTGGTCTCCCTTCTGTCATCTACGGTGTCTGGGGAACATTGATCATTGTACCGTGGATCTCCCAGGCAGTAGCCCCGCATTTCGTCAAATACTCCAGTGGCTATACCGTTTTGGCGGGTGGCATCGTCCTGAGCGTAATGATCCTACCCCTATTGGTCAATCTGTTCGTCGAACTATTCTCCAACGTCCCAGCAGAAGACCGGGAGGCATCCCTTGCCTTGGGGGCCACATCCTGGCAAACCACACTGCACATTGTCTTGCGGAAGACGCTTCCTGGCATGATGGCAGCCATCGTCTTAGCTGTCAGCCGTACCATGGGCGAGACCATTGCCGTACTCATGGTCTGCGGGAATTTAGCGATTGTCCCTACCTCTCTTTTGGATGCTTGCTATCCGATTCCCGCTCTCATCGCAAATAACTATGGGGAGATGCTGTCATTGCCTCTCTACGAGAGTGCCTTGATGTTCGCAGCCTTCCTTTTGTTCTTGGTCGTTCTCCTCTTCAACCTCTTCTCAAGAGTGATACTGAGGAAAGTAAATCGTTATTGACATGAAAGCAAAATTCGTAGAAGAGAAAATCATGCGGTGCCTGATGGTGCTCTCCATCATCATCATCCTGTTCTTCGTTGCCAGTGTTCTTTGGAGCATTTTCCGCCGGGGATGCCCGGTACTGACCTGGGAAATGGTCACTCAGCTGCCATCTGGGGGATTCTACATTGGGGGGGAAGGAGGTTTCCTAAACGCGATTGCAGGCTCTGTCCTCATTGTGGGAGCCTCGACAATCCTCGGGCTTATCCTCAGCATCCCTGTGGTCTTCTACCTGAACGTTTACCTGAAAGCGGGTTCACGATTCGCCTATCTGTCGCGTCTTGCGTATGATGTACTCTTTGGTGTTCCAAGCATTGTCTATGGAGCTTTCGGATTTACCATCATGATCTTCCTCGGATTGCGTGCCTCCCTGTTAGGCGGCATCCTTGTGGTAACCTTGCTCATCATCCCCATTCTCATCCGTTCCTTGGATGAAGAGGCAAAGACCATCCCTCAGGAGATGTTAGAATCCTCTTATAGCATAGGAGCCACGAAGATCGAGACCATTGGGGTGGTCATCCGACAGATTGCCCCTGCCATTGCCACCGCTACCCTATTGTCGATTGGTCGTGCCATCGGGGATGCCGCTGGCGTGATGTTCACGGCAGGGTTCAGTGACAGCATCCCCACCCGGCTGTCCGACCCTGCAGCCACCTTGCCACTCAGTGTCTTCTTCCAGTTGAGCGCCCCACAGGCGGAAGTGCAGGACAGAGCCTATGCGGCAGCCGTTGTCCTCACCTTGATTGTCCTCATCCTGAGCCTTTCAGGCCGATTGATCATGAGTCATTTCTCGAAAAACAAATTATAAGAGGGGATCCATTCCCAAATCATCTCAGAAGGAAAGTTATCCCTCTATCCACCTATAGGTTAGATATAAAATTCTGAAGTATCGACGAGCCCTGCCCGGAAAGCATATTTGACTGCCTCATGGGCAGTGTTCACCTTCAGTTTCCGAAAGATATTCTTACGATGGGTATTCACCGTATGGATGCTACTAAACCGTTCCGCAGCAATCTCCTTGGTTGTCTTGCCCTGTGCGATGGCTTTCAATATTTCGATCTCTGTAGGAGTCAGGCCAGCAGGAATATCCTCCTTTTGCTGTTCAAGCAAGATCTCAGTCGCTCTCTGGCATATATAACGACTGCCCAGCAGGGACGCTGTGATCGCATCACGAATGACATTCAGTGGAGAATCTTTGAATACAATGCTAATGCGATGACTGGAATAGATGATAGATCGCATGAACTTATCCGTCAGGTCATCGCTGATCAGAATCCACCGCGTGTTAGAGAAGCGTTCCGACACGATCAGCAAGCTCTCGATACCACTGAAATCGAACAAGGTATAATCGAGAAAGACGACAGACACGGGATCCGCCTTAAGCTGCTCCATCAATTCTGTCTTGTCCTCAGCCCGACTGATACGGCAAGATCCCGACTGTAAGAGAATGTCTTCCAAACCCTTTCTCGTCAAATCCTGATTATCTGCTAAGATGAAATGGTTCATGCAGCAAAATTACGCATTCCGCCCGACATGAGGAATCGCAGGAAATCGGTATTTGACATACCATGTTTATGGTAATTTATCGACTACGCATCATCCGAAGAATCTGGCTTATCGGTGACGATCTTGGGGCCACGGACCTTCTCCTTCTTGGTCAGTCCACTGACGATCTGTATATTAATCCCATCACTGAGCCCTGTCTTAACCTTCCGTTTCTCGTAAGTCTTCTGGTCACCGGTGCCTTTCACCACATACACATAAGAGTCGTTTCCACTAAATTCAATGGCACTCTCAGGGACAGTAAGAACCTGGTTTGCCTGAGCCAGGACGATTTCGGCATTGGCACTGTATCCACTGCGCAACTGCTTGACGTCCTTTACGTGGACAGCAGCCTTGATCTCAAACTGATTGGCCCCATTGCTCTCTGTCGCTTTAGGGGAGATATACTCCAAGGAAGCTTCCAAATGCTCATCCTGCAAGGCCCCAATCGTAATCTTCATCGGCATGCCCACTACCAACTTACCCACTTCCGTCTCATCGATATTCCCACGGAAGATCAGGTCATTCATGTTCGCCACGGTCGCAATCGTCGTTCCGTCATTGAAGGTATTGGAAAGGATGACCGTGTTTCCCACTTTCACAGGTACGTCAAGGATCAGTCCTGTCACCGTGGAGCGAATCAAGGTAGAGCTCATGCTCGCGTTCGCACGAGACACACCGTTCTTCACGGTCTCTAAGTTGTCCGTAGCGGCCTGCACCTCTTCGCGACTTTGCCGCAAGGTTTGGGCGATCTTATCATATTCGTCTGCAGAAACCAATCCCTTGTCATACAGGACCTTCTCACGCTGATAGTCTACCATAGCTTGCTTCACGTTCACATTGGCAAGGCGCAGGCGAGCCTGTGCAGCCGTCAGGGAACTCATGTCTGGGATGACCTTCACCTTAGCGATCACTTCCCCAGCCTGGACAGTCTGACCGGCTTCCTTCAGGATCTCCGTGATAATGCCACTGATCTGAGGTTTCACATTAACCTCATTACGCGGTTCGATCTTACCCGTTACGATGGTCGTTTTCCTGATATCCATGACCTTCGGGGTAAACTCATTGTACGTCACAGGCTTAGGCTGTGACTGAACCCACAAGAACACAAAGGTTCCGACAAAAACGAGCACTACAACCAGTGCCAGGACCATTTTAAAATATCTCTTCATAATTCTGATAATTAGCACATTGAACAAGTATATCTTCTACTCATCTCTCATCGCATCTACCGGCTTGATCCGCATCGCCCTGATGGCTGGGGCCAGACCGGCCAAGATCCCAAGAACCATCAACAAGACCAAAGCCCCGATGGCTGTCCAAAACTTCACCTGATAATGGGCATCAACGATCCCATCCGTGGTATTTCCCATTTGGATCATCTGTAAGATAAGGATTCCAAAGAGAATCCCACTCATGCCCGCGACCGCAGTCAAGACTACGCTCTCGGTCACAATCTGCGAAAGGATCATCTTCGGAGTTGCCCCGATGGCGCGCCGGATCCCTATCTCCGTGGTACGTTCCCTCACCGTCACCATCATAATGTTGGATACGCCGATAGCGCCTGCGAGCAAGGTGCCTATGCCCACCATGAGGATGAGGAAGTTAACCCCTTGAAAGAGATTGTCCATCATTGAGAACATCACCTCCGTATTGAGGATAGGTATGGCCTTCTCATCCGTTGGTTCGATGAAATGCCCCCTGGCAATGACAGCCCTCATCTTGGGTGACAAAGCACTGATCTTATATCCCGGACGGGCCGTGACACAGATCATTTGTACAGAGTCGCCCATGTTATAAGCCTGTTGCATGAGGGTTAAAGGGATGGCAATTGCCTCATCCGCACTACCGTTAATGTTCATGTTTCCCCCGTTATAATCGACTCCTACCACATCATAATAGGTAGAGTCGATCCTGATGCGCTGTCCACAAGGATTCCCGCCCTTCGGGAACAGGGCCTTATACACCTTCTTTCCTAATACACAAACCTTTCGGTGCTGGTTCATGTCCATGTCGTTCAGATACCTGCCGTAATACAGTTTTGGCGCCTCTACCTTCGTATAGATGGGTTCCAGTCCCTTGACGTTGCAAGAGCTTTTCTTATCCCCGTACACAGCCATGGCTCCCCAATGGCTGATCATCGGTGTCACGACTTCCAGTTCAGGCATTTGCTCCTTCAACCTGCCGACATCGCTGTAATCCATACACCAACTGCGCCCTTTCCGGAATCCCTTGTAAGGCTTGCTGGTTACATTCTCCCAGATGATACCACTGTTCGTGGCAAAACCTTCGAAGTTATTGGATAGTTTTTCCTTCATGCCCTGTCCTCCACCCAACAGCACCATCAGCATGAAGATTCCCCAAAACACGCCAAAGCCGGTCAGGAGGGAACGCGCCTTATTACGGGTCAGCGTATCTAAGATCTCACGATATGTATCTAAATCGAATTTCATTCTGCGTTCAATGCTTCAATCGGTCGGATACGGGCTGCCTTCCGGGCTGGGACCAGCCCTGCCAGTGTTCCAGCGATGATCATGACAAGTGTTGCCTCCACGCATACGTCTAATCCCACGGTAGGATTGACAAACATGGAGAACTGTGCGATCCCGATATCCATGACCTTATGTCCTAAGGTAATGTCCATATATTGATTGGCAGCGATACCTAAGATCATGCCAATATATCCGAAGAAAGTAGTGATGATCACGCTCTCCACGATGATCAGGCGGAGAATCGACAAAGGCTTGGCTCCGATGGCTTTCCGAATGCCGAACTCCCGGGTTCGTTCCTTGACTGTAATCAGCATGATATTGCTCACGCCCACAATGCCACTTAGCAACGTAAAGAGTCCTATGACCCACAAGGCGGTGCGAATAATGCTGATGCCCTTGTCCATCTGCATGGCCTGAGTGAAACGGTTCCAGATCCAGATTGAGTTCTCGTCCGAGGGATCTGCCTGGTGGTTCCTGTTCAGGAGAGCCCGGTAGGTCTTCTCAAAGGCATCATTGTCCTCCTCGGTCTTAAGTCCATGGAAGGTAAACTCAATATTGCCTGCGTTATCCCCCATTCCAAACATCGTCTGGAGGGTGCTGAAAGCGGTGTACATGGTGTTCCCCTGGCTTGTCTTGTCATCCTGATAGATACCCACCACCTCAAAGGCGATATTCCCAGCCTTGACATACTTGCCGATCAACATCCGGATATCGCCAGTATATAGTTCTTTAGCCTGTGTATCACTGACAACCAACACCTTTCTTCTTTGGTTGAAGTCGATTTGGTTGACAAACCTTCCGTACATCATTTTGATTTTGTTGATACTTGTCTCATTGGGATAGACCCCATAGAGAGTGCTGTTTACGTAGTTCTGGTCGAGACTAACCGTCTGTCCCGCTTGTTGGAGCTGTGCCCCTACATCTTCCACGTTTGCCTTGAAATTATGCTGTGTCGCGGCGACATCCGCATTGTTCAAGGTAATCGGCCTGCCTTCTGAAAGCCCGTTATAAGTCTTAGAGGTCTGTCCACCGAAGATCATCATGGAATTATCCACGAAACGGTCGAAGCTCTGCAATTGGGCATTGATCAGTCCATTCCCGGCACCGAGCAGGAAGATTATCATGAAGATACCCCATGCTACGGCAAAGCCGGTCAGTGCTGTACGCAACTTATTCCGCTTGGATGTCTGCCATATTTCCTCTAATACGTCTCTCATCTCTTTGATGTTGTCTCTGTTTTTTATTTCATGACACCGTTTACCCCAAAAGGACTTGCTTTATGGTCAAGATTCAGCTCAATCTTGCCAATCACCCCATCCTTGATATGAATGATCTTATTGGTCTCATTGGCCACTCCACTCTCATGAGTTACCACAACGATGGTCTTATGCTCTTCCTCATTCAGCTTCTTCAAGAGTTCCATCACCTCTACGCTGGTCTTGGAATCCAAGGCACCGGTAGGCTCATCGGCAAGGATAATATCTGGGTTCGTGATCAAGGCCCTGGCGATGGCTACCCTTTGCTTTTGCCCACCACTCATCTCATTGGGATAATGCTGTGCCCAGTCGAGCAGGTCCATCTTGTCCAAGTATTCCATTGCCATCTGATGGCGCTTCCTCCTGCCAACGCCCTGGTAGAATAAAGGCAGTTCTATATTCTCTACCGCGGTCTTGAAGCCGATCAGGTTGAAGCTTTGGAAAACGAAGCCAATCATGTGGTTACGATATTCAGCTGCCTTTGTCTCGGAAAGTCCTTTGATTAACTTTCCTGCCAAATAATATTCCCCACTATCGTAATTGTCAAGGATACCCAAGATATTCAATAAGGTAGACTTGCCGGAACCAGATGCCCCCATGATAGAAACGAACTCTCCCTCTTCAATATCAAGGTTGACTCCCTTGAGGACATGGAGGGGCTGGGCTCCGAAATAGGTCTTATTTATGTCCTTTAAATGTATCATCATGCTTTATAGACGGATTTAATGTATGAAAAGTTGCAGGGTCATGAAAATGGCATGCCTCCATTTTCTCTATTTTAAGTGTTTGGTCACAATACTCCACCACCGCAGGGCGATGGGTAATAAAGATCACAGTTTTCTGATGATGCTCCAAGATGTTCTGCAACAGATGCTGTTCCGTCTCCAGGTCTAAGGCACTGGTTGCCTCATCGAAGAGCATGATGCTACGGTTGCGGAGCAAAGCCCTGGCGATACTGATCCTTTGAGCCTGTCCTTCACTGAGTCCTCCCCCATGCTCTGTACATAAAGAGTCCAATCCCTGGGGCAGGTCGAAAACGAAATCGGCACAACTCAGCCTCAACGCTTCGTTCATCTCGTCTTCAGTCGCATTGAGCTTTCCTAAGCGGAGGTTATCCCTGATGGTACCACTTAATAAGGTATTCCCTTGGGGGACATACACGAAGTTGCATCGCATCAGAGGGGTCAGGACCTTGGATTCCCGTTGATTGTAAATCTCTATTTTCCCTTTCTGAGGATGGATGAGGGAGAGCAGCAAGCGCACCAGTGTCGTCTTCCCCGCTCCTGTCTCCCCTAAGATTGCCGTACAGGTACCGGGCTTGAAGTCGAAGGTAAGATGGTCGATGACATTTCCTTCTGCTTGGTCATAGGCATAGGACACATCCTTCAGCCGTACGCCACAGGAAGGGCCCATATCCACGGGTTCTCCTTGTTCCTCCAAGGGGTCTTCCTCCAGCTCCATCAACCTTTCAGAAGCCGTGAAGACAGAGACGAAGGCGGGTATTAACTTGGTCAGATTGCGCGCCGGACCTTGGATCCGGTTGACCAATTGAAGGAAAGCCGTCATGCCCCCGAAGGTCAGCGTATGCTGTGACATCCGCAAGGCCGCCCAGAGAAAAGCGATCAGGTAACCCAATGCGAACCCGAAGTTAACGGTCAAGTTGGAGAAAACACTGAAGGCAGTACGCTTCACTACCCGATGACGCAGTTCACTCTGGGTATCCCCGAGCCTGTTAATCATCACGTCATCGCCCTCCAAGGTCTTAATCAGCATTTTATTCTGCACGGTTTCCTGTAAGATACTTTGAATCTTACTGTCGGAGTTCCTCACCTGACGGGTCAACTGCCGCATCTGCCCGATATAGATCTTACTAAAACCAATGAACAACGGCAAGATAGCGACTGTGATCAGGGCCAGGACCTTATCCATCGAGAACAAATAACAGAATGCCCCAAAGAACAGGGCGAGAACGGACAGTGTGCTCGGAATTGTTTCCGTCAGGAAGCCTACCACGTTGTTCACGTCTGTTTCCAAACGGTTCAGGATATCTCCAGAATGTTTCTTGTCTTTTCCGTTCCACTCCGAGCGGAGGATACGGTCGAGCATCTGCTGCTGCATCCTATTCTGTGCCTTGATCCCTAAGATGTTTTTCACCCAGATATTGGAGATGTTCAACGCATAATCACAGAGGATCAGGATGCCCATTAGGGCTACCGCTCCATAGATACTTCCCTTTGCCGAACCTGCCGCCACGTCGATGGCATGTTGTACGGCCCGCACCTGTGCCAGGCTGACGACCACCATGAGCAGCCCGATCACTGCATTCAACACAGCCTGGAACCTATTCCCACGCCATGCTCGCCAAAGCCATCTCAGGATGGTCTTCGCGGAATAACTACTGTCCTGTATCTTAAAGATTTCCTTTACTTTCATTCCTGACGCTGATCAGCCCCCCACATCATCTTTTCACGAAGCGTAGAAAAATAGCGTTGTCCCAAGCGCTTGACGATCTTAATGGTATAAGGTGCCTTTCGAATGGTCACCTTCGTTCCTTCTCTCAGCTTCTCCGACCGACCATCTATGGCCGCGAGGAAATTATGCGAGCGACTTTCTACGGTGAGCGTGATCACGGAATCATCCTTGATGACGATCGGACGGATATTCAGGCTATGGGGAGCAACAGGCGTCAGGCAGAGGATACCCGACTGGGGCACCATGATCGGGCCACCGTTGGACAAACTGTATGCCGTACTTCCTGTAGGGGTCGTCACGATCAAGCCATCCGCCTGATAGGTTACCAAGTATTCATCATTAATCGAAGTGTGGATAGAAATCATCGAGGCATTGTCTCTTTTCAGGATGGCAATGTCATTCAAGGCAAAAGGATTGCCCTCAATAGGTTCCCCGTCTGCCTCGATCCGGATCACACTATGTTCCTCAACCTTGAACTTTCCCTCATAGATGGCATCGAGGGCATCCGGAATCTCATTCGGCAGGACATCCGCCAGGAAGCCCAGTCGCCCCATGTTGATTCCCATGATCGGGATATTCTTAGCACCTACCTTACTGGCTGCCTTCAGGAAGGTTCCATCCCCACCCATGGAGATCACATAATCGACATCAAAATTATAGTCATCAAACACCCCTGTCGCCTGAACCTTCAGGTTCTGGGCATAGGCAAGGAAGTCATAAAAGATCCTTTCGATATAGATTTCAGCTCCTTTTTCATTGAGATAATCCAACAGACTGCTGATAGAAGCCGATTTCTTGGGCTGGTATTCATTGCCAAAAATGGCAAAACGCAACTTCGATAATGCCATGATTCATTCTTTTTAGATGACAAATTCCGCCATGTGCCAAACATTTTGTATATTTGCAGGTGAATTTAGTTGCAAATATAAGGAAAATTATTGATAACCGCTTAAAGTTATGGCAAAAGTATATGAATTTCTCGCCAATGGCTTCGAGGAAGTTGAAGGATTGGCACCGGTAGACATTCTCCGCAGAGGAGGCGTAGACATCCAGACTGTGAGTGTGACAGGATCTTTAAAGGTAGAGTCATCGCATGGCGTCACCGTGATGGCAGACTTGCTTTTCGAGGATGCCGACCTGAGTGACGCAGACATGCTGATGCTTCCTGGTGGCATGCCAGGCTCTACCAACCTGAATGCCCACGAGGGTGTTCGTAAAGCACTCTTAGAGCATTACCAGCAAGGGAAGAGGATCGGAGCCATCTGTGCAGCCCCCATGGTATTGGGCAGTCTGGGTATCCTCAACGGGAAGAAAGCCACTTGCTCACCGGGTTTTCAGAAGTACCTGACCGGTGCGGAATATACGCATGAACTCTTTACCGTCGACGGAACGATCATCACGGGTGAGGGCCCAGCAGCCTCTTTCCCTTATGCCTACAAGATTCTCTCCTTCTTTATTGGGGATGAGCCCGTACGGGAGCTGATGCACAAGATGCAGTTCCTGCACCTCATCGGGGAAGAGTAACCACGATTGTTCAACATCTAACAGGAAGACGATGGACTATGTGATTATTGTTGCTGGAGGCAAGGGACTTCGCATGGGATCAGACATCCCGAAACAGTTTATGACAATCGGCGGGAAACCGATCTTGATGCACACGATGACCCGCTTCCATGAGTATGACCCCAACATGGGCATGATCGTGGTCCTGCCCCATGACCAGCAAGACACTTGGAAACAATTGTGCGAGGAATACCATTTCGACATCCCGCATGAGGTAGTAGATGGAGGGGACACTCGCTTTGCCTCTTCCAAAAACGGGCTTGCCGCCATTCCCGATGACGCGGAAGGCGTCGTGGGCATACACGATGGCGTGCGCCCCTTTGTGTCCCACAAGGTCATCGAGGAATGCTACGAAGCTGCAAGAGACGAATATGCGGCTATCCCCGTGATCCCGGTGACCGACACGATCCGGTATGTCGACCGCCATGG
>ULNB01049484.1_pt1 | contig 16102 bp, 17 predicted proteins | sample 1951811 | NCBI WGS metagenome assembly ULNB01 (sample SAMEA4835566, study PRJEB28245) | human gut metagenome | biome: gut microbiome; material: fecal sample | place: Denmark | collected 2008
AGGAGGAACACATCGATCCGAACGAGCCGATCCGCTTGAACAAGTACTTGGCAAATGCTGGGGTATGCAGCCGTCGGGAGGCTGATGAATTCATCCAGGCAGGAGTAGTTTCCGTCAACGGAAACGTAGTTACCGAATTGGGTACCAAGGTCCTGCGTTCGGATGAGATCAAGTTCCACGATCAGCCCGTTACCCTTGAGAAAAAGGTGTATGTTTTGCTGAACAAGCCTAAGGACTATGTGACGACGAGTGATGATCCGCAGCAGCGTAAGACGGTCATGGACTTGGTGAAGAATGCTTGTCCAGAGCGTATCTATCCAGTAGGTCGCCTCGACCGGAATACCACGGGTGTCCTGTTGCTCACCAATGATGGCGACCTCGCCAGCAAGCTCACGCATCCGAAGTTCTTGAAGAAGAAAGTATATCATGTTTACTTGGACAAGAATGTCACGGCTCATGATATGCAGCAGATCGCAGAGGGTGTTACCCTCGAAGACGGTGAGGTGCATGCAGATGCCATCGACTATGCCGATGAACGTGACAAGAGCCAGGTTGGCATCGAGATCCATAGCGGTAAGAACCGTATCGTGCGCCGTATCTTCGAGAGCTTAGGCTATCGTGTTGTCAAGCTCGACCGCGTCCAGTTTGCTGGTCTCACCAAGAAGAACCTTCGTCGTGGTGACTGGCGCTTCCTAACAGAGAAGGAAGTGGAGATGCTTCGTATGGGGGCTTTTGAATAAATAACAAGCAAAATGGAAACAGTAAAAAGAACAAAGGTCGTAGACGTGCTAAAAAGCACTGCCTACGGCTCTGTTGTAAATGTCAAGGGATGGGTGCGCACGCATCGTAGCAGTAAGGCTGTAGACTTTATCGCATTGAACGACGGCTCTACGATCAAGAATGTGCAGATTGTTGTCGATCCATCCAAATTCGACGAGAATACTTTAAAGCAAATTACGACTGGGGCATGTATCAGCGCTACTGGTCTGTTAGTGGAGAGCCAGGGCAAGGGCCAGGCATCAGAAGTGCAGTGCCAGGAATTGGAGGTCTATGGACCTTGTGGCGCAGACTATCCCATGCAGAAAAAAGGACAAAGCTTCGAGTACATGCGGCAGTATGCCCACCTCAGGCTTCGTACCAATACTTTCGGTGCGGTATTCCGCATCCGTCATAACATGGCCATCGCCATCCATCGGTATTTCCACGAGCATGGCTTCTATTATTTCAACACGCCGCTGATCACGGCCAGTGATGCAGAGGGAGCTGGTGAGATGTTCCAGGTCACGACACTCGACCTGAGTCGGACAGGCAAGGATGGTGAAGTGGCGTATGACAAGGATTTCTTTGGAAAGAAGACCAGCCTGACCGTCAGTGGGCAGTTGGAGGGCGAGCTTGGCGCAACGGCCTTGGGAGCTATCTATACCTTTGGTCCTACTTTCCGTGCGGAGAATTCCAATACTCCGCGCCATTTGGCAGAGTTCTGGATGATCGAACCAGAGGTAGCTTTCTTGGATAAGGAAGGACTGATGGACTTGGAGGAGGACTTCATCAAGTACTGCGTGAAATGGGCTTTGGACAATTGCAAGGATGACTTAGAGTTCTTGAACAAGATGATTGACAAGACCTTGATTGCAACCTTGGAAGGGGTACTGAAGGAGGACTTCGTGCGCTTGCCTTATACAGAGGGCATTCATATCCTTGAAGAGGCTGTCAAGAACGGTCATCAATTTGAGTTCCCGATTACAGGATGGGGAATGGACCTGGCAAGCGAGCATGAGCGTTATCTCGTGGAAGAGCACTTTAAGCGACCTGTTATCATGACGGATTACCCCAGCGAGATTAAGGCTTTCTATATGAAGAAGAATCCCGATGGCAAAACCATGCAGGGCACGGACGTGCTGTTCCCTCGTATCGGGGAGATTATTGGTGGTTCTGTCCGTGAGGAGAGCTATGAGAAGTTGACGGCAGAGATGGCTGCACGCCACATGGATGAGGCTAACTATAGTTGGTATTTGGACACTCGCAAGTATGGCTCATGTCCTCATGCAGGCTTCGGACTTGGCTTCGAGCGCCTGATCCTGTTCGTGACAGGGATGCAGAACATCCGTGATGTCATCCCCTTCCCACGTACGCCTAAGAGCGCGGAGTTCTAATTTTGTATCGCAAATAGGAAAGAGTCCTTTGGCATGAGCGATCAGCCAAAGGACTCTTTTTCGTTATTGTGCCTGCCAGGAGGATTATCCGCAGTGGAAATAGGTCTTTACCAACATACGGGTTGCCTCTTGGTCGCCTTCGATGTCGTGTCGGAGCGTCGCGTCATGGAAGGACTTCAGTTGCCGGATAATTCCATCGATCATCTCCTTGCTGAAGACACCCCCCTCTTCGAAGACAGCGCGCTGTTGCTGCAGACAGTCGGCAGAAGCCGAACAGCTGTCAGGGAGTTGTGCAAGGTGGGCAAGGACTTTCTCATTTTGCTTGTCATGGATGTTGACATCAACATATGTTCTCTGTGCAACTTCTAAAGCATTCGGCATCTCAAAGCCATGGCGGCAAGCCACGCAGATCCCCGCAAGCAATTGGTAGAGGTCGGCAGAGCCATCGGAAGAACGGATCTCGACAGTCTGTTTGAAGGTTGCGTCTAATTCCTGCTCTGTCTCTTGTGGGTTGGCAATGTGTGACATGTCAACTCCCGCATTCCATCCTAAGGGAACGCGTACCAAGACAGAGCGGTTGCGGTCGCCCCAACAGACATTGGTTGGAGCTTCCTGATGGGGAACCAGACGGAAGTAAGATGTCGGGTTCTTGTTTCCGAATGCAGTAATGCTGGGAGCCAAGTCCATCAGGCCAGCAATCATGCGCCGGGCATCCTCGCTGAGGACACCATCCTTCAGCATCATGTTTCTCCCGTCTTTCAGCATCCTCATGTGTATATGAAGGCCCGACCCGGCCTTCCCATTCGTGATCTTGGGCGCAAAGGTCACATTCAATTGATGGCGGTAAGCCAAGTTGCGGATGATCCATTTCGCGATCATTAGTTCATCCGCAGCATCCCGGACATTGACAGGCAAGAACTCGATCTCGTTCTGCTCATAATCAAGTCCGTTGAGCTTGAAGTTCCCCACTTCGGAATGTCCATATTTGATATGTCCGCCTGCCCTGGCGATGTATGCCATGCACAGGGTCCGGAAATCATTGGTCTTGGCATAAGGCGCAGACTCATGGTATCCATGCTGGTCGATGGCTGGGAATACATCCTCATCCGGTCGGATGACATAGTATTCCAGTTCTCCCATGGCCTGGAACTCCATGCCTGTCTTCTGGGTAAAGGCAGCAGCGGCTTTTGTGAGCGTATGCTCTGGGGAACTGGCTAATGGGTTCCCATCTTTGTCGAAGAAAGAACAGAGGAAATCCAAGGTCGGGATCTCTGCAAAGGGATCGACGAAAGCCGTACTGAACCGGGGTAGGACATACAGATCACTGCTGCTTGCCTGGATAAAATCAAACAAACTGGATCCGTCAACGCGCTCCCCATAGGTGAGAATGGTATCCAGGTAATCAATGTCGGTGAGAACGAAGTTTAATGTCTTTAGCTTCCCGTCCCCTCCTGGATACATGAAGTTAACCATTTTGATACCTTTCTCCGTAACAAAGGAGATGATGTCTGCCTTGGTAAATTCTGACGCAGGCTTCTGCAAGAACGCCACAAGGTCGTTGGCGTTCGTCATAAATACATTTGTGGTCATTGGTATTGTTGTTTAAGTTGATGAATATATATATGTTTTGTATGACTTCCTGTCTTATTTGATGGATTCGCTTTGCAAGTGCTCAATACCTCCCGTGATGGGGTTGAGGACGATCTGGGTTGTTTGCTTCTTCCCAAACAGTTCGCCACTTAGGTTTTCTGTCTTCCCGAATTGTGCGGCATAGAATTCGAAGCTTGCCATCAATCGCTCTTGCTCATAAAGAGAGACCTTGATCTTATCCGGGACGTTCACGTTCAGGTTAATGTCATCCTTTTCCTTCTTCTCGTTCTGAAGGGAAGGGTCGGCGTTTGCCATCGTATGCTCATCTTCGACGATGATATAGTAAGGCGCACCGCCTAAATCGTCAATGTCCGTGAACCCTAAGCGTTGTGAGAAGCGGAAGAACAACTTCTTATTCGCCTCCTTTTGGGGGATAAAGGTCATTACGACTTCCATCGTATCCTTGACGGTCACCCCGTTGAATACCTGCAATAAGGCTTTTTCCTGGGTGTCTAAGTTGTTGAGCATGAGTTTTAGCTGTTCTCCATCCTTAGGCATGGTATCTGCCTTTCCTTTGGACAGCTGAGCGCGACTGTCACGGATATCGTAGATCTCCTGTGCGCAGAGCTCTGCCATTTTTGCGGAACTGCCCGCGGTCAGGATATCCTCGTTCATGTAGTCTTTAGGATTCAAGACCGCCGGTTTCTTGCCAGGGACGTATGGTGTAGGCGCACTTGCCTTCCTGCCTTTTGCGTTGACAGCTAATAGGACGCCGTTATCATCAAGGCTGACATCGGATATAGTGTATTTCTTGTTGAGTGATAGGGTATACTGCTTGGAAGAGTCGGGCACTCCCAATGGGGTCATGCTTGTGTGGATAATGCGGTAGGTCGTGCTGGGCTCGAAGTCGACATCTGTCTCCTTCATGTAACGCTCAGCATATTGCGCGAACTCTCCCGGAGTATAAACTGTTTTTTCTACAAGGAAAGAAAACCTCATTGCTGTCTTAGGCAGGAAGTATGTAGTTCCTTCAACAGGCTGTTGCGCTTTCAAGAAGCCAACGCCACCGAATATAAACAGAGAGGTTAAGATCAATTTTTTCATCTTTATATGTCTTTAATCATTCAATCGTTTAAATGCTTCTGGAAGGAAGCGGATGATATCACTGGCGATTAGGCTCTCTTTGCCTAATTCCTTGGCGGCAAGGTCTCCGGCAAGGCCATGTAAGTACATGCCTAACATACAAGCGTCAGCCTGCTTGTATCCCCTTGCCAAAAGTCCAGTGATGATGCCAGTCAGCACGTCACCACTGCCTGCTGTTGCCATACCGGAGTTGCCCGTTGTGTTGAAGAGGACATGCCTGTCAGGCAAACAAAGGGCGGAATAGTGACCTTTGAGGATGATATAGGCTTGCAGTCGTTCTGCTAAGTCCCTGGCCTTGTACAATCGGTCGTAGCATCCATTGCAGTTCCCGCCTTCAAGCCGGTCGAATTCCCCGGGATGGGGCGTCATGATAATTCCTTTGGGAAGTTGCTGCATCCATGCCCGATGGTTGGCAATGATATTGATGGCATCTGCATCGATGACCATGGGGCAATTGGTCCTGCGGATCTGGGCAATCATGGCAATAGCCGTGTTTTCCTCCTGCCCTAATCCTGGGCCGATCCCTACGGCATCATAGTTGTCTGTGTCTACAGCTTCAGAGAAGTAAGCCTCCTCATGGTCCATCTGAAGGACCGCTTCCGGTACGGAAACCTGCATGATATCATAGTTGCGCTTAGGAGTGTGGGCAATGACTTTCCCGGTCCCAGCGCGAAGGCAAGCTTTCGTGGCGAGCACAGCTGCACCCGACATCCCATAACTTCCCGCAATGATCAAGGCTGTGCCCATGGATCCTTTGTGCGCGAAATCATCTCTGTGGAGCAGGCGAGGACGGAGATCCGTCTCCTCGATCATGCTGTACAGGGAATCTGTCTTCTTGACATATTCTGGTGACAGACGGATGTCAAGGACCTTCAACCTGCCTATAAACTGTTGGTTGTCAGCCAAGAGCATGGACAGCTTCTTCTGTTGGAGCGTCAAGGTCAAGTTGGCTTTGATGATATGGGAGCGGATATTATTCGTGTTGTCCTCTGTCATGAGTCCCGAAGGGATGTCAATACTCACAGTCTGGGATGGCGACTGGTTGATATATCTCACCAACGAAGCAAATCCTCCAGCAAGGGGCTTGTTCAGTCCCGATCCGAAAAGACCGTCTATCACCAAGGTGTTGGCGTCTAACTTTGGAGGGTCAAAGTTCTGGGTGATCTCCGTGAACCCCTTGACCCGCTTGCCGTCGATGAGGCGTTGCTTGTTCTTGGCACAATCATCAGAAAGCTGTTGATGGATGTTGAATAGATATACGGAAACCTGGTAGCCCTGCTCCGCCAACATGCGGGCTACCGCCAACGCATCGCTACCATTGTTGCCCGGACCGGCGAACACGACGATAGGCGTGCGGTCCGTCCATTCATCCATGATGGCACGGGTCAGTGCTTTTGCTGCACGTTCCATTAAATTGATAGAAGAAATGGGCTCGTGCTCTATAGTATATTTGTCAAGCTCATGTATTTGAGCGCTTGTAAAAATCTTCATACAGTGCAAAAATACAAAAATAATAATAATGTATGACTGAATTTTGCTATATTTTTCGTATTTTTGCGACAAAATTTCTAAAATCACACTATGAGTATAGTTCGGATAAAGGATAAAACCTTTAAGGTCTCCATTCCAGAGGAGGAAATTCTAAGATGTGTAAAAGCCGTAGCCGATCAAATTAATCATGATATGGCAGGTAAGAACCCTTTGCTGCTTGCCGTTTTGAATGGCTCTTTTATCTTTGCGTCGGACTTAATGAGAATGATAACGATCCCTTGCGAGATTTCATTTGTCAAGCTGGCATCTTACCAAGGCACGACCTCTACGGGGAAGATCAAGGAGGTGATCGGCATCAATGAAGATCTGACCAATCGGACAGTCATTATCGTGGAAGACATTATCGAGACAGGACTCACGATGAAAAGGATGATAGAAACCTTGGGGACCCGTAACCCAGAGTCAGTCCACATCTGTACCTTGCTCCTCAAGCCAGAGAAGTTACAGGTGCCTTTGAACATTGAGTACACTGCGATCAAGATACCCAACGACTTTATTGTTGGCTATGGACTGGACTACGACCAGCAGGGGCGAAATCTTCGTGATATTTATACCCTCGTGGATGATTCATATTCTATTGATATAAAATGAAAAATATTGTTATTTTTGGTGCCCCGGGTTCAGGTAAGGGCACTCAAAGCGATAAGATGATCGCTAAGTATGGGTTTGAGCATATCTCTACAGGAGATGTGCTGCGTAATGAGATTAAGAATGGAACCGAACTGGGCAAGACAGCTAAGCGTTACATTGACCAGGGACAGTTGATCCCGGACGATTTGATGGTTAGCATCCTTGCTAGTGTCTATGATAGCTTTGGCAAAGAGCATAAGGGCGTTATCTTTGATGGCTTCCCACGTACGATCCCGCAGGCTGAGGCTTTGAAGAAGATGTTGGCAGAGCGTGGGCATAAGGTGGCAGCCATGATCGAATTGGATGTCCCAGAGGATGAGCTGATGAAACGCCTGATCCTTCGTGGTAAGCAGAGCGGCCGTTCTGATGACAATGAGGAGACCATCAAGAAACGCTTGGACGTTTATCACAACCAGACCGCTCCCCTGATTGCTTGGTATGAGAAAGAGGGTATCCACCATCATATCAATGGCTTGGGTGAGCTGGACCGTATCTTCGGCGATATCTGCAAGGTGATTGATAATCTTTAAACGGAAATATGGCAGAATCCAATTTCGTTGATTATGTTAAGATCTACTGCCGCTCTGGAAAGGGCGGCAGGGGATCGATGCATCTTCGTCATGTGAAATACCAGCCTAACGGTGGTCCAGATGGTGGCGATGGCGGTCGTGGCGGTAGCGTCTATTTGCGTGGGAACCATAACTATTGGACACTCCTTCACCTGAAATACCAGCGTCATGTCTTTGCAGAGCATGGAGGAAATGGGGGACGTGACAAGTGCCATGGAACAGATGGCAAGGATGTCTATATCGACGTGCCTTGTGGAACTGTCGTATACAATGCTGAAACTGGCAAGTATGTCTGCGATGTCACTTATGATGGGCAGACGGTATTGCTTCTGAAAGGAGGTAGGGGAGGATTAGGTAATTTCCAGTTCCGTACATCGACCAACCAAGCCCCACGCTTTGCGCAGCCTGGTGAGCCGATGATGGAAATGACTATTATCCTGGAATTGAAGCTGTTGGCTGACGTGGGACTGGTCGGATTCCCCAACGCAGGGAAATCAACCTTGCTTTCTGCGTTGTCGAGTGCTCGCCCCAAAATCGCCAATTACCCTTTCACGACCCTTGAACCATCTTTAGGCATCGTGGGATACCGGGATAAGCAGTCGTTTGTCATGGCCGATATCCCTGGGATCATTGAGGGAGCCAGTGAAGGGAAAGGACTTGGACTTCGTTTCCTTCGGCATATCGAGCGAAATTCCTTGTTGCTCTTTATGGTGCCTGGAGACACAGATGATATCAATCACGACTATGAAGTGCTGCTGAATGAATTGAAAAAGTTCAATCCAGAGATGCTTGACAAGCATCGTGTCCTTGCCGTTACGAAATGCGATCTATTAGATGATGAGCTGATTGACATGCTCAAGGAGACGCTACCGACAGATCTGCCGGTCGTCTTTATCTCCGCAGTCACGGGACAAGGGTTGGACCAACTCAAGGATGTCCTTTGGCGTGAGCTGAACAGCGAGAGTAATAAGTTGCAGGAGATCACGGCAGAAGATACCCTGGTGCATCGTGACAAGGACTTGTCCCGCTTTACCGCTGAGATGGAAGCAGAAGGGGCTGATGAGAGTCTTGACGACGTGGATGATGATGATATCGAGGATATTGAGGACTTTGAATACGAAGAAGACCCGGAATCATGATCAAGCCCCAGTTGACATATTACGAATGTGATGAAGATGTCATCGCCTTTTCTACGACTCGCCATGGTGGATATAGCAAGGGTAACTATGGTGAACTGAACGTTAATTCCTATTGTGGTGATGATCCAGCTGATCTGTCAGCAAACCTCCAGTTGTTAGCAACGGAACTGTCTATTCCTGCAGAGCGAATTGTGATGCCCCATCAAGTGCATGGTATCGCATGTCGTGCGGTTACAGATGACCTGTTTGACCTACCCCAAAAGGCTCGTTTGCAGTTGTTAGACAAGGTTGATAGCGTGATGACAGATGTCAGAAGCGTTTGTATTGGGGTCTCAACGGCTGATTGTATACCTGTACTGCTTTATGATCCAGTCCATCATGCAGTGGCTGCCATTCATGCAGGATGGCGAGGAACCCTTCAGGGAATTGTCCGTCAGGCCGTGAGGGAGATGTGCCAGGATTATCATACAGATCCTCGGGACCTCAAGGCTGTCATTGGACCTGGCATCTCGCTGGAGAACTTTGAGGTGGGAGAGGAGGTCTATGATGCTTTTGCCCGCGCTGGGTATGACATGGGAAGGATTGCAAGGAAATATACAAAATGGCATGTCAACCTGCCTTTGTGCAATCGACTCCAATTGGAGCAAGCTGGCGTGGAGGTAGAATCGATCATCGATACCGGTATTTGCACTTATGACCATGTCGCTGATTATTTTTCAGCCCGTCGTTTAGGAAAGGCTTCGGGACGAATCTTCACAGGTATATTACTAAAGGAGTGATGATGAGGCTGCGTTGTGTTTTCTTGTTCTATTTCCTCTGTTGGATAGGCGTTATGGTTGCCCAGCAACGGCAGTTTACCCTATCAGAGCAACAGCAGATCAGCATTGCTACCCCAGGGTTGTTTGCACGCAGCCATGCTTTCCAGGTAGATTTTACGGTTCTTCGTCCAGAAGAATATTCTTTTCCTTTACCGGTTGGAAAAGCAGACATTCACGGGAATGACTTAGAGATTACCACTCAAAAAGGCGATGCAGTCAAAGCCATGTTCGGTGGTATAGTCCGCCTTTCCAGGAATATCCCAGGTTATGGTCATGTGATTGTCATCCGGCATGATAATGGACTTGAAACCGTTTATGGGCATAATGCCCAAAACTTAGTTGAAGTTGGGCAGAAAGTGAGAGCTGGGCAGACTATTGCCATCGTAGGTGGAGCGGAAGGCAAAGTGTTTTGTGCGTTCTCCATCATGGTGAATGGCAATAAGATCAATCCTGTTACAGTGGTTGACGTGAAAAGCCATAAGCTGAGGAAGCAAGTCCTATGGTTTGAGAAGCAAGGTTCTCTTGTCAGCGTTAGCACGTCAAGGGAAAGCGAGGATGAGCTGAGTGATGATGACAAAGGCAACGTTGAGAAGTCTAAAAGACAGGCGGAGATAACCCGTTTGGAATTGAACCAGTTGAAGAATAGTGATTGGGCATACCCTCTTCCTGGTAGCCATGTGATTAGTCCTTATGGTGGGGCGCGTCGTCATGCGGGAGTGGATATTAAGACGCGTCCGAGAGATCGTATCCTTGCTGCTTTTGACGGTATCGTGACCCAGTCGGGACCTTATTTCGGTTATGGCAACTTTATCGTGATCAAGCATGATAACGGTCTGGAGACCCATTATAGCCATCAGTCCAAGAACTTCGTTAAGAAAGGAGATCGAGTGAAAGCGGGGCAGGTGATAGGACTCACAGGAAGAACGGGTCGGGCTACAACGGAACACCTCCATTTCGAGGTCTTATTTCATGGGAGGAGAATTGATCCCGCCTTGGTCTTCGACCATGTCAGCAAGTCACTTCAACAGCACACGTTGGTTTATTCGAAGGGGAGGGTTCGGAAGCAATAAGCATAAAAAAAGAGTTGCCATTCTACTGATGACAACTCTTCTTTTCATGATTTGCCTTTATGCCGGTTTGCCCTTTGCTCCCTGTACTTTGCCTTTTGGCGTGCAGAGCCACTGCCATGAGCCCCGGTAATGTATTTCTTTTTCTTGGCCTTTGTTTTTACTTTATCGCTTTGGGCGCGTTCTTTGGGTGCCCCATGGAAGATCAGTCCACCTCCAGCGATGATCTCGTCGATATCATCCCCTTTTGCCATATATCAATGATGGAATAGTCTGATACCTGTGAATGCCATCGCGATGCCATACTTATCGCACGTTTCAATCACATTGTCGTCGCGTACTGATCCTCCAGCCTGAGCAATGTATTCCACGCCACTCTTATGTGCGCGCTCGATATTATCTCCAAAGGGGAAGAAAGCGTCAGACCCAAGTGCTACCTGCGTATTTTTGGCAATCCATTCCTTCTTCTCTTCTCTCGTCAAGATCTCCGGTTTCTCCGTGAAGAATTTCTGCCATGTCCCTTCGCGCAGTACATCATCATGGTCTTCGCTAATATAGACATCAATCGTATTGTCTCTGTCTGCGCGGCGGATATCCGACTTGAAAGGCAATGCCATCACCTTCGGATGCTGGCGTAGCCACCAGATATCCGCTTTGTTCCCTGCTAATCGTGTGCAATGGATACGGCTTTGTTGACCAGCCCCAATGCCGATTGCTTGCCCTTCCTTCACATAGCATACGGAATTGCTCTGTGTGTATTTCAGAATGATCATCGAGATGATCAGGTCCCTTTTTGCCTCTGCCGTGAATTGTTTGTTTTTCGTTGGGATGTTCTCAAACAAGGAAGGATCATCTAACTTGATTTCATTTCGGAGCTGTTCGAATGTAACGCCGAAAACCTGTTTGCGCTCCATGGGCGCAGGCTTGTAATTGGGATCGATCTTGATGATGTTATAAGTACCCTTCCTCTTGCCTTTCAGGATTTCCATAGCTTCAGGCGTATAGTCTGGTGCGATAACGCCATCGCTGACTTCCCTTTTCAGAAGCGTTGCAGTAGCCGCGTCGCAGGTGTCGCTTAGGGCGACGAAATCTCCGTATGAACTCATGCGGTCTGCACCTCTTGCGCGTGCATACGCGCAAGCTAAAGGAGAGAGCTCAATCTTAACGTCATCTACGAAATAGATCTTTTTCAAGGTATCGCTCAGTGGAAGGCCTATAGCAGCACCTGCTGGAGAAACATGCTTGAAAGAAGCTGCTGCGGGTATGCCGGTAGCCGCTTTTAGTTCTTTGACAAGCTGCCAACTGTTGAGGGCATCTAAGAAATTGATGTAGCCCGGTCGGCCATTCATCACTTCAACGGGTAACTCGCCTTCTTCCATATAAATTCGGGAAGGCTTTTGATTCGGATTGCATCCGTACTTTAAAGCTAATTCTTTCATTTCAAAGGAGAATTAAATTCTATTTGCAAAGTTAGCAAAATTCGATGAAAAATGATCGTCGTATGCTAAAAATTAATACCTTTGCACCTGATTTAGTATTCGTTGTGTTATGAAAGAAGTCATTCGTTTTACACATGTGCATCATCATCTGACTTCCACTGCAGTAAAGAAGTTGGGGCGCTATCTCTCCCGCATCGAGAGTCCTTCCTTGAAAACGTTGGACAAGTTAGCCTTGCTCGCCGGTTTTCAGGATTGGAAAAGTTTGAAAGATACGGTCCATGGAGATACGGATGCATCCGTGAATTATGAGGATTGAGGTTACGGTTGTAAAAAATTAAAAAGAGGTCCATCACAAGGATGAGCCTCTTTTTATTTCTGCTTGAAATGCGATGAATCGTAGGATTATTTTCCTGCTGCAGCTCTCTCTGCCTCGGAAAGAGCCCTCTTCTCAGCAATACGAGCTTTTTTACCTGTAAGCTTACGCAGATAGTACAGTTTCGCACGACGTACTTTACCACGCTTGTTTACTTCAATGCTCTGGATGTTCGGTGACTCAATAGGGAAGATACGCTCGACACCTACTGTTCCTGACATCTTTCTTACGGTGAAACGCTTCTTCTCCCCACTGCCGGAGATTCTGATAACCACACCGCGATAGAGCTGGATACGCTCTTTTGAACCCTCGATAATTTTGTAAGCGACAGTTACGGTATCACCTGACTTAAATGTAGGGAACTTCTTGCCGGTTGCAAATGCTTCTTCAGCAACTTTAATTAAATCCATTTTGTCTTATAATTAAATTTGTTTATCGTTCCAACGTAACATAACAGGCAACTCTTCTTCCCGCCAGCGATTACGCCGAAAAGCGGTGCAAAGTTACAACATTTTTCTTGTGCTTCCAAAAAATGAGATCTTTTTTTGCCTGTTCGGGCTAAAATAACTATCTTTGCATCAAATACTTATAGGGTATATGCAAAGAAAATATCTTTTTGTTGGCATTTTGTCCCTCCTTTTCCTGGGGTCTTCATGCCGGTCTCACTATGTGATGACAGGTATTCAACGCACTCGTTTGTTGGTCGATCAGAGGTATGATGCTCATCCTGATCCGGAGGCAGTGGCTTTCTTAGCCCCTTATCAGCATGATGTGGATAGTATCATGAGTCCAGTTGTTGGAGAGACGGCCAAGCCTTTGTCATCTTTCAGGCCAGAGAGTCCTTTGTCGAATCTTTTGTCAGATATCTTGATTTGGTCTGGGAAAAAATATAATGAGTATCCTGTCCTTGCTGTTTACAATATGGGTGGTATCCGGGCTTCTTTTCCGCAGGGTAAGATTACTTATGGGGATGTCCTTGAGGTAGCGCCATTTGACAATAAGGTTTGTTTCCTTACCCTTTCCGGTACTAAGCTGATGGATCTTTTCCGGCAGGTCGCACATCGCCATGGCGAGGGCTTGAGCCATGGCACCCAATTAGTTATCACGAGGGATGGACAGTTGGTTTCTGCTCGATTAAATGGGAAGGAGATAGATCCAAATGCGGATTATCGTGTGGTAACCCTCGATTATCTTGCTGGGGGAAATGATGGGCTGAAAGCGTTGAGAGAGGGTTCAAGACTCTTTTCTCCCCAAGACATGGAGAACAATGTGCGTTTTATCATTATGGATTTTTTCAAAGAGAAGCATTCCCAGGGCTTGAGTGTTAATGCTGATATCGAAGGTAGAATTATTGTAGAATAAGATGAAACATTTATATTTCCTTGCAATTTTGTCTTTGTTTTCTCTGGCTACTTTTGCCCAGAAACAATTGGTTATTCTGCATACTAATGACACGCACAGTTGTATCCAACCATTGAATTATCATTTGGCTGATACTCTGCAGGCGGGTCGTGCAGGGTTTATCCGTCGTATTGCATTGATCGAGGAAGAGCGTAAAAAGCATCCAGACTTGCTTCTCTTTGATAGTGGTGACTTTTCTCAAGGCTCCCCTTATTATTCTATGTATAAGGGTGATGTTGAGATTGGGCTGATGAACCGGATGCATTATGATGCGAGTACCATTGGCAATCATGAATTTGATTTTGGACTCGACAACATGGCTAGGATTTTTAAGAAGGCTAACTTCCCGATCCTCTGCTCTAATTATGATTTAAGCGGAACACCTTTGGATGGTATCGTCAAGAAGTATATCATTATGAAGCGAAAAGGAATCAAGATAGGTGTCTTTGCCCTTTGCCCTAAGTTAGCCGGTCTTGTTTCTGCTAAGAATTATGGTCCTATTCAATACCTTGATCCTATTAAGGTTGCATTGGAAATGAGTACTTTCTTGAAAGACAAGAAGAAGTGTGATTTCGTTATTCTAATTTCTCACTTGGGCTGGGAAGACCAAGGTATGGGTGACCAAATGGTGATCTCGAATACTCGAGACATTGATCTTGTTTTGGGCGGTCATTCCCATACTTATTTTAAGGAATTGCGTTATGTTAAGAACAGAGATGGAAAGCCTATTCCTGATGATCAAAATGGAAAGAATGCCATCTTCGTCGGAAAGATGGTTGTTAATTTCGATAAGAAATAGCTTTTATTCAAAGTAGAATGTCAATGCGATAATTTTTGTATGTGCTTCCTTTACCGATAATGTGTAAGGAAGCATATTTTTGTCTTTGAGCTTGTCTGCGTGTTTCTTGTCCAGATTGTCTCCTAATCCATACATGAACTTCAATTCTGGACGGAGCTTGAAGTAGGGAAGATAAAAATCACAGCCTACCCCGATTTCTGTGTATATGTTCGTTGACTTTAATTTGAGGTAGTCGTTACTATTCCCGTTTAAGTTAAGCATTGGATTGATGCCTGCCAAGAGGTAGGGTCTATGGTTGTTAAACCTTGGTGCAGAGAAGATCAGGTCGAATGCAGTTGAAAAGTAGGCGGTCTTCAAGTCTTGCTTCTGTCTCGTGGGTTGACCTTCCGCATCTAAACTTGATCGATTTATGAATGTGATATGTCTTGTCCCAAAAAACATTGCAGGTGCAATTCTAAACTGGAAATTAGTATGGAGCCTGAATTCTCCTAATACTCCTACTGTGAATCCCGGGTCCCATCTGTCTTGATCTGCAGATATGTCTGTCGTGGCTACAGTTCCATCTTGGAGGGTAACTGTCTGTGGACCAGCATTCAACAGTTCAATGTCTTGCAAGTGTATTCCCAATAATACCCCAAAATGGAATGGCCTTAAGTCTGTATAGGGCCTGTTCTGTACCGTCTTGACTTGTGCTGAGGCTGTCAGCAGAGGCAGAATGAGGGAAATATATGTGAGTATGACTTTCTTCATCTCTATAATAACGATATTAGTAAGGTCTTATTGTCTTTCTTTTTATTTCGACATCGTTTAAATAATTAAAAATTTGGTACCTATTTATGGGTATCTAAAAATAATGATGTATCTTTGCACTGTACTTAGTAATAGGTATATCCTTTTGGAGTACAGGAACATTATTAACAATAAAAACAATTTATTATGGCTTACGTAATTAGTGACGATTGTATCGCTTGTGGTACATGTATTGATGAGTGTCCATCTGGGGCTATTTCTGAGGGTGAGAAGTATTCAATTGACCCAGATGTTTGTACCGAATGTGGTACATGTGCATCTGTTTGTCCTAATGAGGCTATTCATCTTGCTGAATAAGGATATGATGCTTTAAAGATATGGCGGCTTTCTAGCCGCCTTTTTTTGTTTCTTTATCGTTGTACGATAATGAGTGCATATCAAAATTCTTAATAATCCTCTTTTTATATGATACATGGACCCATTTAATTGGTTCGCTTACGTGCACCTTTCCTCTCCATAGCAGAACTCACTCAAGCTTTGCTCTGCTTACTGGCTTATTGATAAGTTTTGCTTTCAATCCATATCATGATCAATATGGTAATCTTGAAGCTACCATGCAAAATTCTCTCGAGAATTTAAACCAATTTTGGCTGTTTTGCAACGCAAAAGGATAAGTGTTA
>ULNB01040976.1_pt1 | contig 15833 bp, 14 predicted proteins | sample 1951811 | NCBI WGS metagenome assembly ULNB01 (sample SAMEA4835566, study PRJEB28245) | human gut metagenome | biome: gut microbiome; material: fecal sample | place: Denmark | collected 2008
AACACCATGCTTAAGGGTACGGATCTGCGTCTCGATAGAAGCCCCACCATAAACGGGGACGATATGCATTCCCTCAATATACTTTGCAAAATCGTTGAGATCATCAGCGATCTGCAGGCAGAGTTCACGGGTAGGACTCAAGATGAGAGCCTGAGTTGCTTTTTGAGAAGGATCTACCTTCTGTAAGATAGGGATACCAAACGCAGCCGTCTTCCCCGTACCCGTCTGCGCCAATGCAATTACATCATTTCCTTCACCAAGTAAATACGGGATTACTTCTTCCTGAACGGGCATAGGCTGTTCAAAGCCCAGCTCCGTAATAGCGCGGCGAATCTCTTCGCTCACGCCTAATTCTTCAAATGTCTTCAAATAGTGTATTTATAAATTCGAGTGCAAAGGTAGTGAAAATTAATGAGTTACAGAATTTTAGCATTATTTATTTTGTATTTTTAGCGAAAACCTCTATCTTTATGCCTTCAAAAGAAATGACATTGATATGAAAATAGCAATCTTTTGTTCTGCCAACGACCAGATTGTCCCTACCTATCTCAAGGCGACCACAGAGTTAGGCTATTGGATGGCAAAGAACGGTCATACCTTAGTATATGGTGGATGTAATTCCGGATTGATGGAATGTATTGGGAAAGCCGTACATGAAGCCGGCGGCATGACAATTGGGGTTATTCCATCCCTTGTAGAAAAAGGAGGCAGGATCTCTGACTTCGTAGATGTCAAGATCCTATGTGACAATCTCAGTGACAGAAAAGACTTGATGGAAAGTCACAGCGACATTGCCATTGCACTACCCGGAGGCATCGGCACGTTGGATGAGATTTTCACCTTGGCATCTTCCAACACGATTGGATATCATCACAAAAAGGTTATCCTTTATAACATAAAAGGATGCTGGGACTCCCTCATTGACCTACTTGATGAGCTACAGAACCGCGGAATGATTCGGGGCGACTACCATCAACAAATAGGAATCGCCACGAACCTTGAACAACTCCAACAGCTTTTAGGCTAAGCATCCATCACGTCTTCTCCCACAGGAACAGGCTCAGCCTTTTCTGTCTTATTTCCCTTGAACATCTTGTCAACGACCAATGCAATTGCCCCATCTCCCGTTACATTGCAGGCCGTACCAAAACTGTCCATGGCAATGTAAAGGGCAATCATCAATGCCTGTGCATCCGCATCAAAGCCGAGAATAGAAGCCAAAGGTCCCAAAGCTGCCATAATAGCGCCCCCAGGGACACCAGGTCCTGCCACCATGCAAATGCCCAACATCAAGATGAAATTCATGAACAAGCCGAAGTCATGGGGTAAGCCGTTGAGCAAGCAAATGGTCAGGGCACAAGCCGTGATCTTCATCGCACTGCCCGACATGTGAATGGTCGCACAGAGAGGAATCGTAAACCCAGCAATACCCTTACTAACCCCATTCTTCTCTGTTTGCTTTAGGGTTACAGGGATCGTTGCCGCAGAGGAAGAGGTGCCTAAGGCCGTCATATAAGCTGGCAGCATGGTCCATAACAGACGGAAAGGATTCTTCTTGACCACTCCTCCCGCTATACAGAACTGATAAATGAGAATCACGACATGCAAGACAACAATGACACAAATAATCTTCGCAAAGACGAGAAGGATATGATAAACCTGTCCAGACATTGTCATAGAAAGGAAGATGCCGAAGATATACAGAGGCAGTAAAGGAATGAGTACCTTCTCAATTGTCTTGGTGATCGCCACCTGAAACTCGTCAAAAACGCCCTTTAACTTCACCAACCGACAATTGGCGATACACAATCCTACGATGAAAGAAAATACTAATGCAGACATTACCTCCACCATAGCCGGGATCTCAACCGTAAAATAAGGAGAAATATCCTCCGGTTTCGTTACCTGCTCCGCAGAGGTAGACGCGACCATATCCGGAAATAGCCAAGAACCGGTCCCATAAGACAAGAGTCCAGCAAACACAGTATCCACATATGCAATAACAACCGTCACAAGCAACAACTTACCCGCTCCACTGCCGATATCAGCAATGGCAGGCGTCACCAGTCCGATAATGATCAACGGGACCAAGAAGCCTAACAGCTGGCTAAACAGTGCATTAAACGTAACGAAGACACGTACCCATGGCATAGTCAGTACATTGCCCAAGAGTACTCCAAGGATAATCGCAACAATTATCCTTGGCAGTAAACCGAACCTTACTCTTTTCATGCTTAGATTATTAAATTAAATATAACGAAACCTTATTCTCGCAGCAAACGCTCAGCCATAGCTCTCCCCAATGCCTCGCACTGAACTTTGGTCTCAGGAGTGAGTGCCTGTTTCATCTCTACAGGAGTACCCACTGCCTCGAAATGCAAACGAGTATCATTCCATTCCTGGATCTTCGCAACAGCCTTGCTTGCCCATCCATAGCTTCCAAACCAACCAAGGAGATGGTTCTTGATATCCTTATTCGCCACTTCTGCCAACAACACATCCATCTCGTGATAAAGGCCTGTATTATAAGTAGGTGCGCCGACAATGAGTCCTTGATAGCGGAAGATATCACGAAGGATATAAGAGTGGTGGGTCTTGGATACATTATACATTTTAATATCCTTTACGCCTGCCTGGCTTGCCGCACGGGCAATTACCTCCGCCATACGTTCCGTATTGCCATACATAGTACCATAGCAGATGACCAATCCAGGATCCGTTTCATATTTACTCATCTTGTCGTACATGCCGATTACCTTTTGGACATGGTCATGCCATACCGGTCCATGAGTAGAGCAAATATAATCGAGGTCGACACCAGCAAGCTTCTTCAGCGCATTCTGTACGGGAATGCCATATTTGCCAACAATATTACTATAATAGCGAATCATATCCAACCAATAATCATCACTATTGATCTCGCTATCAATGATCCCTCCATTCAAGGCGCCAAAGCAGCCAAAGGCATCCATCGAGAAGAGCACACGATGTGTCACATCCAATGTCATCATCGTCTCAGGCCAGTGCACCATAGGCGTAAGGAAGAAGTTCAAGGTATGATGCCCAAGTTCAAGGGTATCCCCGTTCTTCACCTCAATCTCTTGATCTTTCACGCCATAGAAGCCCTCCATCATACTGAAGGTCTTCTTATTTCCGATCACCTGAATGTTCGGATAATATTTCCTGATCAAGGAAATAGATCCACTATGATCTGGCTCCATGTGGTTGATGACCAGATAGTCAATAGGACGATCACCAATCACCTCATAGATATTCTCCAAGAACTGGGTGAAAAAATCAACTTGCACGGTATCTATCAGGCAAACCTTATCATCATCGATCAGATAAGAATTATAAGAAATACCATCCGGCAATGGCCACAATCCCTCAAACAGGCTCTTGTTACGGTCATTTACGCCCACATAGTAGATTTTGTTTGTAATTTCGATCATAACGTATATCTTATTTATTGAATTCTTCTTTCATTTTTTCTCCGAACTCTGGGGAGATATAATTATAAATACTCTTACAGCACTCGGAGGAGAACATTAAGGCACAATGCATCACATGATCCCATTGCTCTGGCGTAAGCCCCCGTTCTATCGTATCGCGAGTAATATTGTATTTCAGGAGTCCATAGATAAAACCTGCATTGAAGTTGTCGCCTGCACCAATGGTGCTGACCGTATCCGTAGCCAGCACAGGATATTCTTTATAAAAGCTGCCATCTGCCCTCAATACTACGGGTTTCGCTCCGTTAGTATAGATAAACTTCTTGCAATAGAATGAGATTTCGGCATTATAGACCTTATTAGGATCATCCATCTTATACAATACGTCAAAGTCCTCCCTGCTGCCACGAACTATGTCCGCATATTCAAAGTTCTCAAGGAGGTTTGGGGTGATTTTCATGACCTCATTCCGATGGGCAGACCGGAAGTTAACATCATAATAAATGATTGCCCCATGGTTGCGTGCATATTCCAGCAATCCCGTCATCTGGGGACGGATCACCGGATTGACAGCATAATAAGAACCGAAAATCACAATGTCATCCTTTGCAATATCTGGATAAACGAAGTCCAATTGATCATGAGGATGGTCCTTATAGAAGATATACTCTGCGTCATTGTTATCATCCAGGAAAGCAAGTGAAATTGGAGACTTACTTTCGTGGAAGATATTGACATTATCCGCATTAACCCCATTCTCTTTCAGGAATCCAATCACGTACCTGCCCACACGGTCATTGCCTGCCTCACTAATGAAAGTGGTGTGAATGCCAGAACGACCCAATGAGATGATCCCATTAAATGTGGAGCCACCCGGATAAGCCCCTATCGGCTGTCCTTTTTTGAATATAATGTCGAGAACCGTCTCGCCAATACCTATTACTTTACGCATCCTTTTTTATGTTTGATGTGCAAATATCTGAATTTTTAATCAAATAACAAAGTAAAAATTGTTATTTTTGCACCCATCATGAAATATAATACTTATACATTACAGAACGGACTTCGAATCATCCATCAGCCCAGCACTTCTCCGGTGGTCTACTGCGGATATGAAGTGAATGTGGGAGCCCGCGATGAGTGCCCTGGCGAAGAGGGCATGGCACATTTCTGTGAACACATGACCTTTAAAGGAACCACACACCGCAGAGCATGGCATGTCAGGAACTGCCTTGAAAGCGTGGGTGGCAATCTGAATGCTTACACCAACAAAGAGGACACAGTGTACTATGCCACTATCCAAAAAGAACATTTGGGACGCGCCATCGACCTACTCACAGATATCGTCTTCCATAGTACATATCCTCAAAACGAGATCGACAAGGAAGTAGAAGTCATCTGCGATGAGATCGAGATTTACAATGACTCTCCTGCCGACCTAATTTATGACGAATTTGAGAATATCATCTTTGAAGGACATCCCTTAGGACATTATATCTTAGGGGAAGCCCAACAGATCCGTCGTTATACAACAGAGGATGCCCTTCGATTTGTCCATCGTCACTATAGACCGGACAATGCCATTTTCTTCGTATCTGGTGATGTAGATTTCAAGAGGGTAATCAAGCTGTTAAAAAGCGCAACGATCGACCTACACCCATCCCAGTCTTTAGCAGCAGATGTACTTCCAGCGATCCCTTCTTATCAGGCGAAGGAGGTCATCAAAGATCTGGGTACCCATCAGGCACATGTCATGATCGGCACCAGAGGCTATGATGTACACCATCCACATAGGATTGCCCTCTACTTACTGAACAATATTTTAGGAGGGCCCGGTATGAATGCGCGTTTGAACGTATCACTCCGCGAACATCACGGGCTTGTCTATACGGTAGAAGGCGTGATGTTCAGCTATAGTGACACAGGAGTATGGGGCATCTATTTTGGATGCGATCCCCAAGACATTGACAAATGTAAAAGGTTAGTCCGGAAAGAACTGGATAAGATGATGGAAAAGTCTCTGACAGAGGCACAATTGCGCGCAGCCAAGAAACAGATCAAAGGACAGATTGCTGTGACTTGCGACAACCGGGAGAATTTCGCATTAGACTTCGGGAAGAGTTTCTTGCACTATGGCTGGGAACAAGATATCATCCATCTCTACCAAGAAATCGACGCGGTCACTGCCGAAGAGATCCAGCAAGTGGCTCAGGACCTCTTTGTCAAAGACCGACTGACAACCCTTACCTTTGAATAACATTGCCTTACATGGATGTCATCTCAGTAAATGATAGTTCCCACCTGCCAAAGCAGTGAGTACCCCCTTCATCTCTAAGTTAAACAATATGACTGTCAACTTATGAATGGGGATACCCGTTTGGACAGTCAAAAGACTGATTTGCAGGTCGTTATTCTTCTGTAAGACATCCACGACACGTTGCTCATCGCCATTGAGCTGGGGAAACAGTTGTCGTTCGATTCCCTTTTGCCGGGCATCTTCCAACTGTTGGTCACCCAACCACCCCATTCCCTTCACAAAATCATCGGCGCTTGTGATCAGTCCCGCTCCATTGTCACGGATAAGACGATTGCAGCCCTCACTATACGTAGCACCTACAGCTCCAGGGAAGGCAAACACATCCCGGTCATAGCTTCTGGCAATATCCGCAGTGATGAGCCCTCCCCCATGAGCAGCACTCTCCACTAAGATACAAGCATCAGAAATACCAGCCACGATACGATTCCGCCTAACGAAGTTGATCTTGTCCGCATTGGTATGCGTCATAAACTCAGTCAGAAGCCCTCCGTGTGAGAGCATCTCTATCGCCGTTTTCCTGTGTGCGGAAGGATAGAGATAGTCCAATCCATGTGCTAACACCCCGATAGTCTCAAAACCGTTCTTTAACGCATTCCGGTGGGCGTTGATGTCCACGCCATACGCCAATCCGCTAACGATAAGCACCTGTGGGCAATAGAGCCTAAGGTCCTGGATAAAGTGACGAATGAGATCCACTCCATAAGGGGTGCAATGGCGCGCTCCAACAATGTTAATAACCTTGGCTTGATTGAGGTCGGCACTCCCTCGGTAGAACAGCATTAAAGGAGCATCCGGGCATTCCCGCAACCTTTGCGGATATCGGTCATCATTCATGCACAAAGGCAGGATATGATGCTGCTGGTCGTACTCATATTCTGCGACCGCCAGGCGCAGAGGCTCACTGACATCCCGGAACGCTTCTACCAACCGGGGAGAAGCGTCGGGAAGAATATCCCGGATATCCTGCCGGTGCTCCATGACCGCTGATGCAGACCCTAATCTCCGATACAGCTCCAACAATCCAGCCAGGTTAAAATAATTTATCCGGGTAAGTGCTATGGTATTGATAATCTCTTGGGCATCCATGTCATTCTTGCTGATGAAGATATTTGGCAAAAGCGCGATCATACTCCTCACTGTTGCCTAATTTACCGTTAATCAAGCAAACCAATTCCACTTTGCTGCGGAAGCACAGTTTCTCATCATTGGCGCGATAGATATCTTGATGAAAGACATACCTCAGCCCATCTTTTTCCAATGCAAGACGGGAGAGGAAAACATCATCACAACGGAGCGGGGTCTTAAACTGGAGGTTCATCCGTGCCACCACTGCATCAACCCCTTTCTCGTGCATCTTGGCGAAACTAAGTCCTGTTGCCAACAAGAACTGATGACGAGTGTGTTCAATGTAATGCAAATAGTTGGCATTGTTGACAATTCCCTGGATGTCGCATTCATAGTCACGAACTTCCATCTTTGTTTCAAAAATATAGTCCATCTTATTTCATTTTTAAATATTCATATCCTATGCGGCACCTGAGGCAGTCCCGCTTGTCACAATATTCCTTCTTCAATTGTATCAATGCCTGACTGTCTCCTGCACATTGCACATCCAATCCGCATTCTTTCCACATTCTGACAATATAATTGTTCTCTGCCTTCAACTGTTCCAGGAAGTCAAAGGCACGGTCGCACAGCGTTTCATCCCCATGATGCCGCCCATAGGCAAAGAGCACGGGGATCACCGTATTGATCACCAGCAAATTGAGAGAAAATGGGGAGAGATGCTTCTCATTTTTCTCACTGGTAGAGCCAAATGTGTAATGGGTTTCCCAATAAGGTGTTACTTGGGTACGCAAGAGATTCTCTATGTCAATGATCGTTGTACATTCAATGATCTTGTCAAGCCCTGCCCGACGAGAGCAGTAGAGATGTGCCAGCTGAGAGATACGGATATGCGGAAAATTCTGAGGGCGCAAGCGCAAGAATCTCCAACATGCTACATCAATAGGCTTGAGCTGGAACTTATGGGCAAGATATTGATATTCCGAACGTAGACGGGCGAAGTAGCCCTCGTTGAGCGCGTCCTTCTGATATTTTGGAGGAATGGAGTTCAGCTCCAAGAGTCCTGCCTGACCAAAGAAGATTGCTTCTGTCTGAAAAAGATTATCACGGTGATGGGCTGTAGATGCCAAAGGAATGTTCAAGGCCCATGCCTCAAAAGCATCCCCATTAATGCCAAACCCATAATTGCGTGCTAAAGTAACAAAGTAGGCAGCCACCCACGATCCTCCACACCTTTTTACCCGGTCCAGGATCATGGTCGTTTTTTGTTCCAACCGTTCAGTCTGAAGAGCACTCATCCAACTATGGACCATCAGTGGAGAGAGTGTAGGTATAATCTTGTAACAGGGTGGATATTGCGCGGTAGTAAGCAATTCACGATAATGGTTCCTCACCTGATCAGGCACATCCAAGCGCATCTGAGGGACATCCCTTCCCAAGGACGTCTTAACGTCTGCGTCAATGATTGTTGCTACATGTAGGATGACATTATCATAGTGAGGATCGTGATGGTGGCCGTGCAAATACCAATCGCTTGACTTGTCATGGATTTCGACATTACCAACCCAGAGTGTGCCGCCAATCTTGATTTTGGCGTTAAAGAAGTCAGGACCTGCATTTCGATTATGCAGTCCCGTATCAATCACTTCAACCAACTGTCCATCTGTAGTAGTTAGTACTCCCAGCGGAAATAATTTGTGGCTCCAACAGTAATGTAATAATTGTTCCATAATAGTGGTATGTTTATGGTCACAAAAGTACAAAATTATTCTTGAATACCATGAAAAGAGTACTAAAGAAACGTATAAATTGTATTTTTTAGCCTGAAAATCAACCCAATATGGGTAAAAATACTTACCTTTGCGGGAAATTAATTCGAGTTCATATGAAAATTGCTTTGATAGGCTACGGTAAGATGGGCAAGATGATTGAGCAGATTGCCCTTAGTCGTGGTCATGAAATTGTCAGTATCATCGATATTGATAATCAAGAAGACTTTGATTCTCCTGCATTCGCTTCTGCAGATGTTGCCATTGAATTTACAGCTCCACAAGCTGCCTATGGAAATTACCTAAGGGCTTTCAAGCACCATGTTAAGGTAGTCAGTGGTTCTACAGGCTGGATGAAAGATCATGGGGAGGATGTCAAGAGGATGTGCGCAGAAGGTGGACAGACTTTGTTCTGGGCTTCCAACTTCTCTGTGGGCGTTGCCATTTTCTCTGCCATCAACAAGAAGTTAGCAGAGATCATGAACGGATTTCCCCAGTATCAAGTCTCAATGGTAGAGATCCACCATGTCCATAAATTGGATGCGCCGAGCGGGACAGCCATCACCCTTGCCGAGGATATTATCGAACGACTTGACCGCAAGGATGGATGGGTGAAAGGCATCCAGCAACATGCAGACGGTACGATAACCGGCAGCAATGACGTTGCAGGCGACAAGATCGCCATTGAGAGCATTCGAAGGGATGAGGTACCGGGCATCCACAGTATTTCCTATGACAGTGAAGCCGACCGGATTACCATCACACATGATGCCCATTCACGCAAGGGCTTTGCCTTGGGAGCTGTACTTGCCGCAGAATACACCTTGAACCATCAGGGATTATTGACTACAAGTGATTTGTTTAAATTCTAATAGCAATGATTGACAAGCAAAAAGCACAGTTGAACATGAAAGTACAATGGCGGAAGTTCCTGATTGTACTGGCACTCTATCTTTTGTTCCTGGTATGGGTAAAGAGCTGGTTAGGTCTCATCGTCGTACCGTTCATTTATGATATATACATTACCAAGAAGATCCGTTGGCAATGGTGGAAAGACGCGGAGCGTCCCGTGCGCTTCATTATGAGCTGGGTGGATGCCTTGGTCTTTGCTTTGGTAGCAGTCTACTTTATCAATCTTTTCTTTTTCCAGAATTATGTGATTCCTTCCTCTTCCCTGGAAAAGAGCCTGTTGACAGGTGATTATCTATTTGTGAGCAAGGTTAGCTACGGACCGCGCATCCCTGAGACGCCTTTGACCATGCCCCTCACGCAACATACCCTCCCTGTCTTCAATTGCAAATCATACATTGAATGGCCCCATTGGAAATACAGACGTGTCAAAGGATTGGGAAATGTCAAACTGAATGACATCGTTGTATTCAACTATCCTGCCGGTGACACGCTGGTGGATGAAGAATCTTATCAGGCTGCTGATTATTATCAGATGGTATATTCCTTCGGCCGGCAGATCTATGAAGAGCAGAACGCTCCCGTGGATGAGTCGGCATTAACACCTTTGCAACAGATTTCTTATTTCAATAAGCTCTATGCTATTGGAAGGCAGTATATCGTTGACAACCCCGTAAAATTCGGATCGATCATCCACCGACCGACTGACCGTCGTGAAAACTACGTCAAGCGTTGTGTAGGATTGCCAGGACAGACCTTGCAGATCAAGAACAGGATCGTTTACTTAGACGGAAAGCCGAACAAGGAACCGGATCAGGTGCAATATAGCTATTATGTAAAGCTAAAGCAGGATATTCCCGAAGACCTGATGCATCAGTTAGGCATATCCATGGAAGACTTGACCAGCCTGAATGAGAATGGCTACATGCCACTGACAAGCACAGCTTTGAAGGCTCTGAAAGCGCGCAAGGATATCGTGAGCAGCATCACTCTGAATACAGATGCTACCACCGGTGACCTGTATCCCTTGAATTCATATACAGGTTGGACGCGTGACAACTATGGTCCAATCTGGATTCCCAAGAAAGGAAAGAGCATCGTCCTGACCCTGAAGAATCTGCCGATCTACGAACGCCCTATCCGCGTCTATGAAGGTAATGACTTGCAAGTAAGGAATGGGAAAATCTATATCAACGGCAAACCAGCCCATAAGTACACGTTCAAAATGGACTACTACTGGATGATGGGAGATAACCGTCATAACAGTGCCGACTCCCGTTACTGGGGATTTGTCCCTGAGGACCATATCGTCGGGAAGCCAATTTTTATCTGGTGGTCACATGACCAAGACCGTCGAGGCTTCAGTGGAATCCGTTGGAGTCGTCTGTTCAAATTTGTAGATAACATCAAATAATAAATGAAAGAAGCGCTCAAGTTTGTGCTGGTGCTTGCAGTCACAATCTTGGTGATATTCATTGTACGCACCTATGCAATTACCATCTATACCGTACCGAACACAATCGCGCAACCTGCGCTGAAAGCCGGTGACCGGGTGATGGTAAACAAACTTGTACGCGACTCTTTCCAAGTGGGAGATATCATCGTATTCTGCAAGGGACAGAACTTTATAGGGCAGATCAAGGCTGTCCCCGGAGATACAGTAAGATGCTATGGGAATCAATATATGATCCCAGGAAGATGTTGCTCCCGTTGCCATTGCGAGATATGTAGGGATTATTTAGTTGTGGTCGGGGGCATGTCCACCTTAGTCCCCTACCAAAATATTGTTGGGAAAGCATATCGCTTATTTAATCTGGGCTTATGGAAATAGCTATACTTTCTTCTGCTTATTTCGGACCTGTGCAGTGGTACCAGAAGCTCAATCGCTATGACAGATGCCTCATTGAGCAATACGACCATTTCATCAAGCAGACTTACCGCAACCGTTGTATTATCATGACGACTCAAGGACCACAGAGCCTGACCATCCCCATTGAGAAATTTGAAGATTTGAAATGCCCGATGAAAGATGTGAAGATCAGCGACCATGGCAATTGGAAGCATCTCCATTGGAATGCATTGATGTCGGCCTATGGAGAGAGTCCGTTCTTTGAATTCTATGCAGATGATATTCGACCTTTCTTTGAGAAGCAATGGAAATATCTCTATGATTTCAACTGGGAGATCACAGAAAAGGTCTGTGAGCTTTTGGACGTACGCCCCCATATAGAGCCTACTGATGAATATCTTGCGGCATGCCGTCATGACTTCCGGGATGTGATCCGCCCCAAGCATCCCCTACCTGACGAAGACTTCCATCCCCAACCCTATTATCAGGTGTATGGACAGAAATATGGATTCGTAGCCAATCTCAGTATCTTAGATTTACTCTTCAATGAAGGCAACGAAGCCATTTTCTATCTATAAACGAGGGAAAAGGCAGAAATCTTTTGTAATTTTGCAGTGAAAATGAAAATCGGAAACATAGAGTTCGGGCATCAGCCCGTCTTCCTGGCACCCATGGAAGACGTCACAGACATCGGGTTCCGCTTACTCTGTAAGCGATATGGAGCCTCAATGGTATATACAGAGTTCGTTAGTGCAGAGGCATTGGTCAGGTCGATACAGGCGACCCTCAAGAAACTGACGATCAGTGACTCTGAGCGCCCCGTAGGAATCCAGATCTATGGCAGGGATGTTGATTCGATGGTTGAGGCGGCCAAGATCGTGGAAGAGGCACATCCCGACATCATCGACCTTAACTTTGGCTGTCCAGTGAAAAAGGTTGCTGGGAAAGGAGCGGGAGCAGGCATGCTCAAGAATATCCCGCTCATGTTAGAGATCACACGGGCTGTTGTCAAAGCCGTGCATACGCCCGTGACTGTAAAGACGCGCTTGGGATGGGACCAAAATCATCTGATCATCACAGAACTTGCCGAACAGCTACAAGACTGTGGCATTCAAGCTCTCACCATCCACGGTAGGACACGTAGCCAGATGTATACAGGTTCTGCCGACTGGACGCTGATAGGGGAAGTAAAGCGGAATCCACGCATCACCATACCTATCATCGGCAATGGGGATATCACCTCGCCAGAACAAGCGAAGGAGGCATTTGAGAGGTATGGCGTTGATGCAGTAATGGTCGGCAGAGCAACGTTTGGACGCCCTTGGATCTTCAAGGAAATCCGGGATTACCTCGACGGGAAAGCACCAGATCCCACCCTTGACCTGAACAAGAAGATAGATATCTTGGAGGAACAGCTCAACATCAATATAGAGAGGATTGATGAGTATCGCGGAATCCTGCATACCCGGCGCCATTTGGCCGCCAGCCCTATCTTCAAGGGTATCCCTGACTTCCGCCAGACTCGAATAGCCATGCTCCGGGCTAATACCGCAGAGGAACTGACACGTATCTTAGAGGATTGCCGTCAGCGCCTTGCCTAAAAGCCACAAAGAGCCATTCCTGATGGACCCATCTTGGCAACGCCTTGGAGATAGGCTATGGACGCATTGCCTTGGGTGAGAACAAATGATCTCTAAAAATAACAAGACCGTATCCTCATTTGTGGTTTTATTTTATTACCTTTGCATCATCATAGAGTAAAAGTCATCATGGACGATTTCGATATCAGAGAAGAAAACTTATCATCCTCGGAAAAAGAATTCGAAAATGCGCTACGACCCCTTCAGTTTGCTGATTTCTGCGGACAGAAAAAGGTAGTAGAGAACTTAGAAGTCTTTGTAGAGGCTGCCAAATACAGAGGAGAACCCTTGGATCACACATTGCTCCATGGTCCTCCTGGTCTCGGCAAGACCACCTTGAGCAATATCATTGCCAATGAGTTAGGAGTAGGTTTCAAGATTACCAGCGGTCCGGTTCTGGACAAGCCTGGTGACCTGGCAGGTATCCTTACTTCATTGGAGCCAAATGACGTGCTGTTTATCGATGAGATCCACCGCCTTTCTCCTGTGGTAGAGGAATATCTTTATTCCGCCATGGAAGACTACCGTATAGACATCATGATCGACAAAGGTCCTTCGGCAAGGTCTATCCAGATTGACCTAAACCCATTCACGCTGATCGGAGCCACGACCAGAAGTGGTCTGCTTACAGCCCCGTTAAGGGCTCGATTCGGCATCAACCTGCACTTGGAATACTATGATCCAGACACGCTAAAGAGAATCATCGAGCGGTCTGCCCATATCCTTCAGGTACCCATTGACGATGAAGCTGCATCGGAGATTTCCCGCCGCTCAAGAGGTACGCCCCGTATTGCCAACGCCCTGCTGCGGAGGGTGCGGGATTTCGCACAGGTGAAAGGCAATGGACGCATCAACACAGAGATTGCCCAAATGGCACTGACCGCCTTGAACATCGACCAATACGGTCTTGACGAGATCGACAACAAGATCCTACTGACCATTATTGACAAGTTCAAGGGTGGACCTGTAGGCATCACCACTATCGCCACAGCCATTGGTGAGGATTCTGGCACCGTTGAGGAAGTGTATGAGCCTTATCTGATCATGGAAGGATTCATCAAGCGGACACCACGAGGCAGAATGGTGACAGAACTTGCTTACCAGCATTTTGGGAGGAACCCATACAGTGGGAATATCATGGAGCCAACATTATTTGACACCTAACCCACATTCTCTGAATTAACGGAAGAAAGTCTTTTTCCCTTATGGGAAAGGGAAGCACATCTTTTAAGCCTTCGGCATCATAATTAATGACAAGTAGATGCCGTAGGCTTAATCAACAAAAATTAGTTAGAAGCACTATATACACATTGCGTACTTTGGACAGAGCTACTATTTTTTTGTTGAATAGATAATAGGCTCATACGTAATTTTTCGCAAAACTCCCCTATACTACCTTCTTTTTTATTCCTAAAAGCTTTGTCTGTGTAGATAGTTGCGCATAACGCATGAGTATGATAAAGATCCCTCCACTCTTTCCAAAGTTCATCATACCTATCAATAGAAGTTTTAAGTAAAGAGACTTTGTTAAAAGGAATTTGCCGACCAGGAGAATAATTTAGCATCATTATCCACATTTGTTCGATCAATTGGTATTTTATCCTCCCATAAGTACATGAGGTTCTAATTGCCTCTATAAGAATACTATCAGAACAATCTAATTGATTTGCCAAAGCTTCTATCTGTTCCCACATAGCCACTGCTTCTTTCTTTTCTTCAAGTACTAACCTTTCAAGGTTCTTTTCATGAATTTCTTTAATAACTTCTCTGTTATCAATCGCAGAAAAGAACTCATCCCTTGTCCACCAAACTTGGTTTGAAGAGTAGCTATTAAGTTGTCCCATCCTAACTGCTTCAATACTAAGCATAGCAATCTTCCGGAAGATATCAGAATTCCAACTATCAAACCCTTTTTCTTTCGCAAATTGATAAAACAGCTCCTTTTCTGATTTAGATGTATCTTGTGCCCATCTGCTTAATACATAGCAATTTAGGTCTGTCCATATCTCATTTTTGATATACGGACCTTGCCATCCTCCTCCATTCGACCACGTCATTATACCATCAACAATTCCAGTATGAAGAATATCTCTTAGGCCACGGGGTTTCTTCTTGCTTCGAAGTTGCCTAGTAACTCTAAACTTTGCCCAATCTATCTCATATTTTGTTTCCGGCCAACCATTAATAACTCCAGATGCTGTGTAATAAGGATGAGCACCCTTTCCATAAGCTTCCATTCTTGATTGTGATTCTATGATTTGATGATGTCGGCCAATTCCTATTGTTGGATTGAACTGACAGTTTCGATGGAAATCACCTTGTTGATACTTGATTGCAAACAATAAATTGGGGTGTGGTTCAATTGAATTTGTTACTTGTAGGTAGAAATCTGAATTACAATGAAAATTATAGCCGAAATCCCATGTCCTATAAAAGAGTTTCTTATTCCTCTTAACACAAACTTCTTCTCTAAGTATTTTTAAGAATAGTATATGGTCTTGAATGGCATTCTTATCACTTATTGGACTACCACCCAGATGATAGGGGGTATCTTGAAGATATGTTTCGCCAAATCTAACAACCAATCCATCAATTTGTGGGAAGGCATCAAAGATCTCTGATATCTGAGCTCTAAGAAGTCTCTGAGTTAATGGATTCTCGATATTTACTTTTCTGGCTCTTTTTCCTGAAGCCGCATCAGTTGCTACCTGTCCAACTCCTGAAATCTGATCCCCATATTTATCCCATATTGATTTGGGGAAAACTAGGAAATCAGTGAAAGGGTATACACAGAGCCCTGCTCTCTTTAATGAATCTAACTTGCCAAGAATG
>ULNB01037247.1_pt1 | contig 15438 bp, 16 predicted proteins | sample 1951811 | NCBI WGS metagenome assembly ULNB01 (sample SAMEA4835566, study PRJEB28245) | human gut metagenome | biome: gut microbiome; material: fecal sample | place: Denmark | collected 2008
TTTTCTATTGTCCGTTTTTACTGGACTTGTGCAAATTTGCAAGGAGGTTATTATTTCGTCTGTCGGCAGGAATACCGAAATTATTGAAAAATTTTAATAAGCGATAAATCAAGCGTGCTATGAATTCTTATAGCTCAGCAAAAATTTTTGTTCCTTTTTTCTTGAGCCAGGAATCAAGTGCCAAACAGAGCAGACCGGTGAAGGCTGCCGCTCCGATAAGATAAAGCTCACCTGAAATTCTTCCGCTAAGCGGGAAGTAGATTGCAAAAATGATGATTGAATAAATCCAACCGCCGAACATGGAAATAAAGACGCTCATGCTCTGCTTAATCGGGGTGATTTCATTTGTCCACTTAAGGTTTGGATATTTGAGATTGAGCACCAAACCGAGCATTGAGAAAAAGAGGATGAAAACCAACGGCATTGCAATTATCGTTATCGCACCGAGAATCGTCGGCTTAAGAGCAATGATTGCACATATGCTGCAAATGATTGCCGGTATGCCGGTGAGCAAAAGATGCATGCTTCTCTTGGCCCTAATAGCCTGCCATGAGGTTATCGGCAGGGACTGTGCAAGCCAAATATTTTTACCCTCGAGTGAAATCGAAGGGGCGGACATATCGTTCATTGAAGCAATCAAACAGATAAGTGCCGCAGCGGCAACACAGATATAGTTTTCGCTGCCGAGCATCCATGCTATGTTGTCGGCAAGCCATTCACCTTTTATCAGGACGAAAATGCCTGCACCGATAAGAATAAGAATACCGAGTCCGCAGTTAAGAATGTAATTGGGACTGGAGAAAAATCTTTGAAGCTCCTTGCCGAGTAACGCAGCATCAACACTCTTGGCTTTAACTCTTTTTTCAATGTATTTTTTCTTTGAAACATTTTGCGAAGATGTTGCGATTTTTATAAAGCTGTGCGCGATAATGTAATATGTTAGAGCACACAAAGCGCCGATAATAACAAGCACAATCAGTGCTGAAAGCATGTCGCCGGAACCAACCTTTCCGAATACATAAAGAGGATAGGCAGAGCCTTTAATTTTTGTTCCGTATGCATCGGCGTTTGCAATAATTCTACGAATAATCTCGTTTGCTTTGAAGTAGAACACATAATAAATTGCAAGGAAAGCAAGAGAAACAATAACCGTGATGAGGCTCTTGTTTTTGAGCTTACTGTTGATTTTGGCAACGACCCAGCCGAGTGAGCAGGCAAGAACCATTACAATCAGCGAAATAATTATCACAAGCAGAATCGAACCGATTAGCGCCTTTACTGTAAAAGAATGCGCAAGATAAACAACGACAGCCGGAATAATAACAAGGGCCGAATAGAGCGTGCCCATGATATAAACACCAAGAAGCCGAGAAGCCATTATGTAGCCGACAGGGATTGGCATTGAAAGCAGCATATCGTTGTCCTTGGCGAGATAAAGGCCGGAATATGTGTTGAATATGCTGCCGAAAGCACCCATTGCAACGGCGATGATTCCCATGAAGCAGAAGAACATCCAGTCATAGCCTTTGTCAACAACCGGAAGCAGGCTGCTTGCGAAAAATGAAAACAGTGCACCGAAAACAACGCAGATGAAAACAAAATATCCGACTATCATCATTGCGCTTGAAGCTTTGGAACGACCTTTGTTTTTCTTTCGGTCAACAAAGAAGTTCTGAAACATTTCAAGCAGCTGTTTTTTCAGAAGTTGTTTCAGCATCATTCTTCCTCCAGTTCAAGGAATACTTCTTCAAGGCTGTCGTCTCCCTTGACCTCTTCCATTGTGCCCGAGCGAATAAGCTTGCCCTCTTTGATAATTGCAATTTTATCGCAGAGCTTTTCCGCCACTTCAAGAACATGAGTGGAGAAAAAGATTGCACCGCCGTTATCACAAACCTCACGCATCATTCCTTTGAGAATGTGTGCGGCTTTTGGATCGAGTCCGACAAAAGGTTCATCCATTATAATGAGCTTCGGGTTGTGAATCCATGCGGAAATGATTGCAAGCTTCTGTTTCATTCCGTGTGAATATGTTGCAATCGGCTGAGCCAGGTCAGCGGTCAGATCAAACATCTCAGCATATTTTCGGATTTTTTCCTGTCTGTCGGTTGAAGGAACGCCAAAGATATCAGCAACGAAATTAAGATATTTAATTCCTGTCATGAATTCATAAATATCCGGATTGTCGGGTATATATGCAATTTCCTTTTTGCACTTGATCGGGTCGGCCTTTACCGACGTTCCGTTGATGAAAATTTCGCCATCATCAAATTGAAGTATTCCGACAACGGATTTCAGGGTCGTTGTTTTACCTGCACCGTTGTGGCCGATAAAGCCGTATATTTCGCCGGGTGCAATGTGCAGCGACAAATCGTCAACCGCTTTGTAATCGTCGTAGATTTTTGTAAGATGTTCAATTCTTAGCATGAAATTTCCTCTTTTCATTCTCTGTTATTTTGAGTATATATTACAAAGATTTGTTTGTCAATAAAAGAAAAAATTAAAACAGATTTATTACACTTTCTTAAACTTTCCTTCACGGCAGCAGAAGCTTTTAAGGCCTGTGTGTTTTATTCCGAGCAGGGAATCCATTTCATCGGCTGCGTTTTTGCAGTCTGTTTTGTTGTGATGAACGAGTATGTAATCCGCTTCTTTGATTTGGCCGCTTGCCTGTTTGCAGAAGGAACGCATCGGAGCCGAGAGATTAAACACCCAAATCGGCGAACAAATTGTAACATGCTCATAATGGGAAAGGTCAATTTCAATCGGTTCAATCGGCATTTCCCAACGGTGCATTCCGTATCGGCCGCACCACCAGAAGCCCTTTGTGCCCTCGGTTAATTCCGTTGATTTGACTTCATAAAGCTCTGCCCCCGTTCGGTCGGCTTCTTCAAAGGCTTTCAGCTTTACATAACCCATGCGTGAAAAATATACAACCAATCGCTTGGAATTTGTACCGATATTTGAGTAGCAATTTTCATTAACAAAGAAATCTTCCTGTCTGTAGAAAACCGATGCTGCATAGCCTGTCACAGCTTGCAAAAATCCAAAAATAAAATAGATGGTCGACATAAAGTTAAGCGGAAACATATAAAACTGTATACATATCCAAAGCATTAGCGTTATGCCGAAAATTCCGCCGCAGTAGATGCCGGCCTTTTTGTTTCTGAAAAGCAAAACCGACGCCGTAAGATTCGTAATTCCGTTGACAATGAGCAAAGCAATTCCCGAAAACAGAAAATCACGAAAGACGTATTCGGCAAAGGGCAGCTTTTGAAAATAGGGAAGCATCGCATCCATTCCCATTGTTTTTCCGGAAGGATCTGCAATCATCATAACAGCCCCGCCGACTGCGCCTATCCCGATGAACAGCGTCCAGAAAATCAAAAAATTTTTTGCAATTTTGTATCTTGATTTCATAAAGCTCACTTCTTTTTCTTTGGCTTTGGGAGAGGAACAATTTCGCCGAGAAGCGGAATTACCTTTTCTAAAAGCTCATCATTTTCAATGTCAAGAATATAGCTTTCCTTTGCTCCGTCATAGGGAAATCCGCAAGGTGCGGCACTCATAATTTCGGAAAGCTCCGGGAGCTTTTTGACAAAAACCGTATTGTCGCAAACCGTAAGGATCGGCCTGTCATTGAGATAAACCATATATTCGCCGAACATTTTTCTTGTGCGAATCAAGCCGAATTTATCGACTTTTTCTTTTACAAATTCGATGTAATCAACAGAAGTTGCCATTGTTATTCCTCACTTTAGAACCGATTGTATATAATTTATATGCTCAAATGCCTTGATATTCGAACCCGAGGGGTCAATAATATCGAATTGTATATCGTGCGGCATAAGCATTTCATAAATCAAGAAGCCATTGTCTGAAAGAATTTTTTCTATGCTCATGTAATCAAAGCATGAGTGCATTTCCTCTCCGCCGGCTTTTGCCATCGCAAGCATATTTTTAACTCTCTTTTCATCGGCGACAAAAAGATCGGCGTCGGCATAGTCAAAGAGAAGTGTGCTCCCCTCCGAGCCGAGTTCCGTAAGCTCGCCAAGCAGGTTTTCAATCTCATTAAAATATAGATAGTAGCTCACGCCGAGCCACGAGAAAAAAGTTTTTTTGCTTTTGTCAAACCCGGCTTCAAACAATTTCTCCGAAAGCCTGTCTTTTGTAAAATCAACTCCGACAAATTTAAGATTTTTCGGCACTTCCAAATCAGCACGCTCAAGTCGGCTGATTTTATCTGCTTGCGTCAGGGGATGATCGACCTCAAAAACTTTATGCTTTTGAAGAAAATCCTTTTCACGCAGTGCAAATGTATCAAGGCCTGTGCCGAGGATTACGAATTGCTCCGTGCCGGTTATCGTCGCTGTTTTCATTGCACGCTCGCAGTATGCTGCACGGCAGAGCGGAGTGGGAGCAAGCTGAGAGTTGACAATATATCGTACCGCTTCGGTATCGTTTATAAAGGTGTTTTTCTTCTCGGGCGCAAAGAAGTCAATGCCGCCGAGAATGTACTTTTCAATCGTTTTATATTCCTCATCGGTCATTAGTTTTTTTGCAAGCGTGTCGGCGAAAACAGGGCACTTCTCATTTTCAAAGTGAAAAGCACGGGCAAATGATGACATGAGAGCGGTTATGCTTGCTTTGTTTTCCATAAATATTTCCTTTCGGTTGAGGCAGAGCGGAATAGCCCTGCCTCATTTGGTTTGATACATTAAGTTATGAAGCTGTTTACGGTAATTGGAACTTAATTTTGTTTATATTTTCCTGCAAACGCTGCAAAAACAGTCCCGCATGTGCTCCGTCCATCTGAGTGTGATGAAATTGAAACGAGAGCGTAAGCGTTGTTTTAAAAAGTTCTTTCCGATATTTCCCCCAAATGATAAACGGATTATTGAAAATACCGCTGTTCATTCCGACCGCTCCGTCAAGCTCAGTATCTATGATAGCGGAGGTGCCGATTACCATGCTGTTTATCAAATCATGATTTGTGCAGGATTCTGATACCTGTTTTGTCAGGTGAAGATAGTCTGAGTTAAACTGCATAAGACTGTTTGAAAATGGCACATCGCATGAACTAACCTCGCCGTTCTTGTTTTTGACAATGGTGTTGACTGCGAGTGAATCATATTGCATCATTTCATGACCGATCGGCAGAAGATAAAACTCCTTGATTTCGCTTGCAGCCTTGCCTATACAAAAGCAGAGCAGCATGTTGAATTTAAGCTCACGCTTTCGGCTGAGCTTGACAAGTGGCATTACGTCAATAGTTTTGAAAAAAGTTACCATTGGGTTAGGTGCATTCATCCAAAGCTCAAATGCCGCCGCACGGGTTGTGCTTTTTGGGTCAACTACGGTTGGCTTCATAGAAGCTCCTCCAGTTTGGTAACGGAACAGCCCTTGCTTTCATAGTAGACGAGCATTTCGGGAATTTTATTTTTGGCGTAGCTTGTAATGCAGTCTGAAAGAACATGGACTGTGTAGCCTGATTTTGCCATGTTGTAGCATGTCGACTTAATACATGCAGTTGCATCGGCACCGGCAACATAAAATTCATTAATGCCGTTTTTCTGAATAAAAGCTGCAAATTCATCACTTGTCAGCGCATTGGATTTTGTTTTGGTGAAAATATTTTCAGAAACGATATTCAGCTCCGGAACAAATTCTGCACCGTGCGTACCCGCTTTGAATGTCCGTGCGCCTGCTGAGAGACAGTGATTTCGGATATAAACAACAGACATTCCATGTGCGGTTGCCCAATTAATCGCTTCATTGACCCGCCCGATAATATCCCTGTAGTTTTTGGTAATGTCATTTTGCAGGTCGATTACGACCAAGGCTTTATTATTCATATTTTCCTCCTAATTATAATGCCGAAAGTGCATCGAGATCACCCGATTGCAGTACGGAAATATTCTGCCTGATTTTTTCATCATCCCAATCCCACCAGCGTATGCGCTCAAGCTCGGCGATTGTTTTGTCGCTGAACCTTTTGCGGATCGGCTTTGCCGGAATTCCACCGACTATCGTATACGGTTCAACATCTTTTGTTACCAAAGCTCTTGTGCCTATGATTGCACCGTCCCCGATCGTTACTCCTGCACGGATAATTGCATCATATCCGATCCAAACATCATTGCCAATAATAATATCGCCCTTGTTTTCCCATGCGTTTGAAATGGCTTTGACGTCGGGTTCAAGCCCCCATTCCTCAAAGAAAACGGGGAAAGGAAAGTTGCAAAGGCTGTTCAAATCGTGGTTTGCAGAATTGAAAATAAACTTTGCACCGCAGCCGATTGAGCAGAATTTACCGATTATAAGCCTCTCAGGATTGCATTCGGGATAATGATAAAGAACGTTATTCTTCTGAAAGTCTCTGGGGTCATTTACAAAATCATCATAGTATGTGTAATCGCCGACTTCAATCGTCGGGTCTGTTATAACGTTTTTTAAATAAACCGTATCCTTTGATTGGGAACGGGGATAGATTTTCCATGTCGGAATCATAATTGTGCCTCCATTACATTGCTGATTTATTTTTTTCCGAGATAGCGGAAGGTTTTCTTTTTATAATCAAGATATTCTTTTCCAAAGGTTGTCTCCATGTATTTTTCCTCCTGAAGAATCTGGAGATGAAGCATTATTATCGGGAAAAGAGAGAATATCAGATTAACAGGGTTAAAGAACATTAGCAGTACGCCAATATACATCAGATCGAATCCGAAGAAAGCAGGGTTGCGGCTAAATTTGTATATACCGTTTGTGATAAGCTTTGTTTTGTCGCTTTCGGGAATACCGGCACGCCAGCTGTCTTTCATACAAATGACAGAAATCAGAAAAATCAAATTGCCGAGCATGCCTATGCAAAATCCTGTGAAGCGTGTGCTTGACGGCATATAATTCCAATCGAGAGCGATTGACAGAAGCTGTGCAATAACAACACTTCCCGTTGCGATTGACATAAGCTTTTCGACCGTGTGCAACTCTTTCTCTTTTCGTTTGCCTATCTGTCGTGTTTGTATTCCGCGATTTTTTTGTATGAGCATTTTTGTGAAATATATTCCGTAAAAAATTGCAAGAACAACAAGCCCCAATGAAAAAAACGGAAGTCTTTCTTCAAACGGTTTATTCATACTTTTTCCCCTGCATAGCTGCATTTTTATAGCTGATAATTATATGGCACGGTGCGAAGATTAAAGATAAAACAATGAGCGGAAAATTAAGCGAAAGAATTCCGCTCTCGATGAATAATATTGACGGCAAAATCGAAAGAACAAGAGATTTTCTTATGCTACTTTCTTTCCTGAAAACAATCCAGCCCAGACAATACAAAACTACCAAGATTGCACCTGTTATTATGTATATTGTTTTTGCGTTGTTTATTTTAAAGCCGAGATTGAGAAACGGCGGCGTAAAGAACATAAATAAGAAGCTGCCAAATCTTCCGATTTGTTCAAGCACCTCTACAAGCTTATTATCGTAATAATTTTGAAAGCCATCCTTATTTGTGTAAGCAAAAATTATGTTTGGAATCAAAATTATAACAACCAAGATTAAACCGATAAAATTAAACCATGACATTTTTATCACCTTAATGCATCAAGAATTCTTTCAAACTTTTTCTCGGACTGTATCTCATGAGTGATGAATTTTCCGTTGTAAAAAAGTGAAAATGTTGTGAAGGGACATGGCACTTTTTTTGCCTGCTCAAGCGTTGAAATGTGAATCGTTTCCATAGGAATTTTTTTGGCTTCGGCGATCTTTTTCAGAAGAGGAACATATTTCGCCGTGAAAGGGCATTGATTTGTATAATATAAAACCAATCCGTATTTGTTTTCGATCGGATTTACTTTAAACTGTGGTTTTGCACCGATTTTATCAAACGGTAAATACAGCAGCTCAAAGTAAGGGTCGAATCTGTCTGCAACGGTAAAACCTTTATATTCTAAATATTTTTTGTCTGAGAGAAATCCCAGTTTTTTTGCCGAGGAGAGAAGAACCAACCCTTTTTTGCCCTTTTCTTTGCTGTCTCTAATGCACTCGTCGAGCAAAAGATTTGAATATCCGTGCCCCTTTAACTGACCCGAGATCCAAAGGCAGTTTATGTACATATAGCCGTCCGCTTCTATCGGAGCCCATGCATATTCAGCCGGAATATATTCTATAAAGCATTTTCCACGAACGTTGCCTTTCAAAAAGACAAGTCCTTCATCAAAACGATTGGCAAGCCATGCTTTCTTAGATATAACCTGAATATCATTGTTGCTTGAAATTGCACAGCATATGTGTTCTTTTTCGAGGTTATCTTTTGTGACCTTTATCAGTTCCATTTAATTCTCACCTCATGGATTTATTTTTGGAAACATTTTCTTAAAATCTTCTTCGGAAATGCTGTTATCAAACATCTTTTTTGAGACATCTTCATCGAGTCCCATTATCAAATTGACGGTTTTTCTCATGTCATCTGTTGTCGAATCAACCCAGTCGGATTCCTCGTGAAGAATAACGCTGCCGACTCCATGTGAAAGAAATATCGCCATTGTGTGAGCGTTCATGGTCGGCTTTCCGCCATAAGAAATGAGAATGTTAATAATTCGCTCAATATACGGTTCAAGCACGGTCAGCGTTTGCTCTCTGATTGCCCAGCGAACCGTTTTGTGAATATGTCCGTCATATTTTGCTCTGAATTCTCTTGTGCTCAGTTTGACGTATTCAAAAAATCTAAGCAAAGCACGATATGGTCGCTGCTCGGCCTCGCTTGCAATTTTTTCAAAATCAACTTCATAAGGCGCAAAGAAATTGTTCAGCACATCTTCGAAAAGCTCATCTTTGGATTTATAGTAATAGTAAAATGCGCCGACATCGGCACCGACTTCTTTCATGATTTCACGAATACCTGTTCCGTCGAAGCCTTTTTCAAAAAACAGACGGTTTCCAACTTCAATTATTCTGTTCTTTGTGCCGCCTTCAAACATCTGCTTTCTTGCCAAAACCGAACCGCCCCTTCATTTCTGAACATTGTTGAATAATTTGCAACGCTATTATATCTCAAGAATAATCCATTGTCAACAGCAAAATAAAAAAGGTTGCCGCTCGGTGCGACAACCTTATATGTTTATTGATTATATTAAACCTTTGGATCGGCAGGAATGAGATATGCATTTTTGCCGAAGCCTACCTGCTTGAATATCTGATCCGATTTAGGGCTGTAAAGGTAAAAGCCTTTCTCGTGCTGAGGATACATGAGAATACAAAGCCTTGCAAGAAGAGGGAAAATAAGATAAGGAAGAAATTTTCCGAAAACAATGTCCCAAGTTGTGAAAGCAGAAAAGCTGCAATTAAGCAAATAGCTCCATACGCCGCTGCGTGTAATTTTGCTGCTCATTGTATCCAGCTGTTTTTGGGTAAGACTTTTTTTCAGACAAACGAAGTCGTCGGTTTTGGGGTGATTATATCTGTAGCCTTCAACGTTGTAATAAAGACCTCTGCCGCCTCTTATTGAGTATCCGTAAGTTCCTACGGATACGCCCTGACCTTTCGGTAATGTATAAAGTCCGACTTGTAAATCATGGTTGGTGAGATTTACAAAATAAAGCCATGTGTGACCCGACATATAATGAAGCCTTGCCTTTTGACAAACATAAACCGTTGCAACATATTCGTTTTCATCTGTCGCATTTGCGTCCTCGGCGGAAACAACAAAAGCGAAGCTGCAAAACAACGTTACGATAATCATAATAACAGCCACAATTTTTTTGAAAGTTTTCATTTTACCGTCTCCTCAAAAATTATCTTTGCAAAGTATAGCACTTTATGAAGAATATGTCAATTATAAAAATACGGCTGTATGCCGTCAGCATACCACATCATAAAAAATCGGAGTGTTTTTTTATATAATGTTCCGATTTACTTTATTTTTTTGCTATGATATAATCAATTCACAACTTTAGACGGAGTGATGCTCATGGATATAAATATAAAGGAAAAGGCCGCAACTCTGCGTGACGATTTACGCCTTTACTGGAAGAAGCCGCCAATGGGACGGTATATGTCCTTTAAAGAAATAGTGTCTCTCGCCGTGGGCGGTCTCGGAATTCAATTTGTTGTTTTCTGTGCGCAGAATATGATAATCAGCATCGGTAATACGCTGATAAGCAATACCATCGGCATTGCACCGAAACCTTTGTACATAATTTATATTCTCAGCGTTATCCTCAGCTTTCCGCTGACGGCACTCAGAGGAAAAATTATTGACTCATCAAGAAGCAAAAAGGGTCGCTATCGCCCGTTTATTCTTTCGATGGGTCTGCCTACGGCGATTCTTGCAATCGGATTTGTTTATATGCCATATGAACGAATGTCGATGCTTGCAAAATGTATTACCGTTTTGCTTTACAACATCGGCTTGCAGTTCTTTTATATGTTCTATTATGATGTTGATCAAAGCATAATCAATGTTCTTTCGCCGAATACATACGAAAGAAGCGATGTAACGTCAATCAAGTCGGTTGTCAATTCACTTGCACCGACATTGGGCAACATAATTCTTCCGCTCGTTGCAAGGGCAATAACCGGCGAAAACACACTCGTAGATATCAGAATTTACAGAGCATTCTATCCGCCGATGATTGTTTTCGGATTCTTCCTCGGGCTACTGGTTTATTTCAACACCGAAGAAAAAATCGTTCAGGCAAAAACTCATACGGTAAAAATCAAATTTACCGACGCTTTCCGTGCTGTTGTTCGCAACAAATATTTTTGGATAATTTCTCTGGCAGGCTGGATAGGATTCCTTGAGAATGCCGTTCAGAATATTATGGATTGGCTTTACAGCTATCAGGATGCATGCAGCCCTGCGGAATATTCGCTTATTGTTACGATAAGAGGCAATGCGTCTCTTTGGCCGATGCTTTTTATTCCGTTTCTTATCCGTGCACTCGGTAAAAGAAAGATTCTTGTTGTCAGCAATATCATAAATGTAATTTTTATTATACTTATGCTGCCGATAATAAGGCTCGGCGATCCGTCGCAGATTATTTGGCCGTTGATGTTCTGCTTCTTCTTTAACTATATGGCTGCATACGCCGTAACGCTCTTGACGCCCGGTGTCAACGGAGATATCAGAGACTATCAGCAATATATAACGGGTGAGCGAATCGACGGTATGTTTGTCGCCGTCGGCGCAATCGGAAGCATAGTTACTCTTATTACAAACGCCGCTCTCCCCGAGCTTTATGACCGTTCGGGTCTTAATGAGGAGGTTGCAAGAAGTCTTGGCTTCGACGGAAGCAATGTTTATGAGGTTCTTTCCGACCCGTGGTATTTCAAAAATATTTGCAGCGTTTTAATTATTGCCGCAACTGTGGGTGCAACGCTGAATGTTGTTCCGTATTTCTTCTATGATTTGACCGAGATTAAGCAAAAGGCGATGGTGACGGTTCTCAAAATCAGAGCTTTGTTTGAGGATTACGGTAACGGTGTTCTTTCCGATGCCGCTCTTGTTGAAGCGATTGATATTATTGAAGAAGCAAAGATCTATCACGATAAAAAGATTATTAAGCCGACAAAAGAAGAAATTAAAAAGGCGAAGAAAGCCAAAGATAAATCGGCCGTTAAAGCAGCAAAACAAAATTATAAAAATCAAAAAGAAGAAAATGAAAAAATAGAAATCGCTCAGTATGTTATCAAAGAGATAAACAAGTTTGACTCGGAAGCGGTTAAGGCTCAGCTTGAAGAAGCAAAGAAAATTTATTCCGCAGGACTTGAGGGACTTTACTCTCTTGAGATTCCGTCAATGAAAGCGGCAAGGGCTATGCCGAAAGCCACTGAGGAGGAAAAAGACATACGTCGCAATGCGATAAACAGGGTGCGCATGATTAAGGATTCCAAAAAGGTTTTGGCAAAAAAATATGCCGACGGGATTGAAATATTTGACATCAAGATTTTTGAACAGCTCTTTGAAAAGGAAGATGAGCTCGACGCTATGATTAAAGAGGCGGTTAATGAACTGAGGGCAGCGGCGAAGGTTAAGGATAAAACAGCCGAGAAAAAGGCAAATGAAAAAATCAAGGCTCTCAGAAATAATCGAGATGAAATACGCAAAAAAATTAAGGCTGCAACAGATGAAAACTCGACATACACTCGTGCGGCAAAGCCGTATATTGAAGCCGAAAAGCTCTTAAAACAAAGAGAAAATTATCTTCATTATGAGGATATAAAATCCCGCTATGAGGAATCTAAGAAACGTAACGACGAAGAGATTCAACGCCGCATTGCCGAGGAGGAGGAACTCAAGGCAAAGCGCAAAGAATATGCCGCAAAAGCGAAGGAACAGCGAAGAAATAAAGGAGGCAGAAATGGATAAGCTTACAGTTAAAGGCACACGAATAGTCGATTCACACGGACGTGAAAGAATTCTGACGGGTCTTAATGTGTGCGATAAGGGCAGATATATCGAGGGACAAAGACGGGTTTACGGTGAGCAGTGGAACAAAGGCCTTGCCGCCGATATGAAGGCTCACGGAATGGATCTTATACGTCTCGGAATAACATGGGATGCCATCGAACCCGAGCCTGGCGAATATAACGAAGAATATCTTGAGTTTATCGGCAGTATTCTCGATGAATGCAAGGAGTCGGGAGTATATGTTTATCTTGATATGCACCAGGATCTTTTCTCGGGCACAGAGCTTCTCTGCGGCGACGGTGCACCGAAATGGGCTACGCTGACGGGCAAATATAAATACCGGCCGACAAAAATCGTCTGGGCTGAGGGCTATTTCTGGGGCAAGGCAGTTCACAGCGCATTTGATTCTTTTTGGAATAATATCAAAGTTAACGGTAAGGGCGTACAGGTTTGGTTTGAGGAAATGTGGACGCATGTTATTGAAAAGTTCGGCGATCATCCGGCGGTAATCGGATTCGATTTCTTTAACGAACCGTTTCCGGGCAAGAGCGGAGGAAAGGTTTTCCGCGAAGTGATCGGGCGACTTGTCTCAACAACCGCTTTTGATAAAACGATTTCAAAGAAAAAGCTTATCGAGCTTGCAACAAAGAGTGAAGATCCGGCAAGAGTGCTTGACCTTTACACCGGCAAGCATCTGAGAAAAATCACAAGTGCCGGCGATGATATTATAAAAACTTTTGACACAAAAAAGTATTTTCCGTTCATAAATAAAATGGCGAGAGCGACGAGAAAATGCGGCAACGAAAAATTTGTTTTTCTTGAAAACAGCTACTATTCCAATCTCGGAATTCCTTATTCATGCCCACGTCCGATACTTTCGGGTAAGACGGAAAACAACGTTATTTTTTCACCGCACGCTTATGATTTTATGGTGGACACTCCGTCGTATAAGTACGCAAGCAATGACCGTGTCGGCTCGATTTTTGCCGAGCACAGGCGTTCTCAGCAACGACTCGGTGTTCCTGTCATAGTCGGCGAATGGGGCGGCTTTACCGAGGGTGACGAATGGTTCCCTCACATTGAATTCTTGCTTGATCTTTTCGATTCGTACAAGTGGAGCAACACCTATTGGTGCTACTTCAGAGGTTTCACGGATACGGAGGTTTACCAAAAGGTTCTCACCCGTCCGCATCCCGTGGCTGTCACGGGCGAGATTGAAAGCTACGGCTATGACCGTGAAAACAAAGAGTTTAATCTCAGCTTTGTCCAGCTTGAGGCAACAAAAGCAAAGACGGAAATTTTTGTTCCGTCCGTGCCGAAATACGCCGAGCTTGACGGCGAAGAAATTGCAATAAAACGAAAAGGAATTTTCAGGATTTCAACCGCACCCGGTGAGCATAAAATAAAAATTATTTTCAAATAAAAAACAACTTTCCTGCAAAAAAACTTGTGGGAAAGTTGTTCTTTTGTTTATCGTTTTTTCTTGTGCATTAATCTTTTCGTTAAGAAGCTTTTTTTGATTGCAATGATTATCAGTGCCGCAATGCTGAAGGCGATAAAGATAATAGCATAGCTTTCGTACCAATCATGAGCCGACGAATCGCTGTAAAGATTTTGGTATCTGATAAACTGTTTGAACTCGGCCTTATGTGTGGAATGAAGCTCTTTTATCTTTTCAACATTAATATTCTGTGCTTTCTCCTTACCACATGTTATCCGAATTCTCACAAAATGCAACCATGTCCTTAATTTCAAGAACCGTACCGTCATCGAGAGTGACGGTGCCGTTCCATTTGCCGAAGACCTGGTGGCAGATGTTGCCGATAAAAATAACTCTTGATTTTGTGTAGTTGTCATAGAACGGGGTCATGGTCATCTCAAAGCGACCGTCGGACGAGGTAAATTTCCACGGCTTCATCCAATCGTTTTCGTCTTTTTCAAGATAGACTTCACCGATTTTGTGAGCCTTACCGTTGAGGAAAAGCGTATTTTCCGTAGCGGCACTCATATCGCCGAAGCCCCAGCCGATTTCAAAGCCGAAGATGTCACCGTTTTCAAGCTTTGTGCTGCCGTTGCCCCAGTACCAGTTGGTGTGGTAGGGCCAAACTCCTCGACCCCAGTCGAGAACGCAGAACGAATCCGACGGGTCAAATTCAACCGTCATATCGCCGATTTTAACCGTTCCCGTTACGGGCATACAGTTTATTTTCTGATTGTAATAGAACTTTTTGCTGTCTCTGTCGCCGAACGGAAGAGCCATTGCAAGATATTCATGGTTCGGGAACATATCCATTGAAATATCGACGGTGAAAGGCTTGCCTCCCGTGCGTCCGTTGAATTTAATTGTACGCTGTGTTTCGGTCACGTTAACGTCCAGGTTGAAGCCGAGCTTGTGACGTGAAAAGGTCTGCGGTGACATAGCCGTTTCGGAAAGCCCGAATCTTCCGAAGCTCAGAAGCCTGAGCGAGACAGCGCTGTAGCTTTTGCCGGTCTGCATATCAAAGAGGGTAACGTTTGCCGCTCCGCCGAGCGAGATATCAGCCATTGTGACCTGCATAACATAGCGGCTGTTTGAAATTTGATAGAAGTCCCATTCCTTTATGCGGGTCTTGTTCGCTTTAATCGCACTGCGGTCATATTGATAAAGCTCCGTGAAGCAATATCCGGGCTGAGTGAGACTGCCGTCCTCTTTGAGCAGGGGAGTGGGCTCTGTTATTTTTATCTGTCCCGTTTCATCGAATGCCGAGGTGTAGAAAATTGTACTCATTGCGATAATGATCGTCAGAATAAATGAAGTTAACCTGATAACTTTATTTTTCATCGGATTTCCTCCTTCAAAAGTTCTTTTCCTTGCTTGCCGGTCATGTGTTCAATGTTTATTTTAATCATGCAAAGTATGCCGAATCCGCGTTCGACCTCTGCCGGAATTCCCTCAAGGCAGTCCGTGCAGTATTTTTCTGCGAGTGACGTTACAGAAGCTCGAATTTCGGCCTCGTCTGTTAGAATTTCAGCCTTGCCGAAAGCTACGACGC
>ULNB01040970.1_pt1 | contig 15394 bp, 18 predicted proteins | sample 1951811 | NCBI WGS metagenome assembly ULNB01 (sample SAMEA4835566, study PRJEB28245) | human gut metagenome | biome: gut microbiome; material: fecal sample | place: Denmark | collected 2008
AAATTATCACCCGAGCCATCACCCCATGGTATAGTAACTTTTGCCATACTTTAAGTATTAAATTTGGGGTATAGTAGAGATATCCCACCCTACTATACCAAAACTCCGTATCTTTACGATTTGGGAGTAACAGTGAATGTGGTGTTGGTATCCACCGTAACCTGAACTGCAGAACCACCCTGAGGTACATCGATCTTTATCGGTGTAACTTCGATAAATGGATCACCAGCAGTCTGATGCAGTGTAACCGTAGCCTTCTGTCCACCAGCAGCAGTAGCAATAATCTGCTGAGTTCTGGCTTCAATTGTTTCGTTTGCTGCTGCAGTCAAAGTAACACTAAAAGTGTACTTAGCTTTAGCACCGGGGTCACCAGTTATTGCAATACCACTAGTTGCAGAAGCTCCGTTTGCAGTAAATTTGATTGCAGAAATATCTGCACCTATGACATCACCAACACCTTTTGAAAAGGTAATCTCGGTAGTATTGGATTTACCAGTTAATGTTACACTACCACCACCCTTATCAACTGCTGGTCTAGTATTATCAAACTCAATGAACTCTGCAGCTGGGAGATGGTTAGCAACAAATTGCTTCTTCTCAGCTACACCGGAACCCTCTACTTCAAAAGTGGCAGTCTGAGCTAAACGGTTACCACGATTAGCAACTTCTGCCCTTACCTGTAAAGTGGTATCACCAGAACCAGTGGAAGGACTAACAACTACACCATTCTTTTTTACTTCAGCCATTTCTTTTTTTTTATTTGGGTCTAACTATAAATGTAGTATTCGTCTTTACTGTAGTTTCATCCTCGTAATTATTCATTTCGTTTAGTTCAAGGATGTACTTGGTCAACTCAAGGTACTTGCCTACATTTTCCATGTAATTAAGTATCTTTTTCGTCTCTTCAGGAGTCTCTCTCTTCAATACTACAAAGAATAACAAAGCCTCATCATGTGCTTGAGCAACTTGAGTATCACCAGATGGAGAATATACTTTACCATTGATTACAAACTTATCCTGTGCCCAGTCAAAGTCCCAGTAACCATCTTTGGTTAAATGTCCATTCTCTGCTAATGACCTCTTGGTTACGTATAGCACAATATTGATACCGTCTAATTCACCTGATACGGTTTCTTTTAATGAAGGCCAAGTTCTTATGTAGTTATATTGGATTAAGCCATCCAATAGATACGGTTCATAGTTGTTTCCAGTATCTTCACCGTAAGATAACATCTGGTCAAATCTCTTCAACCAGATTAGAGGTTGCTTCCCTGCATCCACTTCAACAAAGTCATTTACTATGGCTTTGTATCTATCCCATACTCCATTAGTAATCCTTTTCCTTCGTGCCATACCCTACTTCTTTACTGGGAAGCCGGGGTCTGGGCCATCTAATGGACCTGGCCTCCGGTGATTGACTACTTTTGGAACTACTACCTTCTTCACTGTTCTGCAAATAGGTAGATATATGGAAAGTCTTTCAGCAAGCATACACAGGTTTTGTTTGAGTATATCAATAACTCCACCTGGTTGCATTGCTTTTATAACATTGGATGAGGTTTTAGATTCTGAGTCTGTATCGTTGAAGAATTCTACCTCAGTTGGACCTGTTTGTATTCGTTTAACCTCACCTGAACCTCTACTTGATTCAGAAGATTCTGATTCAGAACTAGAGGTTGAGTTACTATCTTTAACCGATTCTGCAGTAGCACCAACCATTAATGAGATTTGTACAACCATATAATCATAGGCTGCCAATTCCATAATTAGCTGGTTTTCTAGAGCTTCATAATACAACTCATTATTAAATTCCTCTATTGGAATCTCATGATTTACTAGCGGCTGAATATACAGCTGCCATTTTTCAATGAATTGCTGCTTCTCTTTAAGAGAAACCTTACCGAGGATATCCTCAGGAATATAAGTGTCTATCAGCTCATAGATACTGCCAGGCAACTGGGTATTTACTTGATCACTGACTCCGATTACATTGGTTTTGGAAAGATTCTCTCCACCATAGTTATTTGTTATTGTTACCTTGACAACATAGTCGCCAGGATTTTCATAAAGATGGGAAGCAGTTACCACACCTACATGTGATTCTGTCTTCCCATCACCAAATACCCATGTTACCGTGAAATCATGAGGTAGCTCATCAGCGAATGCCCTGAACCTTGCATTTAGTCCAACTACGGTAGATAAAAAATCCACCGTTTTCATATATTACTCGTCTTCTCCGCTGTTAAACTCATCTAAAATGGCATTTACCAAGTCAAGCTTAGTATCACCATCTTCTGGTTCAATATCTAAAGAGATAGCCAAAGCTTTCAGCTCTTCTCCATTGAACTGACCCTTTATTTTTTCTGGAGCTTCGCCTGCCTCTATAAGACCAATGAACTTATCTTTAAGAGCTTCTGTGTCCACTTCTTCCTTTGAATCAGCTTTCTTCTTAGGATTAACTTCTTCTGTCTTAGCTTCTATAAGGTAACCATTTGCAATAGCTGCTCGGATTACCCGGGAATTAAACTGATTCTCGGTTATCTCAACAACATCCTTGCGAAGTACCTTAATCTTAGAAGCCTGATCATAGAAGATACTTGCCCTTGGATTAAGTTTTATGTATTTTGCCATAGTTAAATGGATTAAAGGAGGGAGTATATACTCCCTCCTTATATTGTTAAGTGGTTTAATTATTCGAGGATGCCTTTCAGGTAATTATCTACATCCATGTAATCAGGGAATCCATTGGTAGAGAATTCCTTAGTTGCATCTATGAGGATAGAAGCATCCTGATACATCTTCGAGAAACCAGTAGTTAACGAAGCATAAATAGCCTCTGTCTGGTTCGATACTATACGTTCAGACTCAAGCATAAGCTGCTTAGCAGTCAACTTAATCATGGCAGCCGATGGATCTACAAGCATTACCTCATTTTCTGGAGTTCCACCGTGAATATAGAAGTCTGCCGAATTTGGAACTGGAGTCTTCAGGTTCAAGCGAGCATCAGTAGTACCCGACGAACGTAACTTGAATTCAGGCAGATCAAGCAGATTAAGTGCCTGCTCTTCACCACCGATAATAGTACGGAACTGACGACCAAGGCGAGATGCACGAATCCATACCCGGAGAAGGTCACGATACTGTATACCATTCTGAGTATCACCTACACCGATAACAGGAGCCGATTCAGAACCATCAAGTTTGTTACCCTTTACGAGTACATCCATTGCCAGAGCATCCATTGCATAACCAAGCTGAACACCGAAGTCACGAAGGAAGATGGCCATTACATCCATGGATACATAGCTACGTACCTCATCGGTTACCTTGAATCCCTTACCGATCTTGAAAAGGTTTACCGACTTCTGTCCGAAGGATACAGTACCCAGAGGAATTGTCTCTGCCTCGTTAACTCGTGCAGGATTAGCATCCGACATATTTACCAGAGGCATGATAGCCGTTAGCCCATTAATAGGCTGATCAGATGCAATGATGTTCGGATAGAAAGGTGCCTCACGCATTCCAAGATAGATTGCCTCACGTACAATCTCAGGAACAAGCCAACGCAGCTCAGGATTAGGCATGGAGTAAATATTCTCCATCGTATCAACTTTCGGGTTGAAACCGATAGCCTTGAAATAATCCTCCTGAGTGAGACCGTATTTCTCCTGGAGCATATCACCCAGATGAATATCCACTGGGAGACTCTTGTTGCTTCCCTGACGGAAGCCATCCATGTTCTTTACAATTTCGGGAAGCTCCTTTAAGTACTGCTCCCGAGTTAAGGTTTTTTCTGCCATATTTAGTAATGTTATTTTCTGTTATTTTACCAGGATTTGAATCAGATCACCAACCTCAGCTACGTTGATAGCTATGAACTTAGTCTCTGCATTTGCATCGGAGGGCTGGAAGTTTGTATACGTTCCGCTTTCATCCAAAGTTCCATCGGTCTTAACATAACCAGTGGTGGTAAGCTCTGCCTTAGCTATACCGTGTATAATTGCAAAGGCTTCTACCATTACAGTTACTTCTACACCAGCTGCATTTGCAGGATATGCAGGATACTTACTGTAGTTAACAGCAATACCGAGATACATATCACCAGCTGCCCCAGTATACGGAGAGATAGTTCCATCGTCATTAAGTTTTACCGGTTGACCCTGAACGATGGTATCGCCACTCTTTACCGGAAATGCCTGATGAAGCTTGTGCGATTCACTTTTGTAAATCACAGCCTGTTGGGTCCGTCCACCCACTTTGTGTAAGTCTGCCATAATTTAACTTGATATTTTAGTTGTTTGTTATTTCTTTTCTCCCCGAAGTTTACGATCTGCCAAAGTTAAAGCTATATCACGAGTAGATTTCGGTGCCTTATTCTTTTCCTCATCATCTTCGGGATTAATAGATGATGCTCGGCCAACATCATGAGAACCGCAATTATTGCAGTGCATGGGGAATTTCTCTTCCAGCTGTGCATCATAAGTCTTACGCAGAGCTTTGAGAGTCTCCAGAGTTGTTCCTTCATTCTCCAGTAAAGCCAGGATATTCTGGTCTACCTTATCCTTACCAGAAACTTTCTTATATGCTGCCACCGTTTCCTCACGATACGATTTAATGTGGCAATCCCAATTCTCTTTAGCCTCCTTGTAAGAATTGAGGTCTTTTTCAAGATTAGTCTTTTCCTCAGTGAGTTTTTCAATTTCCTCATCCTTCGCCTTCACAGCATCAGCGAAGTCCTTGTTCTGCTGTACCAGAGTTTTAATCTGGGTGAGAGCCAGCTCTGTCGAAACTTCCTGACCTTCAGAAAGGGTCAAAAGATTTTCACCAAAGAGGCTCGCAAGCATCTGCTGCAATTCTTTGTCCATGTTTGTTTTATTATTTTGGTTATTATGGTTACCCTTTCCGGCACCCTTTTCATTATTAGATTTACTGGTATTGTACTTTATATCTTTTTCTGAAAGAACCTTGAAGTCGAATAGAGATACCCTCTTTATCGGATCATTAGCCTCGGCTGCTTTCTCTTCGGAAAAAGAATAATACTGACTTCCAGCATAAGCAGGGCTATTTAACCTACCACTCTTAATCAATTGAGCAAATGGATCAGCTCCATGCCATACCAGAGATGTCTCTTTATAAGAGATTATCTTTGTAGCAACCCTACGTATAAGTTCTCCCTTATCTGTATATGTACCAAGTTTAGAATAGAACTCCCATATATCCTCAAATTGGTGGGATGGTTCCCATGCAAACTCTACAGTTACAGAATTAGAATGTATAGAAGGTGGATCCATTTGTATACCACGAGCTATACGTGGATTTGATAATCCATCTATCTTCAGTATACCGTTTATACCAGCAGGTATTACTACTCCAGTCTTTTCATCTTTGTATGCGTCTTGCCATTCAACAGATTTAACTGATCCGATAGCATTAGCCACATCAGTTTCATGATCAAGGTTTACAGACTGACCAACCAGTAATGGCATTGACTCTTTGAGGATCTGTTCTGGAAATTCAGTAGGATTATACTTCTTTGCTACAACAGCAGCCGAAAGCATTCTGAACATTGGCTCAATAAAGTCTGTGTCCTTTGGTTTCAGCATGTCTGGAGTTACATTTGGCATAAATTGATTCACATTCAAAGTACCTCCCCACATACCGAACCTCTCTAATGACTTCTTTGGATCATCACTGAAATTACCTGTTCCCTTGTAGAAGTTTTCAGAAAGAGAGTGAGCATCAATAACTACTTCTGGTACATCTGATACCATTAAGCTATGAGCTGCACTTAACACCATTACATCGGTGTTTTGTTTTTCAATAGGTGGCATAATTTATCTCGGTTTACTATCTTGATCACCTCTTCTTGGGTTTGGGTTATTTTTGTCCCTGCCCTTACGATCTGACCTTTCTTTATCGTCTTTTCTATCCTTTTTCTTCTTACCAGTATCTGTATCACCAGTACCGGATGAATCATCTGAATCTACTGGTGTACGGGGTTCTGGTAGATCAGGAGCTTCATACCCCATATCACGTGCAAATTGATCCTGGCTTATGATACCCTGATTGTAAAGTGTTATATTTACACGAGCCCTATATTCCCTTGCTTGCTGTAACTTAATGTCATCAGAAACTGTTGAAGTTCCAAATTGAATTGTTATTCCCTTGTTATTAAATCCAGCCAGACGCAGTTCTAGAGAATAAAAGAATTCCAATACAAATATTACAAGTGTTTGGATATTCTTTAACTGGGATATCATCTTTGACAGCTGTATACCAGCCCCTCCTTCTGTTCCAGCTTGAGATGCTGATACTCCTATGATAGAACCATTTACCCCCAACCCATTAGCAACAGACTGCTGGTTCATATTCCACGGGAGATTTATGTTCTGCATAGAAGCTGATGTTGACTTCAGGTCGAATTCATGATCATCAATATAACCAACTACAACTCCATCTGACATACCACTAACTATGTTAGTCTTCATCTTACGGAGTGTACTGTTTAGACGACCTTGATAAGCTTTTTCACTTTCACCAGCAGTACGAGGAGGTTTAGCCATCTTTGCCTCTAAGAATCCAACCATACCCATGATCTCCATGATATGTTTGAAATTCTTTCTCATAGTATGCTGACCAGCTATAGAGTCTAATGCAGACATAAATGGAGGTACTCCATACGGTTCATCAGTATCATTGTACATCCCAACATAACAATATGTTTCTGTATTAAGTCTGATGAATGTATCCTTTACTCCATCTACTATCCTTGGATTCCTCTGATATGGATGATATACTCCATTGTTCTCTCTCTTAAACCTTATAGTTTCTGGTTTAATGAATAGTATTGTCTCTAATCCAGTCAACTCTTTGTTTGGTACACCCTCTACTGATATTGCACCACCAACTAAAAGTTGAACAATGAACTTGTTTACCAATCCGTCTATACCAGCTGTATATCTTGACCACTTCTTAGATACCTCTCTAAGATGATTTCTCATCTTAGTTGATTCTTCTGCGGTATTGTTTGGGAAGTCTATAGTATGGCCAGTATTTGACAGCTTGAACATGTCTTGCAGTGCAATACTGACATCTGGGTTTACTTTGTATAAATCCCGAATAATTGGTATTAGTTCTGTTCTGAAGGTTGGAGTAACTAAGTTAGTAATACCATTTAGAGTTGTAATTAACTCAGAATTTCCCACACCATCATCTGGTTGGGAAACTCTTCCTGGACTTATAGAACCCTTTCCTTCATCTTTGTTCTTTGATTCTTTGGGCTTTGACCTTGTGAACCAACTGATAGGATTAAGTTTCATGTTATGTAAATTTGTTTATGTTCTACTGAGGAATAACCACAGTTGATGATGCACTATGACATCTGATGTGATTTGTTATGGCTTTACCGAATATGGAGTCATCGGAATATGTTTCACCCTCTAAGTCAATATCCATAGATGAGGTACTCATTCTATGTTTACCTCGGGCAATAGGTCTTCCTGCACCATCATATATGAAGGTATAAGCCTCTTGAACAAAGAACGGATCTTTAATTACCACATTGTTTTCCCTTATATCCTTTTCAAGATTCTCTACAATTACTGACCTATTCTTTGCGGTTGTTAACCAACCCGGGAACTTCTCTTCTTCTGGACGACTGTGACGTTTCTTCCTTAACAATTTAGTATAGAAGTATAGGTTTGGATAACCTTCATCTTGGAGTATAGTTGTTACAGCCATACCAACATCATTAGTCTCTGGAGCTAGCTTAGCAAAGTTATACTTTTCTCCGATATCACCAAGTAAACGAGCATATTTGTTCAAAGGTATTCTACCCTTGTATACTGCAGACTCTTCTCCATCTCTATCCATACAAGTAAAAGCTGAGTAGTCAGTACCTCTACCAGTTGCACAGTCACCACCAATGAAATACTCTTTGTTTGGATCAGGCTCATTGAATTCCTTATACTGACCTTTCAAACGTGTATTGATAATGGGATAGTCAGATAAGCACTCTTCTATAGCCTTAATATCAACTAAATCAAATACTGTATTACCAGATGATAGGAAGTCACCATCAATCTCCTGAGCAGTTCTCTTTGGACCAAGAGCAGTAGACATCTCCTCATACCACTTCTGATCTCTATCAGGGTGCATCTGCCAATAGAGTCTGATGGGATTAAGCGGGTTACCACCAGCTATAGCATCTACCCAAGCACCGTGGAAGAAATTACCTACGCCGTAGGGCGTGTTATGAGACACGTAGTCTTCATTTATGAGGTAAGATTCATCGTTTTCAACGCAAATATCATAAATGGTATCATAATACTTTCTAACTACTTTCAGCTTAGAAATGTAGATACTCGTACCACGTTTACCAGATACAATACGTTGAATATATGGTTTGTTAAGCTTAACTCCGAACTTATCTTCAACCTCCTGAGATATCTTCTCCAAAACTCCATAATAGTAACCAAGTTCCTGATAACGATATCTTATGTAAGCTACCACTCTTAAGTCGTAGTTGAATCCACCTTTTAGTTTAGATCCAAGCTTCATTCCATAAGAATATTTCGTAGCTTTTTTACCGTTCTCAGCTACGGTAACTATCTGGAGATTTGTTACATAATTGTCTGATGGATTATTATTAATGTGGTCAACTACATATCCTTCTGGAATTTCTCCCAAGAATACTTTAGCCACCAGATTGTGTACACATATCTTTTTCTTTTGACCTTGATTCCACAGGCTTATATTTAGATACTTTTCTCGGTTAGTACAGGGTTTTGGTAGCTTCTCTATTCGTGTTCCATTCTTTACAATGAAGATTCTTCCCCAGTTGGAGACTTCATAGTTTGGAAAACCAGGTATAGGTTTGCATATCTCTTTCTTAGGTTTTATTGTTACTGGATTCTGCTCCAGACCACTTATACCAGTATGATAGAAGATAGCTGGTATGTCTCGTTTAATTATCTCTGAAACAGGTAACCAACCTTCAAGAGTATACAACTTATGTTTTGGAGTACATTTAATAACCCTACCTTGCTCATTGTGAACTTCCCAAGTTTTAAGTACACCCTTATTTACAGAACCAAGTACTCTCTGCCACTTTCCAGTATGTGATAATACTCTCAGTCCAAGATGTGATATATCCATCTTACCAAAAGTTTTGGGACAAATAGAATCAACCCTAAAAGGACCATCCTTGCCAATAATCTGGGTATCTCCCGTAATACAAGAGTTTACGATAGCTGAACCGCCAGTGTTATGATTTACAAAGTTACAAGTTGGTAGTATATATGAGTGATCCCCTTCTACATGTATATCATATATGTCTGTTACATACTCTCGGTTTACGGTTAATTTTGATAGATATACTTTAGAATTTCTTCGTATATTACCTATACTTTTCCTACTTATATTTAATCCCTGTTTAGCTAATACTTCTTTAACTTCTTGGTCACTCTTACCGGGATTCAAATCTAATGTGTGTAATACCTTAGAATGTAATTCTATCGGATAACCAGATAAAGAGGTAACGTGAGATAAATTAGTATTATATGACTTCTTTATATTCTCTGAATTGGTTACACACTTCAAATTAGTTACCCAATCCTGAAGAGGATTATTATTGATATGGTCAATTACCATACCATCTGGTACTGAACCAATAAATGTTTCATATACTAATCTAGATACTTTCCAATTCTTAGTACCACCCTCTAACTTAGAGAATAGTGTAAGAGTATTATATCCTTTGTGTACTCTTATTCTTACTTCAGTCCTTTCACCATTACTACCAACTTTATATACTTTACCAAAGTTAGTTATTTGATATTTGAACTTGCCAAAAGTAAACAATGGCTTGAATACTACTTTCTTTGGTGGTTTTACTAAAATCGTATTACCTATAGAATCGTATTTGGTATCTACCTGAACTATTTTTAGGCCATACTTAACAATATCAGATACTGTCCTCCAGCCTTGTGGAGTTAATAAGCGGTGTTTAGGAGTACAATCTAAAATTTTACCTCTATTGTCTTCTACCTCCCAAGTTAAAAGCTTTCCTTTATATACAGCATCCAATACTTGTTTCCAAGTTCCAGTATGAGTTAGAGTATATAACTTCTCTTTTCTTAAATCTCTTACTCCTATTTCATCTGGAGCTAATTCTTTTATAGGCTTAAGAAAAGCCTGTAGACCTTTTTTATTACCTTCTATATTTTTCCGATAGGGATTTTTAGTAAGTAATATTTCGTAACTCCCTGATATACAGCTCAATGTGGGGAATGCCGATGCCCATATCGTTGAAGCCCATCTTACAATTGCTGCCTCATCAATTACCAACAACGACAAAGATTCAGAACGACCAGCTTGGTCAGAGGTTGGAATAGATTCTATTACAGAACCATTTGCAAACTCTATAGTTGATACAGAACCGAACTCCCCTGCACGACCGTTTATGATAGGCTCTTGAAGATAGGAAGGGAGATTCTTGTACATGAACTTAATCTTCTTTAGTACTTTCTTTGCTACGGTGTCCTTGATTGAGATAATGTTTATCTTCTTGTTAGGATGATACATTGCTAACCAAAGACAGTAGAGGGAGATTAGCTCAGTAATACCAGCCTGACGAAACTTTAGGATGATATTGAACCTGTTGAGCATGAATTGGTATAGCACTGCCTTCTGAAAAGGGTAGAGCAAAAACTTTACCATACCCAACACTGGGTTTATCACGTAGCAGAAAGTAGAAAAGAAGAACGGGTCTTTCATCACCCGAACCAAGGTTTTAAGTTGTTCGGGTGTAAGACTTGCATCTTCAACTAATGTCTTCTTTCTTGCCATGTCAGAAATTGTATGAAATTCTTAAGTACGGGTCGAGACCTAAATTATCTCGAAGCTTAGGGTAATAGTTGAAATTAAACCCGGCCTCATAATTAAATTTACTGGTATTGTACTTCAAGCCTAAATCCAGATCATGCATGTTATGTACCGGTCTGATGGTATACTGTACAACTGGATCAAACCTTTTTATGAATGACGTTTTCTTATGGGTTAATTTCCCATCAAGATAGTTGTACTGATAGCGATCATAATTTACCTGGTACTCTTCAGTAAATAGTTTGCAGTCAGTATTGAAGGTAGTGATTGACAATTTATCTCTACTGGAAAGTATCTGCAGTAGTTTTGGAGCTTGTGGATAGTTAGTTAAGAACAACTCATTGTATTCAACCTTCACTGAATCTTTCTGTATGATAGTAACTACTCTATCAACATACTCTATTCGTTCAATTGGTACTGAATCTATCTGGTAGAGGAATACCATGCTAGGCAATTGTATCTTTGGAAACTCTACTTTGGGAACAAAAGGTTTATTAACCCAAACTGTATCGGGTTGATGGTTGATATTTTCCAAGTCATGACTTAACTCTGAATTTCGATTCCACATCCAGAATATAGTTAAGGTCATAAGTATGAAGGCTATGGTTAAGATTACATTTTTCATGTGATTGAGATTTTATGAAACCATTAAGGGGGGATTATAGGGGGGATTAAAGAAGTAAGTCTTAATCTAGAAAGAATAAGAATACTACTATAGAACAAAGTATATGTTTATATAGCTTTAGCTATATAAACTTCTATTAGTATTTTAGTATACTAAAATACTAATAGAATTCTCCTTATACGTATGCGTATACGCGATAGGGGGCTTGATTAGAGTATTTTAGCTTTCCTCAAGCAAGCCTTTAACCAAAGTGAATTCTCGTATACAGCTCCTTTTGTCAGGGTATTCCTCCCCTTGTTCAACCAATAGGTTGGATTGTTCTTATCAAAATATACCTTAAATGATTCTGGGAATCCCATAATGACTCTGTATTCATCAAGTCCCATTATCCTTCCATGAGGATTAAATTGCCTGGATGAAGGTCTCACAGTCAAAGGGTAACCTTTCTTCCTATTGCGATATACTCCTGGTAGAGTTTTCATCTTATGAGTTCTCATTGGCCATTTGTGATCATTTTTGAATTCAGTTTTCCATAGCTTCCTCACTTGAGCTACAGTAAGAGTTGTTTTAGACTTATCAGCATAATGATACATTGCTAATTTCTTGTCATCAGATTCTCTGTAATTTATGTCTTTTCTTACTTTTTTCTTCAATTGACACAGATTCTTAGGCTTAGTTACTTGAAAAGTGTGATCAAATACTTTTGGATTGATTCCAGAATCCTTACGTACTCCTATCATCACTAATCTTTTCCTACTTTTCTGGGAATTACCAAATACCGTAACGGAATGACAGTGTACTATAAGCTGATAATCAGGCAAATTATTTTCCCATTCACTGATAGGGATGAAATCTAGAAGCTTTGGAAGGTTCTCAAGCATAAATACTGCTGGTTTGAACTTCTTAACACTAGAAAGATACAGATTTAAGGTTGCATCTTCTCTTGGTTTACCCAGGGTTTTCTTCCTTGAATAGGAGAATACAGAGCTATGACCACAGGATGGAGAACCAATGATTATGTCAATTTTGGTAAATTTCACCTCTTCAAGGCTCTTTAAGAATGGAATATCACCAAAATTAAGCTTCCATTGTAGTTCTCCTTTGGAATGGAATACAGCTCTTGGTTCAACATTAGCTACAAGATGATCTTTAAACTCGAAAAGAAGCGCTCCTTGCGCTCCACAGATACCAAGTACATTCATTGAAAATAGATTTGTTTAATATATACCGGATGGTCTTGCTAAAGACTACTATAATATGCAAATTTAATATCAAAACTATATGAAAGTTGGAGATTTACTACTGGTAACTGGCACTGCATTTTTTGAAAAGACCAAAATTGTTGACCGAAATAAGGGGATTTATACCCTAGAAAATGGGATAAAGACAGATAGAACTCTTCATCCACTGAATTCAACATATAAAGTTGAACCTTTTGATGAGGAAAAGTATAAAAATCTCATGGCACAGAGACTTTTAACCAGAAATTTGGAGAAATTGACTCTGATCAACAACAAAGGGATAGAAAATCCAGAAATTGTTAGATATGCAGCTAATAAACTAAGTCGTATACTTGAAAAACTGGAAGAAAAATGATACGTTTCATGATAAGATTCCTTATAACAAATCACTTTATAAGGGTTATAGACAATGGGATTTCAGATGCAGGAGTACTTAGCAAAGCTTGGAAAGGAATAAACAAAGAGTATGAAGGCAATGAATCCTGGGAAAATGGCAAAAAAGAAGCCTTTCAAACATTCATCATCTGCTTTATAGGTCTAATCATCATTTCATACATAGTATGCTAACATCAACACCACCAATTTGGTTCGGATATACACTTATCATCATGTATATCTTAGGGTTTATCTTCTGTATCTTTCTCAGAAGTGTAATAAGTGAAACTCCTTTGAAAAGGTCAAGCACTAAAGTAAGGTATGGAGTTTTATTCCTTATATGGATGATGAGTCCAGCAGTAGCGATGGGATTATTCTTTTTAACTATGAAAGTTATATTCAGACATGGCGATAAGAAGAACTGATATAGATATAATCATACCAAGTGCAACATATCAACAAAAGAATGATATACCAGTATGGGATGCCTACATAGAAAAGGTAGTTATAGACGGGGATATTCCTTCCCTGATATCCGACAGGTTATGTGGAGGGATAAAGTCTATGATAAATGGCTATCCTCAAAAATTCAGTGGACAGCTTAAAGGTAATATAGAAAACTTACTAAATGAAACAGAGGTTAGTATCTATAAGAAATATGGAATAACTTACTCCAAATTAAGGGTAAAAAGAGATGGGTACTATTTATTAATTTCTACAAAACCAGACAAACCATTTGACATTTGGGAACCTTAATCAAAATATTTATAGGGCAGTAAAAGTTTATACTCCCGGTCAGTTCTATGCTGCCGGTGGAGTAGTAGAGGAAATGTTTTACCAAGAAGTTGGTAGAACAAAGAAGTATCTAAGGAAGAGAGTTGGTTTTATACGTTCTTTCGAACAAGTAATCAAGAATCTGAATGATGAGGCTTGGAGAGAGTTTCATTATATGAAAGCTAACGTTAGTGGCGTAGATTATACCTTGGTATATGACCTAGAGAATAAGGAATACCCATATCTTTTCGTAGAAACCAAGTTCTATTTCAAACAGAAGGCTAAGGTTAAAGAACCAGACCAGAAGTAGTAAATGTAATCACACAAAAATACCCAAGCTTATAAGCTTGGATATTTCGTTTGTGAATTAGTTCTCGAAGTATTTCACGGTTACGTTACCATTGGCATTTATTACCATACCAATAAATACGTTATCTGCCATTCTTCCTCTACCGTACAGAGATGTGTCAAACTCTAATCGGTTAGAAACTTCCCTTGGTATAGCAGGTGTAGTTAAAGTAAAGGTTAATGGTTTAGTAGCACTACTAAAGCTAATTACAGGTGTAGCTATAAAATCCATGGTATAATCATAACCAGCACCAACAGTTTCGTAAGTGACTCTTATTGTGTGTATAGCTTGATACCGAAACGATTATTCCAAGTCTATATCTCCAAAACTTAATAATATGTATTTCTTAATCGGTTTACTCGTAGGTTTTATTTTAACTCTCATTATATACGGTATATTGGTATGGTCCTTTATGCAGTTACAAGAACCTTCCAGAGATTTATTAAAGAAAATAGGTGAGTTATTTATATTTGGAATAATTTGTATACTGGTAGTCACCATTACAATAATTATAATTAAGCCTTATGCCTAAAATCATTAGTAATACTAAGGGAATAACCCTGGATAAAGATGGTCAGCCACAAGTTGACAACTCATTTGAAGGCCCTGCCTATGTAGTTCAGGATATGGAATTGGGTATCGAAGAAAAAGTAATATCCCTTACTAGAGAGGGTGACCGATTAAAAACCGAATACACCTCTGAAAGGGCTTACATCAACGATGGATTTGAGTTCTTAATAGAATGCTCTGATTGTAAAGCTATAACTAAGGTAGAGAAATATGGTTTAAGTGAAAACAAGCCTTACATAACTCGATGTAGTCAATGTGGGAAGATATTCATCAACCCTTATTATAAGGACCCAGTAAGTGAATCCTGGGAGAAGAACCCTCCAACTCAAATCGTAGATTAACAATGGAACAGATGGAGAAAAATACAACTATCCTGGAATGGATAACCAAAGCCAAGGAATGCTACCTTAATAATGAATTACTTCATGGTATGTGTAATGCCTTCAGTAAGGCTATTATTTACTCTCCTGATTTGGAAGCCAACCTTATAAGTATACTACAGGAGATGGACCATCCCTTATATAAATTCGAAGGTAAGATAATGTATCGAAATGAATGGATTCCTGCCTTGATACC
>ULNB01017657.1_pt1 | contig 15393 bp, 11 predicted proteins | sample 1951811 | NCBI WGS metagenome assembly ULNB01 (sample SAMEA4835566, study PRJEB28245) | human gut metagenome | biome: gut microbiome; material: fecal sample | place: Denmark | collected 2008
GCAAAGGAAATCGTCCGCGAGTTTTGCCGCACCTTCTCTACCTACTTCCGCAAGCCCGGCGTGTGGCTCGCCATCGTGTTCATGCTGCTCTACCGCTTGCCAGAGGCATTCCTGCTGAAAATGGTCAACCCATTCCTCTTAGGGTCTGTGGAAAGTGGAGGGCTCGCCCTCTCCACCCAAGAGGTGGGGGTCGTCTATGGTACCATTGGCGTGCTCTTCCTGACCATTGGCGGCATCATCGGAGGCATTGCCGCCTCAAGGTGGGGACTGCGGAAATCCCTTTGGCCCATGGCAGCCTGCATGACATTGCCCTGCGCTACCTTCGTCTACCTGAGCATGGCACATCCCACCAACATCGTCGTGATCAGTACGTGCGTGGCGATCGAACAATTTGGCTATGGGTTCGGCTTTACCGCGTACATGCTCTACATGATGTATTTTTCCGAGGGTGAGTTCACGACCGCCCACTACGCCATCTGTACTGCCTTCATGGCATTGAGCATGATGGTCCCCGGCATGTTCGCCGGTTACCTGCAAGAGTGGTTAGGCTATCCAGGCTTCTTCTGGATGGTGATCTTCTGCTGTCTTGCCACGGTAGCCGTTACCTTCTTCGTGCGACAGGCAGTGGACGCGAGCTATGGAAAGGAAAACTCTAAAAAACATTAAGATATGATATTGTTAGCAGACAGTGGTTCGACCAAGACAGATTGGTGCGTGTGGGAGGAGGGGAGATCTCCCCTGACCATCAAGACACGAGGCACGAACCCCTTCTTCCAGACGGAAGAGGAAATAGCCGGGGAAATCCAGACAGCTCTTTTGCCGCAGCTCCCCTCGAAAGAGATCCAGGACGTGTTCTTCTATGGAGCTGGCTGTACGCCCGAAAAGCAACCGATCGTGGAAAGGGCCCTGAGGCAGTTTATCCATGTCAAGGGCCGTTGTGAGGTGGCTTCGGACATGTTGGCGGCTGCCCGCAGCCTTTGCGGTCATCAGCCGGGTATCGCCTGCATCTTGGGCACAGGCAGTAATTCCTGTTCCTATGATGGGGAGAGAATCACGAAGAATGTATCGCCATTGGGCTTTATCCTCGGCGATGAGGGCAGTGGGGCCGTCTTGGGGAAGACCCTGGTGGGGGATGTGCTGAAGCATCAGCTGCCCGCGTCTATCTGCGAGCGCTTCCATGCGCGATTCCACCTCTCTCAGGCAGAGATCATCGACCGTGTCTACCGCCAGAAACTGCCCAATCGCTTCCTGGCAAGTTTCGTGCCCTTCTTGCAAGAAAACCTCTCGGAACCCTGTATCGAGAACTTGGTGGTCACTGCTTTCAGAAGCTTCCTCGTCCGCAATGTCAAGCAATATGACCATTGGGACCAGTTGCCGATCGGATTCAATGGTTCCATCGCCTATTTCTATCGCGATCCCTTGGAGAAAGCCCTCAAGGCGGAGGGAATGTCCTTGGGCAGGATCATCCAGGCACCGATGGAAGGACTGGTCGACTATCATACGGGAAAAATCTAACGCTTGCTGATATGGCTTTCGTGAACATTACGGAGCAGCCTTCCCTCTATGATCATTTGGAGGAGAAGAGTGTGCACGAATTGTTGGTGGATATCAACACCGAGGACAAGAAAGTGGCTTTGGCTGTCGAGAAGGTCATCCCGCAGGTAGAGACGCTGGTCAATCAGATCGTGCCTAAGATGAAGAAGGGCGGGCGCATCTTCTACATGGGAGCGGGCACGAGCGGTAGGTTAGGGGTCCTCGACGCTTCTGAGATCCCTCCAACCTTTGGCATGGATCCCCATCACGTCATTGGGCTGATCGCCGGGGGAGACGTTGCACTCCGCAATGCTGTGGAAAATGCGGAGGATGACCCTAACCGGGGTTGGGTGGAACTTCTCCGGCATCGTGTCAATGAGAATGATACGGTCATCGGGATCGCTGCCTCAGGGACAACCCCTTATGTCGTGGGAGCCTTGCATGAGTGCAAGAGGCATGGGATCCTGACGGGGTGTATCACCAGTAATCCTGGCACGCCCTTGGCGGCAGAGGCTGATGTGCCCATTGAAATGATTGTGGGTCCTGAGTTCGTAACGGGGTCTTCGCGCATGAAATCAGGAACCGGGCAGAAAATGATCTTGAATATGATCTCGACGACGGTCATGATCCAATTGGGACGCGTGAAGGGAAACCGGATGGTCAACATGCAGCTCACCAATCAAAAGCTCATCGACCGAGGCACGCGCATGATCGTAAACGAACTAGGATTGGAGTATGGGCATGCCCGGAGAATCCTCTTGATGTATGGATCGGTCGAGAAGGCTATCGAGGCCTATCGTAAGGGCTAATCCTTGACGGGGTCTTTGGAATGGCCGAAGATAGAGAAGTTGACGCTGCCGTATGAACGGTGTTCAAGGAAATGCGGGTCGGAAGAGAAGTCATTTTTCTTTCCATGCTCAAAGAGCAAGATTCCCTCTGGCTTCAGCAGGTCGTGTTGAAAAACCAAGGAAGGGATGGTCGGTAGCTCAGGCAGGGCATATGGAGGATCGGCAAAGATAAAGTCAAATTGCTGGTGGCATGATTTCATGAATCGAAAGGCATCTCCCCGGATCAGGATGTGCTGATGGGTCCCGATCTTCTGCATGCACTGCCGGATAAAATGCGCATGGTCCCTGTCTGCTTCCACGCTCACGACTGAGGAGCACCCCCTAGAAAGCAATTCCAAGGAAATGCTTCCCGTGCCCGCGAAGAGGTCTAAGGCGGTGGCATCTTGGAAGTCAAGGTAGCCCATCAATACGTTGAAGATATTCTCCTTGGCAAAATCTGTGGTAGGACGAGCCTTGAATGTGCGGGGTATATCAAAATGCCGCCCTTTGTAAATACCGGTAATGATTCTCATTTCTTATCCTTTCATAAATGATAGCATCATGTCCAAGGGCATGCTCTTGACCTTGGTAATGGGCGCACGGTTGAAATCGGCAATGGGGTTGATGACGAACACATTCCTGAGATAGTGCCTGAGAGCTTCCAAGAGCCAGTCTTTGTCAGGGATGGTGCCAACGATGTGCATCTCATCCCTTTCCTCGTCCAAGTTCAACTGCTTCCACACATACAGCAAGAAATAGGCTGCGTCGCGGGAATGAGCAGCTTCAAAACAGTTGCAAAACTTAAACCGGTTCTTGTCGAAAGACGAGATCTCCAACTTGTTGTCATGAAAATATCCGTAGAGCTTGCGCCTGACACCCGTAAAGCTACGTTGATGGAAATAGTTCCATACCGTTTGCATGAGCGAGATGACCTTTACGTCAGGGAAATGGTCATCAATGACCAACTTCAGGTCTTTGTTCATGCTGAAAACGGCTACTGTATTCAAGGCGGGAAGGGGATTGCTGAGGATGGCACTCTTTTCCGTTTCAGGGAAAGAATGCACATACAATTCTTCTTGTTGATGTGCGTCGTATTCTTCGATGGGAATCATCAGAACGGGGGCGTCGATCATGACCAGCGCCCGTTGATTATCATGCAAGAGCAGCTCTGCTGTCTTGAAGGCTTCACGTAGGTTAGCCGGCAAGGAGATACCGCTCTTGGTAATGTAGGGCTCGTAGTTGACGCCTGCCTCGGCGCGTTCGTCAACAATGGCAAATGCCAGCGAATTCTTGGCAACTCGTATCGTCTTACGGGGGGTCTTGCGAATAGGATGGTCGATGTTTTCCATATCAATTTCGTGCTTTAGTCGCGTTTTTGTTTATTCCCAGTTACCCGCGTTGTTGTTAGGGGTATTGATATCCCCAATGCGCAGTCCTGGAAATCGTCCACTCTCGTTTGCTTCCTGGATCAGGTTGTCAATGCTATTTGGGTCTAATCCTTGAAGATAGTCTTCGTAATTGGCATCACATTCCATCAAGGGGATTTGCTTGCCAGACTTCATAATCTGCGTAGAGGCTGTCAGTGAAAATCTCTTTCCGCTAGAATATGGAATATACTGCAAGGAATCGGCAAGCAGTCCTCTCTTGACCAGAAGCGTGAAGTCGCCAGTGTAGGCTCCCGTTGCCTTCTTATAGCGTTCTTCTGCCGTGCGTATTTTCAAGAGACGCTCCTTCACGGCATACTCTCTGATTGCCTGTTGGTGCTGAAAGTGGATCGGCTTGTCCACGCTCAGGAAGCAGATGAGCGCGAGAGCAAGGACACAAATCAGCAATATGTGATTATTCTTTATTTTCATTCCTACATTAGAATTTTTATTCCTAACTTTGCATCATCGTGCAAAAGTACAATTTTTTTCTGATTATTGATGATCAAAGACGAATTAATATATCAAATCCGGCAGCGATTCCAGTTCCCTCCTACCGCAGGGCAGGAGAATGCCATCGAGGCTTTTGCCTCATTCTTGGCCGATAGGGATGCACATGTGGTCATGATCCTCAGGGGAAGTGCGGGGACAGGGAAGACATCCTTGGCGGGTTCCATGGTGAGGACCTTGGTGGACATGAAGCAAAAGGTGATGCTGCTGGCACCGACAGGGCGCGCAGCAAAGGTCTTCTCCTTGAATAGTGGGCATCCTGCTTATACGATCCATAGGAAAATATATCGACAGAGGACTTTTGATGGGGGAGGAGGTTCTTTCAACCTGAATGAGAACCTGCATGCAGATACTTTGTTCATGGTCGACGAATGCTCTATGATCTCAAATGAAGGCTTTTCTGATCTGTCTTTCGGCAGTGGCAGGTTGTTGGACGACTTGGTACGTTTCGTCTATCAAGGCAGGAATTGCCGGATGATCCTCATCGGCGACAAGGCACAGCTTCCGCCTGTTGGGGAGGTAGAGTCTCCTGCATTAAGTGCGGAGATGCTACGGGGATATGGACTAAGGGTCTATCAGTGCGACCTGACAGAGATCGTCCGTCAGGGTGAGCAAAGTGGGATCCTATATAATGCCACGGTAATTCGCAAGATGATTACTCATGATGAGGCAACGCAATTACCCCAGATCCGCTTCTCTGGATTCGCGGATATCTCCATGGTGCCGGGCAATGAACTGATCGAAAGCCTGAGCAGTAGCTATGCCGAGGTGGGAATAGATGAGACCATGGTGATCACCCGAAGCAATAAGAGGGCTAATATATATAATCAAGGTATCAGAAGGACGGTCCTTGACAAAGAAGGAGAACTCACCTCAGGCGACATGCTGATGGTCGTCAAGAACAATTATTATTTCATACCAGATGATCAAGAAGACCGCCATGGACTTACTTTCATTGCCAATGGCGACCGGGCAATCGTGGAGCGCGTAAGAAACGTACGGGAGCTTTACGGATTCCATTTCGCTGACGTGGGGATGAGATTTCCAGATTATGATAACTATGAGCTGCAGGTGACTGTCATCATGGAGACTTTAAACTCTGAGGCTCCGGCATTGACACGTGAGCAGAATGAGCGCTTATTCCAGCATGTGATGGAAGATTATGCGGATCTTCCGCTGAAGGCGAACCGACTGAAAAAGGTAAAGGAAGATGCTTATTTCAATGCCGTACAGATCAAATATGCCTACGCCGTCACTTGCCATAAGGCACAGGGCGGACAGTGGGCGCATGTCTACTTAGACCAAGGATACATGACCGATGAGATGCTAACCCCAGATTACATCCATTGGTTGTATACGGCTTTCACCCGTGCCACAGAACATCTTTACTTAGTGAACTGGCCCGGAACTCAGACTGATAGCCAGCCAAGATCTATCGAAGAATAACTTTTAACATAAATCATCATGAAGCGATTTGAAATTCTATTGTTATTATGCTTGGTATCTTGCTCTTTATTCGCGCAGGGCAATGCCAAGCCATTCGTCATTCCAGAACTCACGCAATGGTCGGGTGATGATGGGCGTATTGAACTCAGTGGTCGTGTCCTTATCCAGGATAAGCGCTTGAAGAGAGTGGGTGAACAATTCATGGATGACTATCGAGAGCTGTTCCAGAAACCCTTAGTCATGGCAAACGGAAAGGCAAGGAAGGGAGATATTGTCCTGTCCTTGGTGAAGGACAAGGCTCTTGGAGAAGAGGGATACAAGTTGTCTATCCGAGATGTGGTCATCTTATCAGCACAGAAAGGGCGCGGCGTCTATTGGGGAACCCGTACGCTGCTGCAAATGCAGGAGCAGTATACGTCGTTGCCTAAGGGAACCGCTATTGACATTCCTCAATATCCTCTGCGTGGCTTTATGATCGATGCCGGTAGAAAATATATTCCTATGGATTATTTGCGCCATCTCGTTAAAATATTGTCTTACTATAAGATGAATACCCTTCAAGTCCATCTGAATGACAATGGCTTTAAGCAGTTCTTCGGGAATGACTGGGCAAAGACTCCTGCTGCATTCCGGTTGGAGTGCGATACTTATCCTGGTCTGACGGCAAAAGATGGAAGCTATACAAAAAAAGAGTTCATGGACTTGGAGAAGCTCGGAGAGCAATGTGGCGTAGAGGTAATCCCTGAGATTGACGTCCCTGCCCATTCTTTGGCTTTTACCCATTATAAGCCTGAGATTGGGTCGAAGGAATACGGCATGGATCATCTGGATCTTTTCAATCCCGATACCTATGCTTTCTTGGATGGGCTGTTCAAGGAGTATCTCTCAGGCAAGGATCCTGTCTTCAGGAGCAAGCATGTCAACATAGGGACTGATGAATATTCCAATAAAGACCAACGTGTGGTGGAAAAGTTCAGGGCATTCACCGACCATTACCTGGCACTTGTCCAGAGCTATGGAAAGGAGCCTATGCTATGGGGGGCTTTAACTCATGCTAAGGGATCAACGCCTGTACGCCATGAGAATGTGTTGATGAATGTCTGGTATAATGGATATGCCGATCCTCAGGAAATGAAAAAGGAAGGATATCAGATGGTTTCCATTCCTGATGGTTGGGTATACATCGTTCCTGCTGCAGGATATTATTACGACTATCTGGATTGCAAGATGTTGTATCAGGAGTGGACACCTGCCCATATCGGGGAAGTCACCTTCCAAGAGCAAGATCCTCAGATCGAGGGTGGCATGTTCGCAGTTTGGAATGATCATTATGGAAATGGCATTACGGTCAAGGATATCCATCATCGTTTCTATCCTGCCATGCAGACGCTCGCGGTGAAGTGTTGGACGGGGCAGAAGACCAAACTTCCGTATGAGCAGTTTGATAAACTCCGCTTGAACTTGAGCGAGGCTCCGGGCGTTAACGACTTAGGAAGGCTTCCTGAAGATAGTCTCTTGCTCGCTCAGGTTGCCAGTGGGCAGTCGCTTGGACTTCCCGTGTCGGAAGTGGGGTATGATTATCAAGTGTCTTTTGATGTAGATTGCGCGAAAGAAGACAAGGGGGCTATCTTATTCAGTAGTCCGAATGCTGTTTTCTATCTTTCTGACCCGCAAGATGGAAAAGTTGGGTTCTGCCGTGAAGGATACCTGAATACATTCAATTACCGGATGCCAGAGCATGGGAAGGTCTCTGTATGTATCGAAGGCGACCACAAAGAGACCCGTATGTATGTGAATGGAAAGCTCAGGGAAAAGTTAGGACCATTGGACGTATATGCCTTCTCGCCCGATCGCTTGTTGAACACAATGGTCGATACGGATACGAAACCCGAAGTCTATATCCCTTCTGGGACGATGCATTATCAACGAACTTTATTTTTCCCTTTGCAAAAGGCAGGGAATTTTAGAAGCTCGGTTTCTAACCTGAAGGTAAAGAGAATGAAATGATATGGGAAAAGAAAAAAGGAGGATGAATGTCAAGATCCTGGTGCATCTTCCTTTTACATATAATCAGAAAAGAGGATGCATCAGTTTGATGATACATCCTCTTTTTCATTATCGTAGATAACAAAATAGGGAAGGCCATTCGTTGTTGTTAAAACAGGAAATCCATTCCGCCCCCCTTGCCTTTTTGCTCGTTTAGAGATTGGCTAATTCAACTACCTTGTCAACTGCTGCATTGATGCCTTCAAGGTTCTTGCCTCCAGCAGATGCAAAATGGGGTTGACCACCTCCGCCTCCTTGAATCAGTTTCGCAGCCTCACGCACCATCTTCCCGGCATGAAGGCTGTGATCCTTTACCATATCCTCGCTGAGCATGACGTTCAGCATCGGCTTGTCTCCATAGGTAGTCCCGATGACGCACACCAAGTTCTCTGGGATTGCCTCACGGATCTTGAAGACTAAGTCCTTGGCTTGTGAAGCCTGTAAAGGAAGGACTGCCTTCACAACTTGTACACCGTTGACATTCTTTGCATGGGATACCAGCTCATTCTTGGCACGCTCTACAGCCTGGGCAGCAAATTTTTCAATGTCTTTCTTCATGGAGTCATGCTCCTCGATATATTTTTGGAGGACACCCTTTAAGTCTTTTGCATTGTTGAACATGGCCTTGATGTCTTTCAAGCTATCCTCAAGCGTATAGATCGCTTCCTCGCAAGCCTTTCCAGTTAGGGCTTCAATACGGCGGATGCCTGCTGCTACGCTACTCTCCCCAATAATCTTAAAGAAACCGATGCGTCCCGTAGACTTGGCATGGATACCGCCACAGAACTCACAGGACGGACCGAATCTGACAACGCGCACTTTGTCTCCGTACTTCTCTCCGAACAATGCGATCGCGCCGAGCTTCTTCGCTTCTTCAAGCGGCATATCGCGGTGTTCGTCCAAAGGGATGTCCTGGCGGATCATATCGTTGACAATCCGTTCAACCTTACGAAGTTCTTCATCAGTCACCTTTTGGAAGTGAGAGAAGTCAAAGCGCAGCGTCATATCGTCCACATACGATCCCTTTTGCTCTACATGGTCGCCAAGAACCTGCTTCAAGGCATAGTCGAGTAGGTGAGTGGCGGTGTGGTTGGCTGCACTGCCATTTCGCTTGTCTATGTCTACGCAGGCCATGAAGTCTGCGTTAGGATCCTTGGGAAGCTGCTTGACAATGTGGATGCTTTGGTTATTCTCGCGTTTCGTGTCTGTGATCTGGATGGTTTCGCCTTCACTGACGAGGACGCCCGTGTCACCGACTTGTCCTCCCATCTCTCCATAGAAGGGCGTGTAGTCGAGTACCAGTTCATAGAATGTGTTCTTTTTCTGTGTTACCTTCCGATAACGCAGGATATGGCATTCGTATTCAGTATAGTCGTACCCGACGAATTGTTGCTCTCCATCCCGCAGGATGATCCAGTCACCATTCTCCACGGCTGCGGCATTGCGGGCGCGAGCCTTTTGCTTCTCCATCTCTTCATCAAACTGCTTCTCGTCTACAGTGTATCCATTCTCCCTGCAAATAAGCTCTGTTAGGTCGAGAGGGAATCCATACGTGTCGAAAAGTCGGAAGGCTTGCACGCCGTCCAATTGCGTCTGTCCATGTGCCTTGAGCTCATCCATGGCACCATTCAACAGGTTGATGCCCTTCTCTAACGTGCGCAGGAAAGAATCTTCCTCTTCTTTCATCACACGGGTAATGAGCTCCTGTTGTGCTACCAATTCTGGATATGCCTCACCCATCTCTTGTACGAGTACAGGAACTAACTTATACAAGAAAGCCTCCTTTTGCCCCAGGAAGGTATAGGCATAGCGTACGGCACGGCGAAGGATACGGCGAATCACATACCCGGCTTTGGCATTGCTGGGCAATTGACCGTCAGCAATAGAGAAAGCTACGGCACGCAGATGGTCGGCAGCTACGCGCATGGCAACATCCGTCTCCTCTTTCTCGCCATATTTTAATCCGGAGATCCGTTCGATTTCCTTGATGATGGGCTGGAAAATATCCGTGTCATAGTTGCTGTGCTTTCCTTGGATGGCACGTACTAAGCGCTCGAATCCCATGCCCGTGTCAATCACATGCATGGGCAGTGGCTCTAAGCTTCCATCAGCCTTGCGGTTGAATTGCATGAAAACGATGTTCCAAATCTCTATTACCTGTGGGTCGTCCTTGTTGACAAGCTCATATCCTGGGACTTTTGCCTTCTCTTCTGGGGAACGGGAGTCCAGATGGATTTCGGAGCAAGGACCACAAGGCCCTGTGTCGCCCATTTCCCAAAAGTTATCGTGCTTATTGCCATTGATGATGTGGTTGGCTGGGACATGTTTCGCCCAATAGCTCGCAGCTTCGTCATCACGTGCCAGCCCTTCATCTTTTGCCCCTTCAAATACTGTCACATAGAGGTCATCAGGGTTCATCTTTAGGACATCTACTAAGTATTCCCAGGCATAGTCGATCGCGCCTTCCTTGAAATAATCCCCAAAACTCCAGTTGCCGAGCATTTCAAACATGGTGTGGTGGTAAGTATCATGACCTACTTCTTCCAGGTCGTTGTGCTTACCGCTCACGCGGAGGCATTTCTGGGAATCGCAGCGGCGCCTCGGCTCAGGGTCACGGGTGCCGAGGATGATGTCTTTCCACTGGTTCATACCTGCATTCGTAAACATCAACGTAGGGTCGTCCTTAATAACCATAGGGGCGGACGGTACGACGACGTGTCCTTTCGACTCGAAGAACTTCTTGAAAGAGTCGCGGATTTCATTAGCTGTCATCATATTATTATCGCTTAAATATTAATTCCATTTAAAAGTTTTGCAAAGATACCGAGTTTTGATTATTTTTGCAAATAAATTAATCATTGTTTGATAAAAAGCAGCAAATTATGGTATTAAGCACGAATAAAAATCTGAAGTTGTACTACTCAATCAAGGAAGTGGCTCAGATGATTGGGGTGAATGAGAGTACGCTTCGTTACTGGGAAACGGAGTTTCCTCAGTTGCGCCCGAAGACGATGGCAGCCAACAAGGTGCGGCAATATTCCGAAAAGGACATAGAACTGCTGCGGAATATCTATGGACTGGTGAAATTGCGGGGCTTTAAGTTGGCTGCTGCGCGTAAGATGCTTTCTGAAAATAGGAAGGGCGTGGATAAAAGCATAGAGGTGTTATCCACGTTGACTTCTGTCAGGGATCAGCTCAAGGACCTGAAGAAGCATTTGGATGCGATTGTGTGATCCTTCTGCTTCTGTCTCAAGACCCGCTTTATGGGGCTGGGACCCACGTGTTGTCTTGCCGGAAGACGCGTTCAAGCGTGATAGAGGTGGCATCTGCCTTGGATAGTTGGTGGCTCCAACTGACGCGCTCCTTGCTTTTTGCGCCTTCCCCGGTACTGTGATATTCGCTATACCTTGCTGTCTTTTCATTTTCTGGGTTACGCCAGTTGTCCCATCCTTCAGGGCATATATGGCGACCCATCTCGCAATTCATATAGATTACACAGGAATACGGGCGCCAGGGACGTCCTAAATAGACGTGGTCGACACCAGGGGCGGCGACCAGTCGGCAGTGGTTGAACACATAGCCAAAGGCTTGGCCTGAAGGGGTGGAGGCTGCGGTAATATAGGAATTCAGCTTACTCTTGATCATGCAATGCTCAAACCAAGCCGTAGAGGGCCCGAAGATAAAGTCTGTCGTCCCTTCAATGAAGCAGTCCTTGAAATAGAGCCGTGTACCTGCTGTCCCTGTGTAGACCGTGTCTTGATTGCCAAGGAACCTGCAGTTGAGGAAGACGAGATGGTCTCCTTCCGTGTGGAGGGCCACGGCCTGCCCTAATCTTGCCGCATTGTTCTCGATCGTGATATTCTTCAGCGTGATGTAATTGCCTTGTATCTTGAGCGTATAAGTGCGGAAGGTCCCCATCTTCCGGTCTGTGCCGGGCATCTTGATATTTGCATGGTCATCGTATGTGATGATGGTGCTGTCTCTGTCCTCACCGCATATTTCTATATGCGACAGCCAAGAGGGGACGGTCAGCTTTTCCTTGTAGACTCCTTTCTTGACATAGATGACTTTATGATAATCCATGAAGGCGCGGCATACCTCGATGGCATCATCCACATTCCGAAACTCGGCAGTCCCGTCACGCGCTACAAACAGGGTGTCTGGATTGTCGTATCGATTGGCAGCGTGAAGGAATGCCATGACGGACAGTAAACTTAAAAGTAGATAAAGTCTTTTCATTTTGTTTGTAGTTTGTCGGGTAGGGGGAAGGGATATCACAGGATCTGCTGTATTTCCTGTAGGTCATCGATCTTTTTCAGGTTCTCGATGATGGTCTTGACGTCATCACGGTCGTGCACACGGATCTCGATCGTGCCGTCGAAGATCCCTTGGTCGCTGGATATCGTCACCCGATGGATATTCACGTTCATCTGTGCGGAGATGACTTGCGCGACATCCAGCAACATTCCTGTGCGGTCGATGCCATGGATCTCGATGGTCGCGTCGAAGAACAGGATCTTGTGCATGTCCCATTTCGCGTCAAGGATACGGTTGCCGAAGCTGGACTTCAGCTTGCTGGCAACAGGACAAGCCCGTTTATGGATCTCGATTTGGTTCTTGTTGTCGATATATCCTAAGACATCATCCCCCGGTATCGGATGGCAACATTTCGGGAAGACGAGTTGACCGATATTCTCCTCATTGATGATCACTGGTTTCTTTTTGTTGAAATCCTTCCCAACGATATAGAGATTGGACTTCTTCTCTTCTTCTTCCTTCTCCTTGGAATGTCCCAGGAAGGGAACCAGTTTGCGCCATCTGGAAGTATTGGTTGTTTTCTTTTTGTTCTTTCCCCTGATCTCATCTAAGTCCTTGTCACCTAAGATGATAGTCTTCTCACCCAGTGCCAGGAAGAAATTCTCATGCTTTTGTATGTCGTGGAAATCACAGAGCTTGTCAAGGATAGAAGTCGTCAGCTCAAGGTCGTTGGCTTTAAGCCAGTCGTCAAGCATGATCTCCCCTTGCTTTTGGATCTCCCTGTTGTCTCTGCGGAGGATCGCCTGGATTTTCCCCTTTGCCTTTGCCGTATAGACAAAGTTAATCCATGAAGGTTGGACATGCTGTGATTTACTGGTGAGTATTTCTACTTGGTCACCGCTTTGCAGCTTATGGCTCAGTGGCACGAGCTTATGGTTTACCTTGGCGCCAATGCAATGGCTGCCGAGGAAGGTGTGGATCTGGAAAGCGAAATCGAGAGCCGTGCATCCTGCGGGCATGGTCTTGATTTCTCCTTTTGGCGTAAAGACGAAGATCTCTGACGCGAACAGGTTGAGCTTGATGGCATCCAGGAAATCCATGGCATCCGGTTGTGGGTCATCCAGGATTTCCTTGATGGTGCGAAGCCAGTCGTTGAGTTCTGTGTCGTCCTCTTGTATTTCCCCGTTGTTTTCCTTGTCTTTGTATTTCCAGTGGGCAGCGAATCCTTGTTCAGCGACCTCGTCCATGTGGTCGCTTCGTATTTGTACTTCTATCCATTGCCCTTGTTTGCTCATCAGGGTGACGTGCAAGGCCTGATAGCCATTTGCTTTCGGATGATTCAGCCAATCTCTTAGCCGGTCGGGATGCGACTTATATATCTTGCTGATGGCGACATAGATGTTGAAGCACTCATTGATCTCGTCCTCTCTGACCTTAGGCACGAAGATAATTCGAACGGCCAGGATATCATAGATCTCCTCGAAGGTGACGTGCTTGTTTTGCATCTTGCACCAGATGGAGTAGGGACTCTTTACGCGTGCCTTGATGGTGTATTGCAATCCCATCTTGTCAAGGGCCTCGCGGATCGGAGCCGTGAACGTGTCGAAGAGCTTGTCTCGCTCTTCCTTGGTCATGGACAGCTTCTGGGTGATACGTTCGTATTCCTCCGGATGCTCGAATTTAAAGCTGAGGTTCTCTAATTCCGTCTTGATCTTGTTGAGCCCAAGCCGGTTGGCAAGTGGCGCATAGATATAAAGGGTTTCCCCTGCTATCTTGTATTGCTTGTTGGCAGGCTGACTGGCGAGCGTGCGCATGTTATGCAAACGGTCACAGATCTTGATGAGGATGACGCGGATGTCGTCGCTCATGGTCAACAATAGCTTCTTGAAGTTCTCTGCTTGTGCAGATGCTTTGTCTCCGAAGATGCCTCCGCTGATCTTGGTCAGCCCATCCACGATTTGTGCAATCTTATTCCCGAAGATGTTCTGAATGTCCTCGATGGTATAGTCTGTATCTTCCACAACGTCGTGCAGGAGGGCTGCACAGATACTTGTAGAGCCCAGTCCCATCTCCTCGCTGGCAATTTGGGCAACAGCGATGGGGTGCATGATGTAGGGCTCACCGGACAGTCTGCGGACACCTTTGTGAGCCTGTCGTGCGAAATTGAAGGCCTTGGTAATGATATCTACCTTTTTGCGGTGCCGGGATGCCAGGTAAGTGTCTAAGAGATGCTGGAACGCATCATCTACCATTTTGGCTTCTTTGGCTTCCCTTTCCTTTTCTTTCTGATCCACTTCGTCCATAGTCATTCTCCTATTGATGGATTACTTCACTTTGATTTTCTTGCCTGCGCGTATGCTTGACCCACTGATGCCATTCAACTTCCGTAATTTCTTGACGGAGGTATGGTGGCGCTCTGCTATCTCCGACAGCGTGTCTCCCTCGCGCACGGTGACGCTCTTTGAGCGGCTCTTGCGACTGCTTCTTCCCTTCCTGCTTCGGCGACTGCGCTTGCTGGATCGGGAAGAGTTGCTCTTCTTGCTGTAACTATTCCTGGATGACCGGGATACGGACGCCGCCTCGTCATTCACGTCCACCTCTGTACGCTTGCTCAACAGCTCCGAGGAATCATACGCATAGATGGAGTCCTCATGGTCGATGAAACTGTTGACAAGGCTGGCGGGGAGCCGGATGGCTGAGGGCTGGGTATTCCCATTGACAATGTCATGGCGATACTGTGGGTTCAATGTCTTCAGTTCATCCATGTCGATGTTCAGAACATGGGCGATTTGCTCCAAATGCACGTCCCGGTTGACGACAACGGTGTCGCTCTTTGCCGGCAGGTTGGTCAGCATGGGGCAGATATTATGGTCGCAATAGTAGGTCATGATATAATTGGCAGCGATGAAAGCAGGGACATACCCACGGGTCTCCTGAGGGAGATAGGGATAGATCTGCCAATAGTCTGTCTCCCCTTTTGAGCGGTGTATGGCCTTGTTGATCTTGTCTGGCCCGCAATTATAGGCTGCGATCACTAAGTTCCAGTCGCCAAAGATCTTATATAGGTCACTGAGGTAATGTGCTGCGGCGTAAGAGGCTTTCACGGGATCACGGCGCTCGTCAACGAGAGAGTTGACCATTAACCCATACCGCTTGCCGGTCCCGATCATGAACTGCCATAGTCCTGTGGCTCCCACTCTTGAGACTGCTTTGGGGTTCAAGGCCGACTCGATGACAGGTAAGTACTTGAGTTCCAAGGGCAATCCGTAGGTCTCCAAGGCTTGTTCGAAAATGGGCATATAGAAATTGCTGGCTCCCAGCATGTAGCTGACAGACCGGCGCAGTTGACC
>ULNB01020259.1_pt1 | contig 15339 bp, 11 predicted proteins | sample 1951811 | NCBI WGS metagenome assembly ULNB01 (sample SAMEA4835566, study PRJEB28245) | human gut metagenome | biome: gut microbiome; material: fecal sample | place: Denmark | collected 2008
ACCATATTGCTTTGGAACTGAATGTCTGGAAGCCCTTGCTCAATCGTGCGATCATGGGACAGTATCCTCCTGGTTCAACGTTCAAGACCACCCAAGCACTCACTTATCTTACTGAAGGCATTATCACGTCTGCCACAGAGTTTCCCTGCCATCATGGATTCTCTTATCGAGGGTTGCACGTCGGTTGCCATGGGCATGCTTCGCCATTGAGCTTGGTTCCTGCCATCAGCACTTCCTGTAATGGATATTTCTGTTGGGGATTATTCCACATGATGAGCAACCGTATGAAATATAAGAACGTGCAAGAGGCAATGACAGTATGGAAGGACTATATGGTAAGTATGGGACTGGGGTATAAGCTCGGCATTGACTTGCCTGGAGAGAAACGTGGATTGATTCCGAATGCACAGTTCTATGATAAAGCATATCATGGCTCCTGGAACGGATTGACGATTATCAGTATTGCTATCGGGCAGGGAGAGGTGAACTTAACTCCCTTGCAGATAGCCAACTTGGGGGCTACCATTGCCAACCGCGGTTATTACTATGTTCCTCATGTCGTGAGGAAAGTACAAGGGGAGCCTCTTGACACGCTTTACACGCGAAGGCATTATACCAAGGCAAGTCGCCGGGCGTATGACTATGTCGTGGCAGGAATGCGTGCTTCTGCACTGGGGGGAACTTGCAAGCATTTGGGACATTATGATATCGTGATGTGTGGCAAGACAGGTACGGCGCAGAACCGAGGTCAGGACCACTCCGTTTTCATGGGGTTTGCTCCCATGGACCATCCTCAGATTGCGATTGCAGTCTATGTGGAGAATGGTGGATTTGGGGCTGATTATGGTGTGCCCATTGGCGGATTGATGATGGCACAGTATATCCATGGTAAGTTGTCTCCGTCGCAAGAACGTGAGGCAGAGGAATTTGAACACAGACGTATAGCTTATGGTTCGAGGAACAGATAAACAGCCAACCAGTGTGTTGGGTTCACTTGACTGGTGGACGATCGGGATCTATGTGGCCTTGCTCATCTTTGGATGGGTGAGCGTATGTGGTGCCAGTTATACTTATGGCGATACAGATATCTTCAGTCTCGGCACGCGCTCGGGTATGCAGATTATCTGGATCGGCACTTCCATTGTCCTCGGTTTTATCCTATTGATGCTTGACGATCGTTTCTACGATACTTTTGCATATATTATTTATGCGGTCTTGTTGCTATTGCTGTTTGTGACCATCTTCAATCCCCATGAGATCAAAGGTTCCAGGTCGTGGCTTGTCTTGGGACCCTTGCGACTGCAGCCTGCGGAATTTGCCAAATTCGCTACGGCCTTGGCAGTAGCGAAATTCATGAGTACTTATGGCTTTGATATCCATCGATGGAAGCATTTTGCTGCTGCGGCTGGGATTGTCGTCTTGCCGATGCTCTTCATCGTGGCACAGCGCGAGACAGGTTCAGCCCTTGTTTATCTTTCTTTCTTCTTGATGTTTTATCGTGAAGGGATGCCGGGTAGTATCCTGTTTACCGGAGTGGCCATGGTAGTGTACTTTGTCGTGGGCATCAAATATGAGCAGGTCTTTTTATGGGATACTCCTACCTCTGTAGGAAAGTTTGTCGTCTTGGCTCTCGTACAAGTTTTCACCAGTGCGATGGTGTATGTTTACAACAAGAACAGGCGTGAGATGTTGACGCTCTTGGCTTATTCCGCTGGGATTACCTTGGTATTCTTGTTGTTTTCAGAATACGTCATCCCCTTTGACATTGTGTATGTCCAGCTCTTCTTGACTGCAGCCTTGATGGGTTATCTCATCTTCCGTGGACTTAGTACCCGTATTAAGAATTATTTTTATATAGGTTTGTTCTGCTTGGGATCAGTCGTTTTCTTCTATTCCGCCGACTATGTCCTGAACGATGTGATGGAACCCCATCAACGTGTGCGCATCAATGTCCTATTGGGATTGGATGAGGATTTGGCAGGAGCAGGGTATAACGTTCACCAGAGTGAGATTGCCATTGGCTCGGGAGGGTTGCGTGGCAAAGGGTTCTTAAATGGGACGCAGACGAAATTGAAGTTTGTGCCGGAGCAGGATACAGACTTTATCTTCTGCACTGTTGGTGAGGAGGAAGGTTTTGTTGGGTCTGCCGGGGTCCTTTTGCTTTTCTTGGCATTGATCTTGCGGTTGATGAAGTTGTCGGAACGGCAGCCGTTCAAATTCGGAAGAGTGTATGGCTACTGTGTGTTGAGCATCTTCCTCTTCCATGTGTTCATCAATGTAGGAATGGTTTTGGGGTTGACACCGGTGATTGGTATCCCGTTGCCATTCTTTAGTTATGGTGGTTCCTCCTTATGGGGATTCACCCTCTTACTGTTTATCTTCCTGCGTATAGATGCTGGCAGGAACTTAGTGAGGACCTAATGCTTCCGTTCCAGTTGGATGCCAATGTCCGATATGCCGGGTAAGATCTCTCTCTTCATATCATGGCGGACTGTGATATGAATGCTGTCACCTTGGGATAGCTGCAAGTCTCCTACATGAAAGTCGTATTGATAGTAGCTAATGCCCTGTCCTTCGTGGATGCCCTGCTTGTCGATCAGATTGCAGTTTAAGGTATCTGTCTTCCTTTCCCTGTCCGGAAAATAGGTTTGCTCTACGATCAATGTCAGTCCCATGAAAGGATAGGCACCGTTGATGCGCAAGCCTAGGTCCATCCCGTATACTCCACTTGCCGATATTCCGGGGACGTTAAATGTTAGGGTATCATTCTTCTCCCATCCTGCAATAGGAGTATGGTCATAGGTATCATACTCCAAGTTATTGCAGGATACGAAGAAGGAACCTATCAGCACCCATACGATGATCAACGACAATTTCCTCATCTTATGCCTCTGTCGGTTTCTGTGGTGCTGGTTTCTGTGGAGCCGGTTTTGAATCTGCAGCCTTACCGCCTCTGTTATTATCCCGGGGTGCATTGTTGTTGCGTCGCCGATTGTTATTCTTGGGTGCCCCAGGTCGTTGTCCCGTCGGGGCATTCCGATTGGGTTGTCCCCCTCGTTTTTGCTTATTGGCTTGCCCTTCTTGCTTTGCAGCCTGTGGGTTGGGCTCCTTTGCCCCCTCCTGTACATTTGGGGTAGGAGCCGTACTGGCATTGTCCTGCGTCTTAGGAGCTTTCGGCTGCTTCTTCTTTTTCTTCTTTTTCGATTTATCGAACCTACTGATATCTGCATTAGCGAGTAGGTCGACCGGTTTTTTCGGTGCTTTTTCCTTCCCGTCTTCCAATAGTGAAAGAGGCTTTTCCCCTCGCTTATTCATTTCGATAATCTCATGGGCACGCCTTGCCGTGATTTCTTCTAGGTTCACAGCCAAGTTCTTGTCTGTGGAATAGGTGCAGATTCCTGCCAAGATGTCGGTCTTGAAAAGGTAATAGTCACTATCCTGTGTTTGCAAGATAACCTCTTTGCTCGGCAGTTTCTTGCTGGCCTCGACATAATCATCAACCTCATAGTTCAGGCAGCATTTTAGCTTGGCGCACATTCCGGCGAGCTTTTGGGGGTTCAGGGATATATCCTGGAAGCGTGCAGCATTGGTGCTTACGCTGACGAAGTTCTTCATCCATGTGGCACAGCAAAGTTCCCGTCCACAAGGACCAGTCCCGCCGATGCGCCCTGCCTCTTGCCGTGCGCCGATTTGCTTCATTTCTATTCGGACATGGAAAGTGTCTGCGAGGACCTTAATGAGCTGTCGGAAGTCGACGCGCTCATCTGCAATGTAATAGAAGATAGCTTTGTTGCCGTCTCCCTGGTATTCCACGTCTCCAATCTTCATTTGGAGATTCAAGTCTTTGGCGATCTGCCGACTTTGGATCATGGTGCCATGCTCCCTGCTTTTTGCCTCGTGGTATTTGTCCATGTCCACTTGCTTGGCAATGCGGTAGATGCGTTTGATGTCATCCGCCGACTTGAGGTTCGCTTTCTTGATCTGCAATTTGACCAGCCGTCCTGTAAGCGTGACCACTCCGATATCATGTCCAGGATTGGCTTCTACCGCCACGATATCCCCTTTGTGTAAGTCGAGGTTGTTGACGTTGTGGTAATACCCTTTCCTGGTATTCTTGAACTGTACCTCCACAAGATCCGTAGACAGCGTATTTCCTGGTACGTCAGCAAGCCAGTCATAAGTGTTCAATTGCTTGTTCTGTCGTCCACAGGCAGCACGGCAGAGACCGCGGTCACAGCCATTGCATATTTTGAATTTCATATTTTTGTAATCCATATCTGTATCTTTATTATATATTGTAGGATTCCTGTCCTATGTGCAGGATTCTCCTGGTTATTTCCTCATGATGTAAATAATCATTTTCAATGTTAAGTCGAAAAAGACAATCTTTCCATTGGCATTTTGCCCGATATCTCTTTGCGCTTTTTCCAATAGTTCAGTAATCTCAATGACGTTGGATTCGTTGACGAACCGAGCGAAGTTCCTTGAAAAGTTCTCTTCTTCCTGCGTCATATAGATGAGGCTAGGCTGGTGGAAGTTGAACATGAAGTTTTCACGGATCATCCGTGAGAAATAGCTGAGCATGCGCTTCTGCTTCTCCCTTCCATATCCAGCAGAGACCTCCGACCATTTCTTCAGTTCCCTGATATCACGCTTGTAGGCGAGTCGCATGAGCATCATAAACATGTCGAGAAAGCCCCTGTTCTCGTTTGATGCGTCCAATTGGTTGATGGCCTGCAGCCAATTGCCGTTTGCCAGTCGGGCTATCCGTCGTGCATTTTCTTCATCAATGCCCCGCTTTTGTACCAAAGCCTGTTGGATGGAATCCTCGCCAATTCTCTTGAAGTCAATCCGTTGCGCCCTACTCAAGATGGTTTCCAATAATTTTTCCGGTTCCTCACATACTAACATGAAAAGCGTCTGCAGGGGAGGCTCTTCGAGTAGTTTCAAAAGCTTATTGGCACATTCCTGGTTCATCCGCTCAGGAAGCCAGATGATGCAGATCTTATACCCACCTTGGCTGGACTTCAGGCTCAACTTGCGGATAATGCTATCGCTCTCCCCTGCGCCAATGATTGCTTGTTGGGAGGTCGCATTCATTTCGTTCAGCCATTGATCTATGGTAAAATAGGGCCCCTGGGAAAGTAGATGGTTCCATTCCTTGGCGAAATCGTCACTGATCATCTTATGTTCTGCCGACGTGCCTGCAGGTCGGATGACTGGATAGATGAAGTGAAGGTCGGGATGCTCCCATTTCCTGAGCATGGCTGTTGCCTTGGGATCACCATTCTCCCTGTCGCCTAACAGGTAGGAGGCGAAGGCAAGAGCCAATGCCATCTTGCCACAGCCCATAGGACCACAGAACAGCATCGTATTGGGGATCCTGTCCTCTTCCGTCATTTGTAGCAGTCGCTGCTTGACGTCTTCTTGCCCTATCACGTCATCGAATCTCATCTTATAAAAGTCGTTTAGCCACCTCTGCGACAGAACTTACTGCCGACATGGTATAGAAATGGATGTTTCTTACGCCTGCCTCGTACAGTTCCTTGCATTGCTGGGTTGCCCATTCTATTCCCAACGCCTTGGCATCCTCGTCGGTCTTACATTTCAGAACCTCTAATGCTAAGTCTTGGGGAAGGTCGCAATGGAAGGTACGGGGAACGACAGTCAACTGGGATAGTTTTGCCAAGGGCTTAATGCCCGGGATGATAGGGATGGTGATGCCCATGTCTCTTGCCCTTTTCACAAAGCTAAAATATTTCTGGTTGTCGTAAAACAATTGGGTGACCGCATAGGTGGCTCCCATATTCTGTTTCCGTTTTAAGAATTCCAAGTCCATTTCCATGTTCGGCGCTTCTTCATGTTTCTCCGGATAAGCTGCTACCCCGAAGGAGAAAGGCTCCCCTGGATGCTTGATAGGAGTCCCATCCATAAAGAAACCCTTGTTAAAGAGATTGACCTGCTTGATCAGGTCCGTGGTATGGATATGCCCGCCTGGGGTCGGCGTGAATACCCTGTCATCTTTTGCTTTGTCCCCTCGCAGTAAAAGTACGTTTGAGATTTCCAGGAATTGTAAGTCGATCAGCTCATATTCAATGTCTTCCTTCGTCACGCCACTACAGATGATGTGGGGAATGACTGGAATATTAAACTTATTTTGGATGGCGGCGGCGATGGCAATGGTTCCCGGTCGACGCCGTATGCGTTGCCTTACGAAGTGTCCGTCTTCCAATTCATGATAAACGTATTCGCTATGATGGGTAGTGATATTGATGTAATGAGGCTTAAACTCCTTCAACTGCTCAATCGTAGAGAAGAGGTTTCCTGTCCCGTTCCCCTTCAAAGGAGGAAGGACCTCAAAAGAGAATCCCCTTTCCTGTGTATCTTGTTTGATGATATCGACAACTTTCATCCTTTATTCCTATGGTGCACATTTGGATGCAAAGTTACGAAAAAAAAGTGTCATATCCTCATGAAGGGGAATTTATTTGTGCTCTTTTCTTCTCTGTGATCCTTACGATGACAATACTACTTTCGTAAAGCAACCAAATCGGAAGGGAAACGATGGCAAGGGTAAAGACATCGGAGGTGGGGGTGATGACTGCGGCGATGATGAGGATGACGACAAAGGCATGCCGTCGGTATTGCTGCATCCAGGATGCCTTCAAGAGTCCGAATAACGCAAGTAGCCAACTAATAATGGGAATCTCAAAGACGATCCCAAAGACCAGGCTCATGAACAGAAGTGTGTCCATATAGGATGCTAAGGTGAGCATGTTTGCTACGTCGCTGCTTACTTGATAGGTTCCCAAGAACCTTACGGTTAAAGGAAAGATCAGGAAATAGTTGACCAGTACTCCAAAGAGAAACATCATATAAGCACTGCAGACAATGCGCGTGGCATAGTGCTTTTCATTTTGGTAAAGGGCTGGGGCAATAAATTTATACAAGACATATAGAATATAAGGGGATGCGACCAAGATGCCAAAGCATAAGGCTGTCTTCATGTGGATCATGAACTGTTCTGTCAGTCCAATGTTCATTAAGTGGATATCGAATCGCTTGACGCCTAAGAGCCGATAGGTGATGAATTGACTGTTCTTGGGAGCGAGTACAATCTCGAAGAGCGTCTCCTTGAAGAAAAATGCCAATAATCCACATGCGACGGTAACCACCAAGATCTTGATGATACTGTCGCGCAAAATGTCAAGATGGTCCCAAAAGGATAGTTCAGGGTCTTGTGGATCTTCTCCCATCTGCTATATTTTCTTGGTATCTTCTTTGTGGGTATCTTTGGGATCGGGGTTGAGGTCGTTGTCAATGCCATTCATCCCATCCTTGAAACTTTTTACGCCTTTGCCTAATCCTTTCATCAGCTCGGGAATCTTTTTGCCTCCGAACAGTAAAAGGATAACAATGCAATGATGATGATTTCTTGTGTTCCTAACATATTTGCTTGTTTTTATGGTTCGTTTTGTGCAAAGATACAGCAAACTGGGAGAAATACAAAATAAATGTCGAAAATTTTATTTCCACAGGCGAGACATCACAAGAGAATGCCCCTGTACATCGTTAAAAAAGAATTAATCGCAAGTTCCGTAAGTCTTGCTCGAAAATTATTTGTACCTTTGTATCATCAATCGGAGTTCATATAAGATGTGTGAAGGTATGAAAGGATTATGGAAGGCTTTGCTTGTCGTGTGCATCCTCTTCCCTTTGGAAGGACGGTGCACAGAGAATCTGGATGACTTGTATCGGGAATTGAATAAGTCAATGCGGAATTTTCCGCAGTTAGTGGAGAAAAAAGAATCCGAATTGGCTGCCCTGCGTTTCCGGTATCAGCACAGCTCAACCCGTATGGACCGTGTCCATACTGCCTTTGCGCTTTATGCGGCTTATGACTACTATCAAAACGATTCCGCCATGTATTATTTGGAGCAATGCGTAACCTATTCTGAGGCATTGGAACGGTGGGATTGGATGAATGCCTGCCTCATGGAACTCGCTTATCGTGCAGGTTCCAATGGCTATACAGCGGAAGCGAATCATGCGCTCAATCGGATTGCAAAGGACCAATTTAGGACAAAGAAAGAATGGTATTCCTATTACCGTTCTTATTATAACTTATACTCTCAGCTCAGTGTCCATTCTAATCTTCCTGAATATCGGCGTGCCTATCGTGAAAAGACCCGCCAATATTGTGATTCCATGCAGGTCTATGGAGATGACAATATCCTTTCGTTCTTAGACACGAAGATGCAATTGGCGATGTCTGACAAGAATTTCATGGAAGCCAAGAGAATCGTGGAGACGTGGATCAAGAAAGTAGGAGAGGGGACACATGACTATGCGATGGCTGCCTATAACTATGGCGTGCTATGCGATTCCTTGCATGATTTCAGAGGGGCGCAGTATTGGACGCTGAAATCTGCCCTGACCGACTTACATGGAGCAGCCATGAACCAGGGCGCCCTCTTCCATTTAGCACAGATGTTCCAGGAAAAAGGAAATCTGAAACGTGCTTATCGTTATGCTCATTTTACTTGGGAGTGCAACAAAAAATTTAATGCACCACAGCGAAACTTGGACATGTACCAATGGTTAACGGACATGGATGAGGCAAACAGGCAAGAGATACAACACTCCAATCATATCTTGACGGTATTGGTCATCGCCATTAGCGTCTTGGTCCTCTTCCTTACGATCACCTTGTTCTATTTGGAGAGAGGGAAGAAGAGTCTTGCCAATGCGCATTTGGACTTACAGGACGTGAATGGACGGTTGAAAGACTTGAACCTGCACCTGAATGAGCAGAATAGGATTAAGGAAGAGTATATTGGGAAGTTCTTGGGAATCTGCCGACTCTATGTGGACAAGATTGATCAATACCGCAAGAATGTGTCAAGGAAAATTAAGGATGGGGATAGTGAGGAACTCCTGCAGATGATGAAATCACCTGACCTATTGAAGAAAGATCTTGAAGAACTCTATGCCTATTTTGACTCCGTCTTCTTACACCTGTTCCCTAATTTCGTCGAAGAGTTTAATGCCTTGTTGCTGCCAGAGGCGAGAATCAAGGTGAAGAATTCTACGTCACTCCCTACGGAAATCCGAATCTTTGCCCTGATCCGGTTAGGCGTGGAAGACAGTTCCCAGATCTGCAAGTTCTTGCATTATTCTTCTTCCACGATCTATAATTATCGTTCTAAAGTGAAGAGCAATGCTTTGGGAAATAAAGAAGATTTTGAGAAGAAAGTGAAGGAGATCGGTAGATAAAAGCTTTTTTTTAGCGGATAAATGCATCTTCATATCTTCTATGTAATCTACTTTTTTAAGATTTGTTTAAAAAGTCAATTACTTGATATTCTGCAATTTACACTTTTGTATTCCTTTGTTTTGTCTACTTTTTGCCTATATCGGCTTTGAGGAGATCATTTTTTGTCGTACCTTTGCATCACGAACCTATTAGAAATCAACTATGCCTAATCTAACATGCAAGATAAAGTAGTTTGCTGGAATGCAAATGAAAATACTTGGTGTGTCGATAATTGTTAATAAAATAGCGAAAAGGGTGACTGTTCGTGAGAATAGTCACCCTTATTTTTGTTTCTAATCGCTTCTCTGTTTTAGCTTGTTTACTTCTCTGTTTTCAGAGAAACATGCCCATCGATCGGGAATGGCTTTCCGCTCCATGCTTTCTGAGATGTCCATGGTTCTGCCGGGTCTGTCCAGAAAGGTGCGTCCGCTGGCAGTCCTAAAGGCATGAAGACGAGGGAGGTCATATACAGGCTTCCGTTGTCGGTATAGGAATTGGCAAGATTGGGTTGATGGCCAACGAAGCCTAAGCGCAGGAATCCTTTTTCGTCGAAGTTGCCGTCAACCTTGAACATGTTCTTCATGACAGCGGTAATGGCACTGCGTACCTGTCCATTGCTGATATTCTTTGGCATTCCAAACCTCCATGCTGCCATGGCGAGTGTTTGGAAGGCTCCCATGCGATAGACCAATGACCGTCCATAGCCAGGATAGGTGCCCTCTGGGGATACCAGTCTCTCCATGACCGTGTTGTAGCGTTGCATCCTTTGAATGGCTAATTTTGAGCTGACGGGCGTCCAGAACTTATGTTTCTCGCATTGCTCCAATACTTCTATGTACATTGGATGGATGACATAGGCGTTGTAATAATCGAATGCCATTTCTGGTCCGTCGGAATAGTAGCCATCCCCTAAGTACCATTCATTGATCTTGCAGCATGCAACCCTGAGCACGTACATATCAGCCTCTTCGCCAATGGAGAGGAAGAAGGCTTCAATGATAGCCCGGAAGAGGAGCCAGTTGTTATAGGCAGGGCGGATGACGCGCAATCCCTTGAAGCATTGGATATATCGTTGCTGCGTCGTCTTGTCAAGTTGATACCAGGTAGACTCCGGGGCACGTAGGAAGCTCTCTGCCAAGTAGGCTGCGTCCACTAAGATCTGGAGCTCTCCTTTCCATAGAAGATAATCAGGACTCTGTGGGTCCACGGCATTCTTGTAAGAAGCGATGGCCCAGTCATGCAGTTGCTTGCGTTGCTTTCCCTCTGGTGTCCCGTCATCTGGCAAGGCCAACCAGGGCGTGATACCTGCCATGAGTCTGCCGAATGCCTCTAAGTAGGATACCTTGACATTCCTGCCATCCCAATGGGGACTGAGCTCAAGGGTCATGTTCTTTTGCAATTCCCCTTTGCTCATGTTTTCCAAGATTGGTTGCGCGATTTTGTAACATAATCCTGCCCAATACTGCCTTTCGGTCTGTGGGAGGTTCTTCACTTTCTTGGCTGAAGCGCTTCCTGCCAATACAAATGCCATGATGGCAATCATCAAATACTTTACTTTCATGATACTTATTGTTTAGATAGATAATGATTCTCAATAGAGAGCTGTTCCCTCTTTGTACTGGTTTGAAAGCAGTGGACTTGTTGGCTGGATCTGCCGATCCCTCTCCATTGCTGGTTGCAAATATAGTGATTTTATCGATATAACATATAAGAATCTCAGGAAATCTATCCGAGATTCTTATATGTCATCAGCTTTCGCGGGCGAATCGCGGATGTATCCTCGACTCTGTACTCCTTCACGGTTTTATTTTACGGTTGGACGGGACAGTTGCTTAACGAGCCAGTCTAAGAAGGGGCGCAGCACCTTGGCAGAAGGATTCGCCTCTTTCTGCGAGAGCTTGATATCTTCGCCCATCCCGTTGAGCACCTTGAATTGATATTTAGTATTGGTATCGATCGCTTCTACTTTCTTCACGATTGCATCCATGTTGGCACTGTTTCCATGGGAAAGGGCTTCTACCAGGGCTTCCGCATAGCGGCACATGTCACCCACCTTGTCTGTAAACGGCTGTATTTCACGCCACAGCAGACGGTCGGACGCTATGTCCGATTGTCCCATCTCAGCCAATGTGTCGCAGGCGTTGGCAAGTGTTTTCAGCTGTTGTGACAAGGCTGAGGCGCGTTGCTGGCAGGTAGGGGCAGCCTTGTACTGTCTGATCAGGTCGGACAGCGCTGTGGATTGGTCGTAGGTGCTCAGGTTGGGCAGCAGGCAGAATGCCGATTGCCAGCGATGACCAAACACCGCACGAAGCGAGGCCATCCATGATTGCTCATTGTCGAAGTCCGTCCTGTTCCATCCATAGTCGCCTACGCTAAACAGAGCCACCTTGCTGGCTTCACCTTGTTGCATAGGATTGCTGATGAGCGTCTTGACGCCCCGCAGGTTCGTCTCCATCGTAGCGTTGCGGTCGATATGTGCCTCATCGTCGAAGTTGCGGTAGGTGTCTAACATAAAGAGCTTGTCCATGTCGTTGTCGTTGCAGGGGTAGTTCCACCACCAAGCCACGTCGCGCCCGAGCCATGAGCTCACCTTTTCTGGGTCTTTGCTGTTGGGCACTGTCCAGACTGCCCTGCCCGTGATATAGATATTGATCTTAGCAGGTGTGTTGCTCAATGACTTGAAGAAATTCACAGCCTTTTTCTCATTCACCCACGAGTAGGCGTATAGTTGGGGGACGTAGTGGAGCGGCTTCACCGTGTCGGCAGGGTTTGCCTTTTTCGTGTTCCACCGTTGGTCAATGCGTTCTTGCAGTTGGGTTAGCCTGTTGGCTCCCAACCGGAGCGTAGGCTCATCGTCGGGTACGCCGACATCATCCACGAAGACACCGAACTGTCGTACGCCGAGCCGATGCATGTCCTCGTATTTCTTCATGATCTTGTCGAGGACGTCGGTCTTAGTCGAGTCGGTAAAGGCCTGTCCTGGATGGATGGCCCAGATGAAGTTGACCTTGCATTGGTGGGCGACGTCGGTCATGGAGCGAAGCATGTCCTGTGACAGGTAGCCCAATTCCTTTTCTTGATCCGTGATCGTGGTTGGATAAGGCTTTTCCCAGTAGCGTGAATGATAAGGGTCGCTTTTGGCACCATACATGTAGGTGTTCATCTTGTAACGGGCCATGAACCGGAAGAGGTCTTCCGTCACCTCCTTGCTGTAAGGCACTCCGTAGTATCCCTCGATGACGCCTCTGTATTGCGTGTCGGCATAGTCGTAGATCCTCATCTTATGCAGGCTGCCTTTCTGCTCGCTGAGCATCTGCTCAAGGGATGCCAGTCCACAGAACACGGCATCGGTATGTTCTCCTAAGATGACGACCTGCGCAAGGCCTGCGGCATCGCCTGTCACGGAGATCGCATGGCGGTCGTACTTGGGCTCGGAGAACACGGAACGTGCCAGGGATAGCTTGGCTGCGGTCTTGTCGGCCTTGTCTCCGGATCCATGAATGCCGATGATGACCGTCATCCTTCCTGCTACAGCCTTTTTGCCCACGATGGGAACGATACCGTTCTCGGTGAGCACAGACTTTGCTCTATTGATGGTGTACGTGTCGCAGCCGCGCCCTACGATGAGCGTAGCCTTGGCTGTGGTTGCCACGCTTCCCCCTTCATCAAACTGATGTTGGGGTACTGGCCAGATGTGATAAACCTGGTCTGAGCCATAAGCAGGCGAGACCGTGAGGGACAAAAGCGAAAGAAGGCACAGCATTGTGGCTTTCTTCGTAAGGGCTTTCGGGTTTTGGAGTTTCATGATGATACTTTTTAGATGAATTGTTTAGGGATGCCATAGGGATTGCGATGAGGGGTAAGTCACTCTCTTCCGGCCCTTTTAGGTCTCTGTGGGCCGGGCTTACATCTTCTTCGATAAGGCTTTCCTGACGGGCAGGTCATACCATTTCAGGCAGAGATAGGCAAGGATGACGCTGAGCGCCATGGCACTGACCGACTCTATCCATGTCTCCGTGAACGTGTACACCTGGTTCTTGATCATCCAGGAATAGAAAAGGTACATGATGGGATAATGGACCATATAGAGCGGATAAGATATATCCCCTAAGAACTTGCAGATTCTGGTAGAGCGCGTGTCGGTGGTCTTGCCCGATGCCCCTAACCATACGAGAGCAGGGAAGATGATGACGATGCACGCCGACTCATAGAGTCCGTTCAGACAGCAGGTACCTAACGGCTGGATATACGGCACGGCGAACAGGACGAGCAGTATGGCTGAACAAATCCAGAACGCACCCCGGACCTTCACCGGGTGGAAGATGCGCGAGAGGAACATGCCCATGGTATAGGGGAAGAGCATCCGGAGCATGCCACCCCAGAAGTTCATCGTGTCTAAGGTCCAGCCTACGCCAAAGCTTCCATAGCCGGAGACATCAGCGACATTGAACCAGATCAGGATAACGCCTAATACCGCGGCGAGGATACCCAATACCTTGGTAGGCAGCCGATGGATCAACAGTGCATAGAGAATATTGCCGATATACTCGAAGAATAGCGACCAGGCAGGACCGTTGAGCGGGAACATCTCGCCATTGCCCCTGATCTCATAAGGGCAGCCGGGTACGGCTGGGATCATGAACATCGCGCATAGCAGTGCCAACATTGACATGGAAATGGCAACGTGCGTGCCGTCCCATTGCACGCCCCCTTGTAGGTAGAAGAATACGAGACCGATGATCGCGCCCATCACTACCATGGGGTGGAGGCGAATGATACGGCGCTTGAAGAACTGCTTGAGGGTAAACCCTTTCTGCCACCGATCGTCATAGGCATAACCGATCACGAAACCGGAGAGGATGAAGAAGAAGTCCACGGCCAAATAACCATGGTTGAAATTCTCTATCAGTCCATCGCTTAGCCCGTTTACCGACTTGGCAAAGCCGTATCCTTCATTGATATGATACCACAATACAAGCATGGCGGCTACTCCTCGTAGTCCGTCAAGTAGTTCATAATGGGGCTTGCTATCAGCAAATGTTGTTGATGGTATGAGTGACGTCCTCATGATGATTGTTTGTCTTGTTAAAAGGTTATGTCCGTTCGGTATCCGTACGGATCAGTCGTTGTGATTTCTTGTGCCATCTCCTCATGAGATGTTTATGGGGTACAAAGATAATGAATTTTTTGCAGATGGCAAAGGCTGATGGAGATTTTCTCTCCGATTTGCGTGCCTAAGGCCTATGGATAGGGCGTGGACACTGTGTTGCCTCCCCTGACGGCGGTAATCCGGCTGGAAGAAATAGCTGAGGAATGCTCATGCCTTGCGCATGGTCGATCTTTCCTTGAAATAATGATAAAGGATATGGAAGAATCCGTGTAGGCATGCGTGCTCGATTTGTGTCTGATAGAAGTAGCCCACGAACCGGTTATGGCGTGCTGCCAAGTTATGGAAGACCCGGTAGCAGAGGCGATGGGCGATCAGTTGCTGATAGTGGGCGTCCTTTTTGATGAGACGGCATAGCCAGGCGTAATCGATCAGATATTCTTGGGGATGCTCGTGTATCAGGCTTGTCGCTGCGCTCACGCCACTTTGCAAGGCATCATAGATCCCCTCGCCGGTGAGCGGTTGGTTGAGCCCAGCCGCATCTCCAATGAAAAAGACATGGTTGTGCCACAAGGGATGCCGTAAAGGATTGCCGATCGGTATCATTGCGGCATGGAGGGGATATTGCTCCTGGTTCCTCAAGCCGATGACGGAACTGAAGTCGCCCATCGCCTGGTTGCCCTCAAAATGCTCACCACGTAACTTGCAGAATCCCAAGCATTCCTTGCTGTCCTTGGAAAATGCCCAGGCATACGTTTTGGGCACAAAGCCGAAATAGATGTTGACCCCGTCGATGGGCGCGTCTGCACGACTGACATTGACTTCAAACGCCTCGCTGTTGATGTCTTTTCTCTGGAAAGAGGGGTCGTAACGGTGGAGGAGATGCTCTGTATGGCTCACGGCTCCATCGGCAGCC
>ULNB01003752.1_pt1 | contig 14867 bp, 9 predicted proteins | sample 1951811 | NCBI WGS metagenome assembly ULNB01 (sample SAMEA4835566, study PRJEB28245) | human gut metagenome | biome: gut microbiome; material: fecal sample | place: Denmark | collected 2008
GTATTAGGAGCAGAAAATATCGGAATATATAGTTTTACAATTTCTATAACAACATATTTTATTCTCTTTGGTTCACTTGGTGTTGCAATGTATGGCCAAAGAGAAATAGCATATGTTCAAAATGATATTAAAAAAAGAAGTAAAATATTTTTTGAAATATTTTTTATGAGGTGCATAACACTTGGAATATCATTATTTATATTTTATATAACTTTTTGTTCAAAAGGACAATATAATATTTATTATAAAATTTTAATTCTAGAAATAATTGCTAATGCAATTGATATCAGTTGGTATTTTCAAGGATTAGAAGAATTTAAAAAGACAGTAATGCGAAATACAATTGTAAAGTTAATAAGTGTTATTTGTATATTTGTATTTGTTAAAGAATCAACAGATTTAAATAAGTATTTTATTATTTATGTGCTTTCAACTTTTTTAGGTAATTTATCTTTATGGATGTATTTACCTAAGTTTATTCAAAGAGTTAAAATAAAAGAATTAAATTTATTTAGACATATTAAACCTACAATAATGTTATTTATACCACAGGTTGCAACTCAAATATATACGGTTTTAGATAAAACGATGATAGGTGTTATTGTTTCAAATAAAGCAGAAGTTGGGTATTATGAGCAAGCACAAAAAATGATAAAATTATTAATGACAATTGCAACATCTTTAGGTACAGTTATGATGCCAAGAATAGCAGCAACATTTGCGAGTGGTAATCATAAAAAGGTAAGAGAATATATGAATAAATCATTTTCTTTTATATTATTATTGGCATTTCCGTTAATGTTTGGAATTATAAGCGTATCAAGTAGTTTTGTACCTTTGTTTTATGGTAAAGGTTATGATAAAGTTGTTCCTTTATTATGTGTAATTAGCCCGATAATAGTTCTAATAGGATTAAGTAATGTAACAGGAACTCAATATTTATTACCAACAAGAAAACAAAATCAATATACATTATCTGTTGTAATAGGCGCTATTGTAAATTTTATATTAAATTTAATATTAATTAAACATTTTGCAAGTATTGGTGCTTCTATAGCAACAGTAATTGCAGAACTTGCGGTAACGACAACACAATTTATTTTAATAAGAAAAGAAATAAAATTTATTGGTGTTGTAAAATTATCTTATAAATATGTAATTGCATCATTAATTATGTTTATATGTAGTATAACTGTTGGTCATTTTATAAATGATAACTTTTTATCAATCATTTTACAAGTTATGGTTTCATGTTTTGCTTACTTTATAATTTTATATATTTTAAAGGATAAATTAATAATAGAATCAGTAAATAAAGTTAGAAATAAATTAAGAAAAGAGGTTAAATAATGAAAATAGCAGTAGCAGGGACAGGTTATGTTGGTTTATCTTTAGCCACATTACTTAGTCAAAATAATGAGGTGGTAGCACTTGATGTTATACCTGAAAAAGTAGAGATGATAAATAATAGGATAAGTCCTATTCAAGATGAATATATTGAAAAATATTTTAAGGAAAAGAAGTTAAATTTAAAAGCTACTTTAGATTATAAAGAAGCTTTTGAAGGCGCTAGATTTGTTATAATTAGTACACCAACTAATTATGATGAAGAAAAAAATTTTTTTGATACATCATCAGTGGAAGATATAATCCAAAAAGTTATTTCTATGAATGATGACAATATTGTTATGGTTGTTAAAAGTACAATACCAGTTGGATTTATAAATAATATGAAAGAAAAATATAATATTGATAATATTATGTTTAGTCCTGAATTTTTAAGAGAGGGTAAAGCATTATATGATAATTTATATCCATCTAGAATAATTGTTGGTGAAAAAAGTGATAGAGCAAAAGAATTTGCTGGATTATTAAAAAGTGCATGTTTAAAAGATGATGTAGTAGTTAAATATATGAATTCTACTGAAGCAGAAGCAGTTAAATTATTTGCTAATACATATTTAGCACTTAGAGTAGCATATTTTAATGAACTTGATACTTATGCAGAATTAAAAGGATTAAATACAAAAGATATAATAGATGGTGTATGTTTAGATCCTAGAATAGGTAACCATTATAATAATCCAAGCTTTGGATATGGGGGTTATTGTTTACCAAAGGACTCAAAACAGTTAAAAGCTAATTATAAAGATGTACCAGAAAATTTAATAAGTGCGATAGTTGAAAGTAATAAAACAAGAAAAGATCATATTGCGGAAGAAATTATAAAGAAAAATCCTAAAATTGTTGGTATATATAGATTAACAATGAAAAGTGGTTCAGATAATTTTAGAGCAAGTGCTATTCAAGGTGTTATGAAAAGAATTAAAGCAAAAGGTATAGAAGTAGTAGTTTATGAACCAACACTAAAAGAAGATAATTTCTTTAATAGTAGAGTTATAAAAGATTTAGATGAATTTAAAAATATATCTGATGTTATATTAGTTAATAGAAATGATAATATATTAGATGATGTTAAAGATAAAATATATACAAGAGATTTATTTTCAAGAGATTAATCAAGTTAAAAATAACTTGATTTTTTTATTAATTTTTAATAAAAAAATAAAAAATATGCAAAAAAACGTGATTTTTTGTTAAATTTTTAAAATAAAGATAAAATGTCCTATTTAAGTTTATAATTATATAAAGGTTGTATATTGAAAGGAAGTAATTAATATGGCTAATAAAAATATTTATAGGATAATCTTATCAAATGAATTTTTAGGGGTAAGTAAGGAAATTAGTGCTCCTAATAGATATGAACTTAATTGTAAAATAGAAAATCAAAAAAGAATATGGAATGATAAAATTAATCGTGAATTAAATAGACAAAATAAAGAACAAATGAAAAATCAAGCTGAAAGATTAACACACGTTGATGAAATAAAAGTTGAAAAATATAAATCAATAATAAAACATATATACAATCAGACATCAAAAAAATATTATAATTCATTATTGGAAAATAAAAAATATAAATCATTTTCAACAGAATTAATTCAACCAAGTTTAAATCAAGTTTATTCAGAACTAAGTGTTCCTAATAAAAGTTTTTTAGAGAAAATATTTAAAAGTAAATTAGAAAAAAGATTACAAAAAGAAACAGAAGCTAATAAATTATATGAAATAAGACTTAATTATTATAATGATGAGTATGAAAAACAAAAAAATAATTATGAAAAAAATAAAACAATATTTATTAATGAACAAAATAAACATAATGAAGAAGTAAATGTAAATAAGAGCAAATATGAAAATGGAGATAATATTCAAATAGAAAAATATTTTTCATATGTATTAGATAATAGTATATATCCTAATGAATTTATAAAAGATTTTGAAATTCAATATATAAAAGAAAATAAGATTTTAGTTGTTGCATATTATTTACCTAATGAAGAACTTGTTCCAAGAGTTATTAAACATAAATATGTTTCAACTAGAAATGAAATAGATGAAATTAAGATGTCTGATAAAAATTTTGAAAAATTTTATAATGATGTAATTTATATGTGTTGTTTAAGGACAATAAAAGAATTGTTTTCATCTGATAGTGAAAATTATATTGATGCAATTGTATATAATGGATGGTTAAAATATATTGATAAAAGTAATGGAAAACCTGCAGAGAGTTGTGTATTAACAGTAGAAGTAAGTAAAGATAAGTTTAATGAAATAAATTTAAATAATATTGATTATAAAACTTGTATAAAAGGATTAAAAGGTATTTTTGCTCCAAACATATTAACGATTACACCAGTTATTCCTTATTTAGATATTAATAGAAATGATTCAAGATTTATTGAAAGTAAAAAAGTAGAAAATATAACATTAGATGGATTTAATCTTGCTACAATGCCTTGGGAGGATTTTGAATATTTTGTTAGAGAATTATTTGATAAGATGTTTAATGTTAATGGTGGAGAAGTAAAGGTTACTCAAGCAAGCCATGATGGTGGAGTAGATGCTATTGCATTTGATAATGATCCTATTAGAGGCGGTAAATTTGTAATACAAGCAAAGAGATATAATAATGTTGTTCCAGTATCTGCTGTTAGAGACTTATATGGAACAATGATTCACGAGGGTGCAACTAGAGGAATTTTAGTTACTACAAGTTTTTATGGTAAAGAAGCATATGAATTTTCAAAAGATAAACCAATAACATTAATAGATGGTTCAGCATTATTAGGTTTACTTAATAAATATGGTTATTCAAATTTAACAATAAAAATTGGTAGGTAGGTGTTGATAAAATGAAAAAATTAGTTATTAAAAAATTAGAAAATGCATATGGAATAAAAGAACTTAAAGTTAGTTTTGATGATAATACGTTATCTCAAAATTTAGTGTATTCAAAAAATGGTACTTTTAAAACATCATTTTCAAGATGTTTATATAATTTATCAAATAATGAAAAAGAAAAAATAGAAGATAGAATAACAAAAATCCCTGCAAATATTGAAATGAAAATGATTGATGATGAGGGAGAGAGTAATAATTTAATTAATAAATTTTTAGTTTTTTCAAGAGAAATTTATGAAGAAAAAAGTCTTTCTGATTATGAAAAAGAATTAGAAATGTTAACAATCGATAAAAGAAAACAAGAGTATGTACAAGATTTAATTAATAGCACATTAGAAGAACCTATTGCCGAATTACAAATAAATGCGAAGAGTATTAATCTTAATTTACAAAAAGCTTTAGAAACTTTAAATATTCCATATAAAGGAAAGTTAGATTGGTATTTAGAGGTATTTAAGTATATTGATGGTGCGCCAGATGAAAATATATCAGAAATCAATTTAAAGACAATATTTCAAAAAACTTATGATATACTTGATAATGATAATTTTCAAGAAAATATAAATAATTATATTAATATTTAGAATAAAAAAATTAAAGAGGAATTATTCGATGATGATTTTGATGAAAATTCATGTATATCATTTTTAGAATCGTTAAAAAAAACAAAATTTATGAATGAGGATAAAAAAAGAGGTGTAGTATTAAATGGTACATCTTATTATGATTATGATTCTGTTCAAGAAATTATTAATAAAACAATGAAAAATATTTCTAGTTCTCCTGAAATTTTAAAATCAAATCAAGAATTAATTAAAAGTATGGGTACATCTAATGAAGCACAAAAATTAAAAAAAGAAATTATTAATAATCCACTTTTGATAAAGCAACTTTCATTAGGAAGGAAGAAAATAATAAGAATTGCTTTAAAAAATTCTGGATTACAAACAAAATATTGGATTAATATATTAGAAAATGCAATGTCTGAATTGAAAAAAATTTATGATGAAATTCAGAATATGAATAGTAAATTTGAGAATGCAATAGAAATTTATAAATTAAGGTTTCGTCCAGTTTTTGATATTAAAATAAAAAATAAAAAAGAATCCATGCTTGGGTTAGATTTACCATCTTTATATTTTAAATATAAAAAAAATGATTGTGATATTGAAGAAAAGCTTTTGTATGATATTTTATCTTCTGGCGAAAAAACCTCTTTAAATATAATAAAATTTATTGTTGAATATATATCCAATAAAGATAGTAAACCTTTCATCATATTAGATGATATCGTTGAAACCTTTGATTATGCAAACAGATATGCTTTTATTGAATATATAAATGATATGGTTAATGATGATACTCCAGTAATTGTTTTAACACATAATTTTGAATTTTATAGAACTTTACATAGTAGAATTAAAAAATTAGTACCTTTAGTAACAAATGTTGATGAAAAAGGTAGAATACTTATTCAAGAATGTAGTAAAATAAATAGAAATATTGAAGATGTATTAAATGTACAAAGTAAAAAAGAATTATTTTTTGCAATTCCATATTTAAGGGAAGCAAAAATGATACTTCAAGACAATAATGAAATTTTAAATGCATGCTTACATTATAAAGAAAAAACATTAAATTTGATACTCAAAGATATAATGGATTTATTTCCTAAAAAAATAAAGTTAGATATTGATCCTAATTTATTTTATTTGGATGAATTAGAAAATGTTCTTTCAAGTATAAAAATGACTAATAATTATGATCTTGTTGAAAAAACCATTTATTCTATTGGTTGTAGGGTTTTCTTAGAACAGAAAATAATTCAAAAAAATTTTGATTTAATTAAAGATGTAAACGAAAATCAATTTGCGTATATTATTAAAAAATATCATAATCAATTAAATGAAAAGGTATTAGAATTAGCTGAAAGAGTTTCTATATCTACACCAGAATTTATTCATGGTAATGCATTTATGTATGAGCCTTTAATTGACATTGATGGATTTTACTTAAAAGAATTATATGATGATATAAAAAAATTAAATATCGATGACATATGGAAATAAAAATCAAGTTAAAAATAACTTGATTTTTTTAATATTAACTATTAAAAATTTAAAATATATTTGTTATAATTATTAAAAGATATAGTAGGTGTTTTATGAAGAAGTTTTTATGTATATTAATTATGATAGTTACATTACTATTTCCTAGTAATATATATGCTAAAAGTGTTAATAATGAAAGAAATTATGCTAATGTAGTATTTTTTACATATTTTAATGGTGATTTAGAGGGTAAAAAATATATGGAAGATAATTATAAAACTATAATGGAGTATTATAATGGTTCTAGTGAAACTAGTGTTAAGAATTATTTAGAGAATGTATCTTATAATAATTTTCATTTATATAATTTATTTCCTCAAATAAATGATAGTACTTTTATTCCAATTGAACTTAGTATTACAGAAGATGATGCGAATAATTCTAATTATGATTCAATTATTATTAGTGATGTTTTAAAAAAATATCCAAATGTTAGTGGAACAATTGATTATGATAATGATGGTATTGTTGATAATTTAACTATTATTTTAAGGAATAAAGCTGATAATGCTGGTTCTAATTCATCTCTTGTATCTCATAAGAGTGATTATCCTGGTGGTAATGATATAACATTATCTAATAAGTCTTTAGGTACTTATAATATGCTTAATACATATTCAATTAGAAATACTAAGAGTTCTGTTATTATTCATGAATTTATGCATTCTTTAGGCTATCCAGATTTATATAATAGTAATAATGATTATCCAGTATTTACTTGGGACATTATGGGTAATGTTATTTCACCACCTCCATATTCACTTGCTTATTTAAGAAGTTATTTTACAAATTGGCTTAGTATTGATGAAATTACTAAATCTGGAACTATTACATTAAATACTCAAGATAATAAAGATGGTAATCAAGCATATATAATTAAATCACCATTAAATGATTATGAATTTTTTGTTGTAGAATATAGAAAGAAACCAACTTTATTTGATAAGATAGACAGAAGTATAAGTAATAGTGGTGTTATTGTATACAGAATTAATACAACAATAACTGGTTTAAGTAATAAATTTGGTTCATACGGTGTATATGTATATAGAGATAATTCTTTTGCTTTAAATAGTACTCCATCTTCAGCAGTTTATAATACAGTTTTTTCTAAAGAACTTGGTAGAACAACTGTAGGTAATAGTGATTTAAATAGTAAAGATAAAGCATTATTATATAGTGATGGAACTAATTCAGGTATAGTACTTAGTGAAATAGGTTCATCAAGTTCAAATAGTATTACATTAAATGTAGGTATTCCAAATAAAGGTGATTTAGATGTTTGGAATGAATTAAAATATGATGATATTAATAAAAATAGCGGTTATAAAGTTCAAACATCTATAGAAATGAATAATAAAATATATGTGGGTTCAATAACAAATAATAAATTATATACTACTGTTTATGATAATGGTAATTGGAGTACTATATCAAATGGTACTAATATTGTTATTGGTGATGTATCTCCAAGTACAATGGAGTTTAAAATAATTAATAATAAATTATATTTAATATATGGTTGTTGGAATAAAATAGGAGTTTATTCTTTAGAAAATAATATATGGAAAAAAAGAGCAGAATATAATTATTCAACTGGTTATATGAGTACTGAAGTAATAAATAATGAATTATATATTGCTAATATGTATGACAATAATAATGCTGAATTATTAAAATATAAAGATGATAATATTACTAAAGTAACTAATTATTATAGTGGTTCATTTGTAGGTGATCCAAAAGTTTTATCAATTAATAATAAAATATATTTAATGGTAAGAGAATCTAGTACTAAAAAGATAAAAATATATGAATATAGTAATAATATTCTTAAAGAAATTAATAATGATATATTAGTTAATTCATATGATGCGAAAGATTTAAATAATAAAATAATTATTGCTGGTAAAAATACTGGTGATATTGAATTATATGAATTTGATGGAACTAATTTTAAAAAGAAAACTGAAACAATTCCATATAATTTACCACAATTATTTAAATCTCAAGGTAATCTTTATTTAAGAACAATTAAAGATCCAACTGATATATATAGTAACGATAATGTATTAATGGTTTATTCATTATCCGATAAAGTTACAATGGAAGGAAATAATATTGCAAGTGGTGTAAATGCAGATTATAGTGGTGTATTTTCTATAGGTAATAGATTATATATTTCATATATAAAAGACGATATAACTCATATTAAGTATAAAGAATCAAATAATAGTTTATTATCTTTAAGTATTACATCACCAAATAAAACAACTTATACAGTTGGTGATAATGTAGATTTAACTGGTTTAAAAGTAATTGCTAATTATACTAAAAATAGAAAAGAACTTAGTAATAATGAATATACTATAACTAATTTTAATACAAATAAAGTGGGTAGTTATAGTGCTACTATAACATATGAAGGAATTAGTAATACATTTAATTATGAAGTAATTGAAAAAGTAATATTAAACCCACTTAAAAGCATTAACTTAAATAAAACTAGTGGTACAAAATATATAGGTGAAACAGAAAATTTAACTGTTATTTATAATCCAAGTAATACAACTGATAATAAAAATGTAACATGGACAAGTAGTAACAATAATGTTGCATCAATTAATAATGGAGTTGTAACTGCTAAAGGAATAGGTAATGCTATTATAACTGCTAAAGTTGGAAGTTTAACTGCAAGTTATAAAATAACTGTTATAAAACATGATAATCCAGTAATAGTAAAAGCAAATACTTTAACATATAATGAAAAAGAACAAGAGCTTATAACAGTAAGTAATATTAAAGGTAATATTTGTTATTCATATAATCCTATTTCTAGTTGTTCAACAAATGAAAGTATACCTAAAAAAATTAATGCAGGTGAATATACAGTATATTACTATGTAAGTGGAGACAATAATTATAATAGTAAATCAGGTAGTATAAAAGTTAATATTAATAAAAAGGTTATAACAAAACCTATAAGTTCAAGTGATAAAACTTATAATGGAACAATACAAAATTCTAATATAGTAAAACCAGATGGAGTAAACATTAAAAATGGAAGTATTGAAAGTGCGACAAATGTTGGAAAATACAATATAACATATATATTAGATCAAAATCATATATGGAATGATGGAAGTAATAATGATGTTACTATTATATGGAAAATAAATCCATACAATATAAGTAATGCATTAGTAAATGGTGTAAGTGACAAAGTATATAATGGAAATAATATAGTGCAGGATAATATTAATGTAACAGTACCAATACCAAGTGGAAAAACAAGCAATCCAACATATAATGTAACTTATAAAGATAATTTAAATTCTGGAGTAGCAACTATGATTATTACTGGAACGGAAAATTATACTGGAACAAAAAATGTAACATTTAAAATAAATAAGTCAAATAATCCAGCAATAGTAAAAGCAAATACTTTAACATATAATGGAAAAGAACAAGAACTTATAACAGTAAGTAATATTAAAGGTAATATTTGTTATTCATATAATCCTATTTCTAGTTGTTCAACAAATGAAAGTATACCTAAAAAGATTAATGCAGGAGAATATACAGTATATTACTTTGTAAGTGGAGACAATAATTATAATAGTAAATCAGGTAGTATAAAAGTTAATATTAATAAAAAAAGTGGAAGTATTTCTTATTTAAATAAAAGTATAACAAAGACCCAAGGTGATCAAGCATTTACAAATGTACTTACAAAAACAGGTGATGGTATTATAAATTATTCATCAAGTAATAATAAAGTAGCAACTATAGATAAAAATGGTAAGGTAACAATTTTATCTTCTGGTAATACTGTAATAAAGGCAATAGTTATAGATGGTGAAAATTATTTTTATAATATAAAAGAAGCAAGTTATACTTTAACTGTAAATAAAAAAATAATAAATATTCCAATTATTAGTATAAGTTTAAATAAAACTAGTGGTACAAAATATATTGGAGAAACAGAAAATCTAGTAGTGTCTTATAATCCAAGTAATACAACTGATAATAAAAGTATTACATGGACAACTAGTAATAGCAAAGTAGCAACTATTAATAACGGAGTTGTAAAAGCAGTAGGAGTAGGTAATGCTGTTATAACAGCTAAAGTAATGAATAAAACTGCTACTTATAATATTACTGTAAAGAAAAAAGAAAATAGACCAATAACTTATAAATATACATATGATAGTTCTAAAAAAATAATATTTAAATTAAATAATAATGTTAATATAAATACATTTAAAAATAATTTAAATTATAGTTCTGTAATAAAGAGTAACAACAATATCTTAAAAGATAATGATTTAATTAGAACAAATATGACTATAACATATACAGATGATGAAGGTAATGTTCAAATATATAATACATCTGTTTTAGGTGATGTTAATGGTGATGGTAATATTAATGCATTAGATTATGTAAAAATAAAAAATCATATTATGAATACTAAAAAAATACTTAAAGATGTATTTATATTATCAGCTGATTATAATAATGATGGAAAGATAAGTGCATTAGATTATGTAAGAATAAAAAATTATATTATGAATGGAGGTAAATAATGAAAAAGTTTTTAGTAATTTTAATTACGTTATTATGCTTTTTTCCTATAAATGTATTTGCTAGTGGAAGTATTAGTGTTAATAGAGGAAGTTTATCTATTGCAAAAGGAAGTTCTTCTTCATTTGTAGTAAGCGCAAATAATGCAGCAGGAAGAGTTGATATTTATTCAAGCAATTCATCAGTTGCTAAAGTAAGCACTAGTTCATCATGGCTTGATAATAATTCAGTAACAGTAACAGTTACTGGTGTAAATGATGGAAATGCTACTATTATTGTTAAAATAACTGATGCAGCAACATATGATGAAGAAGCATTATCTGGAACAAGAAGTGTAAGTGTAAATGTTTATTCTAATACTAGTTCAAATAATGTTTCAAATAATAATTCACAAAATAGTAATCAAAGTAAACCATCGAATTCAAGTAAATATAATAATTCATCTAATACTAAAAAAAATGAACCTATAAAAAATGATGCAACTTTAAGTAGTTTAAATGTTAAAAATTATGATATTGGATTTGATAAAAATAAAGAAGAATATAATATTGAAATAGAAAATTATATTAATTCACTTGATATAGATGCTAAAGTAAATATGTCTACATCAAAAGTAAATATTGAAGGCAATAAAGATTTAAAAGTAGGGGATAATACTATAAATGTTATTGTTACAAGTGAAGATGGTACTAAAAAAACATATAAAATTAATGTAAAAAGAAAAGATGAGGTAGTTGAAACAACAATAGATAAAATAAATGAAGTAATTGATGGTACAACTAAAGATACTGTTAAGATAAAAATAATAGATAATTTGAAAATATCAAAAGATATAATTGATAAGATAAATTCAAGTAAAAAGAATATTATTATTAATAAATATGATAATGATAAGATTGTTTATTCTTGGAACTTTAAAAGTGGTAATATGAATTTTAAAAAAGAATTTGATTCTAATATATCATTTTCTGATAAAGATTTAGAAAGCTTACGTAAAAAAAATAATTATTCTGAAATGTATAAAGTTATATTTGGATATAATGGAGATATTAGTGATTCTATAATAAAATTAAATGTTTCAGGAAAATTTAACAATAATGATAAAGTAAATATTTATAAATATGATAAAGAAAGTAATAGTTTTATATTAATTAAAAATGATATAGTTGTAAAAGATGATATGATTGAATTTAATATAAATAAAGCAGAAGATTTAATATTATCAAAATCAAAATTAGATAATAAATCAATTAATGAATTTTGTAGTAGTATTAAAAAACCATTTAATTACTTTATTATTATATCTATTGTTGAGTTATTAATAATATTTGTATTAATATATTATTTCTTATTTTATAAAAAAATAAGAAAACAAGATATAGTAACAAATGATGTTAAAAAGAGAAATAACAAAAAAGTTATAAAAACAAAAAATAATAAGATAAAGAATCAAGCTAAAAAATAACTTGATTCTTTTATTAATTAACTTAAGAAATTGTTTGACCTTAATATATAATTGTGATATATTGTCTATGCATGTTAGGTGATAAAAATGAAAAAAATAATAATATATATTTTATTAGCGTTATTATGTATGATAACTATATTTTGTTTTTCTAGTAAGAATACTATGGAATCTAATAGTACAAGTAAAAACTTAATTAGGTATTCAGTAAGAGTATATGAAAAAGTTACTAATAAAGAAGTAGATGAAGAAAAAGTTATTACTAAATTAAATTATCCAATTAGGAAACTTGCTCATTTTAGTATTTATTTCTTACTTGGAATATTTGTTTATAGTATATTTTCTTGCACTAAAGTAAATCATAAATTACTTTTATCAATGTTTATATGCATAATATATGCATCATTAGATGAAACACATCAATTATTTGTATATGGTAGAACTGCACAAGTATTAGATATATTAATTGATAGTGTAGGTAGTTTAATTAGTATGTTAATTATTAAAGTTATAAAAAGGTAATTATAATAATTATCTTTTTTTTAAAATTATGTTGTATATTATAACCTGATAGGTTATAATATATTCAAAGGAAGTGGCAGCTTATGATTATAACAAAAACAACTAAATATAATAGAAGTTATAAAAAGAATATCGTTAATAAACACTTGACTAAAGAAAGTGAGAGAATAGAAAATATAATAAACTTCCTTCTTAGCAAAAATAATTTTCATGAAGTAATGAATGATTCACTTAGAAATATTTATGGTATAAGTAAAAAAAGTGGTGATTTAAAAGAATATTATACAGCTAGGGTAAATGATAAAATGAGGTTATTAATGAAACCTAATAGTAATTATCCATATGACTTAATTGAAATTGAAGAAATTATTTTTTGTGATATAGATAATACTCATTATGGGGAGGGATAATATGAAAGGATTTGGATCAATATTAAATGATTATTTAGAATATCATAAGATAACTCAAACAGATTTTGCAGACCGTTTAGGTATATCTAAAAAACATATGAATGAAATAATTAATGGTAATACTAAATTATCAGAAGATTTAATGATTGCGATAAGTTTACTTACAGATATAGATATAAATCTTATTTTTTTGGTTGAATTTAAAAAAGATATCCATAATTATTTATATAGTAAATTTTCTTCTGAAAAAGAAATAAAAGAATTTTTAAATTCATTTTATATAAATGAAATGAATAAAAGGAGATGGCTTGTTTTAAAAGATAAATCTTCTGTAGTTCAAAATAGTATTGATTTACTAAATTTTATGAAAGTTAAAAATTTTGATGTTTATAAAAATTATGTAAATAAAAAGATTTTATTTAAAAAAAGAAATGACGCGGATATAAGAAAAATATATTTGTGGATTAGATATTGTGATAATTTAATTGAAAATACAAGTGTATGTGAATATTCTTCAAAAAGATTGGATGATTTATTTATTGATTTAAAAAAAGAAAGTTTAAAACCTTTTAATAAAGATAGATTAATTAATTTACTTAATTCATATGGAATTATTTTATGTATTGCTGATGCATTGACGGGTACAAAAGTAAGAGGATGTTCTATGGTTAAAGGTAATAATCCAGTTATATATTTAACAACATATTTTAAAGAAAAATCATCTTTATATTTTACTTTATATCATGAGTTATGCCATATTAAAACAAACTATAATAAATTAATTAGTAAAATTATTATAGAAGATGATATGGAGAAAGAAGCAGATGAATTTGCGCTTAATAAAATGATTGATAAGAAAATATGGAATGAAATTATAAATAATCTAGATAAAAAAGATGAAATATGTAAAAAAAATAATATACCTTTTTCATTTATGTATTCAAGATTAGCATATGAAAAATATATATCTTATAATAGTAAGGAATATAACGATAATATTGAAAAGATTAATTTAAATTAATAAAATTGTTAAATTTTTAAAGTGCAAATATTGCACTTTAAAATAGCAGAATAAATATGATTACACATTATATTAATGAAAAATGTTAATCTATGTCCACACATTACATTCAAACTAATTCAAAAGATTGGAAATCAGTGGTAGAAAAAGACAAATTCTTTGAAAATGTCAAATATGGTAGAACTGCACAAGTATTAGATGTATTAATTGATAGTGTGGGTAGTTTAATTAGTATGTTAATTATTAAAGTTATAAAAAAAGTTAAAGAGTATTTTAAAAATTTTAATTCACAAAAAATAGTAGAGTTTTCTCATAATGAAACTGCATTTATAAAAACAAAGTTTTATAAAAATATAAGTTATGATTATGCTTTTGATATTAATTTATAGTACTATATTTAGTACTTTTTTCTTTACACCTTTTTGTAAATAATTAATATCTAT
>ULNB01051138.1_pt1 | contig 14849 bp, 17 predicted proteins | sample 1951811 | NCBI WGS metagenome assembly ULNB01 (sample SAMEA4835566, study PRJEB28245) | human gut metagenome | biome: gut microbiome; material: fecal sample | place: Denmark | collected 2008
TCCGAAGGCCGTTACACTTCCTTTCGAAACCTTGGTATGTTTCATCGATTCCATCTGCCTTTTCAAGACATCTGTCATCGGAAACATTTTGGAGAATTCTCCAACCGTAACTTCTTAATGAATGACCCGTCCGCTACTCGCTTCCTCCTGTATTCATGAAGTTACTCCCTCTTTTTCTTTCTATCAAAAGTTCGCTTATCTCACTTTTGATAAAAGGGAATTAGTACATGCTGTCACTTTCCCTTTCGCTCACAAAACAGCCAACAATCCAACTCGTTATACTCGTTTTCCCGGTCGTCTTTTTGTTCGCTATCCTTTACATCTTGCTATCACCATGACCGACTTTAGTAGACCGATAACGCCTGCATAACGCAGTCATCATCTTGTCCTTAACCGTCGCTCTTATGGTGTAAAATTGGGGAATGATGATACACAATCACATTCCCCTTAAAATCATTTCCGTCTATCAGTACGTTCCATTTGTCTGCTGATAGCCGTTCCCGTTATAGCCGTAATTCGACTTCACCTTCGGAGCCTCAGACTCCCCGTCTGCTTCCTCAGCGATATCGGGAATGTCTTCTTCCACGGCTTCAGACGCAGCCTCTTTCGCAGCCTCAGCCTTCGCTTTCTTCTGTGCCTTATCTGTCTCATAAGACTTAATCGCCTTATCGACATACTGCGAAAGAATGGATCCAATCTTTTTCAAATCACCTTCCGAATACGCACCAAGTTTCTCGACAGCATCGCTGGTGAGTCCACCTGCGATATTCTCCTTAATGCGTTGTTCCTCCTGTGCCTGCGCAGCCTGAAGGGCTTCCATCTGTTTCTTGATTGCAGCCAAATTGACTTTCTTCGCTTTACTCATAACTCGTCAAATCCTCCTTAAAAATTTTCTCTGAACAAAACAAATAGACCCAACAGCAGATACGTCTTCACGATGACAATGAGCATCTAACGTATCGACTGTTGGGCCTCTCTAATGTTCGGCTAATTTCATCCCACCTCGCCATGGCATCCACCCCGTCGAACGGGTGGAGATGACCTCGTGGTTTCTCTTAAATGAACCCTTGATATTTAGTTTTTATCTGCAAGTTATCTTGCGATCACAGTGTACCATAAAAACCTTAAAAGTCAATTATTCAAAAACAAATTAGAATCGACTACAACAAGCGTCATCATTTACATTCCGACCGAGAGTAAAGTCGTGATTGACTCTCGTTTTGTCATTCAGATTTCTCCTCGTTTTGCGAAATCCCGCTCTTATCAAAGAGTGGGATTTCTTTTTATTCTACAATATCTTCGTCGTCCAGGGTCCCATCTTCGTCGTATGTGATAATAACATCATCAGGATACATAGCCTGTAACTCTGCCCATTCTTCTTCAGTAAACGGAATTGAGAACGGATTCACATACGGCTTTTTCTCTTTTGGTTTGCGTCGCTTTGCAGCCTCACGTCCTTTCTCTGAAAGGACCTTTCGCTCTTCTTCCAAGCGTTCGATATAGCGGTCGATGTCTTCAGACATAAAATGTGCTATACGGCGCAAGTCACGCTTACCGTATCCAGATAACTTAACGGCTATCCCTTCGGCATAAAGAGCCGAAGCGAAGTCTCTCGCCAATTTCTCAATCAGAGCATCACGCTGTTTGATAAGACTGTTTATCTCAGCCTTTAGTCCTTCAGGACTTCTATGTTTTCGGCTTGCCATAGGGTGTCACCTCACTTTCATTGGATGGGTATTTATGAAAACTGGATGGTAGGAATACAAAGGGGATGCATTCTACCTATGAATCATAAAATAAAATAATGCTATCAATATAATCAGTGCAATCAATGAAGAGATTGCTTCCTCACCTGTATTTCCTTTTTTATATCCACAGTCAGGACAATACCCAATAGTTCCATAATTATTCTTTCTATTTGACTCACTTCGTCCAGATGACCACACATAACTCGTTCCTTTGTGATGTCTATAATACTTTGTATTAGTAGACGAACCGGAACTGCGAAGAACATAATGAAATTTATCACTTCCGCACATCGGACAACATCCCATCGCAAGCCTTTCTCGACGAATCTGCCCTGCAGATTTCTTTTTTACAGGCTGTTCCTTCGGCAAAGATTTTGTTGCTGGTATCGGTTGTTCTTCCTTCGTAACATCCTTCTTTTCTGGAATAGACACCAAAACATGTTGCTTCCCATTTTCTCGATGTGATACCAAACCATCTGCTTCAAGTTGATCTACTATCTTAGCCGCACGATTAAAACCAATCTTAAATTGCCTTTGTAACATACCGATTGATACATTACCACCATGTTCAATCATGCAGTTTAATGCTGGTATCAATAACTCATCACGCTCATTATTTTCATCCATAACCATTACCCACACTCTCAATTCTTTCGTCTATAAATATCAATTGAGACACCATCTTCTGTCTTCCAATCACCCCAACCATTATTGGATTGGTTCATCAATATAGTACCTGCATATGATGGCGTACATTTTCCCAGCTCGAAATCTTCAAGCAATTCCCCCTCAGGACTCAACTTCATTCTATTCCTTGCTTGTTTCGCCATTTGAGATACACCTGCATCTTCATGAATACCAAACACGGCACCTTTCAGAATGGTCCAACAACCGTCTTTCACCATTGCCGTTGCTTGAACAGTCTTATTAGCATCAGACTTCTTCTTTCTGCTAAATGAATACTTTCCATCAGGTATGATAGTAATACCTTCCTTCACAGGCTGCTGTCCTTCATCCCGCTTATCAAAAAATTCATCACACAACGGATTGAGCACCAAAAGGTCCTCATCACCGTTGATTTGTGCAATGGCAGATAAGATACCATACGCCTTTTCAGGTGTCATTTCATAAAATTCCCTATTTGGCACATGCTTCAAATTAGCATCCAAAGAATCAATCAACTTATGAAGTTTCAAATCTTCCAAACGCTTCTTCACCTTGTATGTAGCATATACATGATACGGATCTGGAAGACCCGAATTACCATTCAAGGTCTTTACGCGCTTCTCTACATTATTCGCATATCCAATCTTAACCAGATTAGGAAAAGCGGGATTTACCAAAATATAAATCTCACCAGCGTATTGCACACGCTTATGCCAGCCATACTCATAACCCCTGGATTTGATTTCATCCTCGATATTCGCATCGAAGATTTGAAACAATTCCTCATCGGAATACTTTTCAAGATATCCACTCATCTTCATGCTCTCCTTTAAAAAAATAAAAGCGGCAAACGGAGCATCAGGGACATTCTTTCCCTGTATTTACTCCGTCCACCGCTCGTGACCGTAACCAGTCCGAATCGCCTTACCGGCTTAGACGCTGATGACCCTCTCCAATCCAGCAGTTGTCAACCTGCTGTGTCTCGTCCAGTCTTACCTTACATCTCTTTCAGGGCTGGACATGGGTCTAACTCGTGAACCTTCCAAATATTAAATTTTTTTATTTCTCAAGTGCAGGACACTTGATAATCAATCGAATATAAACAACCTTCTGTCCATCTTCTTCTTTGCATAGCAAAGAACACCTGAACGGATAATAAACATATTCCAGTTCACCTGTATCAATGAACTTCTTAACGGCTTTATCAAATACACTCGGATCTCTCAGAAACTCTGAAAGAGCCTCATATTCAGCCTGTTGCTCTTCGGTCTCAACGATAACTCCGAAAATGCCGACATGGTTCAGATAAAACGTCACCGTAACATCATCGTTGATTCCAACTTTCACTTCGTTCCGCATATATCTGGTCTCTAATTCCAAAGGTTCATCATCCAAACCAGACATATCGACTGTTTCCGTTAAGCCTTGCACTGCATCCGATATCCTCGACCATAAAGAAACACATTTTGAATTTAGGAATCCATTGGGAGGAGCAACAAAACAAGTCGGTTTCAAATCGAACGCTATCGTCTTAAAGGCATCCAAAGAAATACCGTTTTCCTTTTCAAACACAACCAAGTCTTGTCTAAGCATAATCAAGCCAGACTCAATCTGACGGTATTCTTTGGAACCAGCCTCCATACCCTGCAATGTTTCAGTTTGTTGACGTATTTTTTCCTCTGCTTCCAGATACACATTCGTTTTCTTGAATGTATCAACACGTTCTTTCATCTGCTCTAAAGCACGATTCGCTCGGTCTCGTACATCATAGGCAAACTCAAAAATCCTATCACACTTAAAACCAGTAACATCTGTCTTAAATGTGACATCATGCTCAGGACACTTCTTGATATACTGCCTTACTTCTGCACGATATACAGGCTGTCTAAATGCACTAATTGCCATTTTTCTTTCCTCCCGTGATCTTATGGTTCGTAATCGAAAGCACACAGGATGTCAGCATCAACATCCGTGATTTCAATCCTACTGATATAATCGCAATCCTTTAAATCGGAATCACCTTCATAACGAACCTCGATAAACTTCATAAGGCTATCAGCATCAAGTTCGCCTTTCTTTGCCAACTCCTTGATTTCATCATCAATCGAGTTGTCAAACATACCTTCAGAACCGTCTTTGTTGACAAACCAAACGTTCACCCCAAATCCTTCAGTGGCTACTCTGTCCAGTGTTTTTTTCTCCATCGTCTCTGTCGTCCTTTCTGTAAATGAAAAATCTATTCTAAACGCTTACGAGAGCGTTTTGAATCTTATAACTATCAATTCTTTTTGTTACTTGTAACCACATGCTGCTTCTTCGATTTCATCTTTAATTTGTTCTTATCCTTACTATCAACTACAGAATAATATTGTTCTTGTGAAATATAGTGTTCCCGATAAAGATAATCAACCATCTTTCGCATTGCTCTTCTTTCAATCTGCCGAATTCGTTCGCGTGTAAGACCGAATCTCTTTCCAACATCTTCCAAAGACGACTCTTCATACGAATCAAATCCAAATCTATATGAAATCACTTCTCGCTCTCGTTTTTTCAGAACATTCAAAGCATCATGCACCTTCTCAAGAGACAATGATTCATCAAAATCATTAAAATGGTTCTCATTATCCACAAGCAAACTCTCAAGTTCAGGATCCACCAGTACTTTTTCGACACTCTCCGCTGGATATATAATATACGCTATTCTTTTTGCCTCATCTTCATCACAATCAGAATAATTCAACAACAAATAATACAAATCATTAAAACTAATAGTTTCTATATCCGATATATCAAATACACTGGATACTTGTTTAAGTACCTGTGACACTCGTGTAGTATAATGCACAGGAATATGAACATTGTAATCATACGCTTGAAGGTCACGGCTTAATACCTGCCGCATCCACATTGAAACATATGACGGAAACAAACCTTCAACATTATCATTATGCTTACGAATTGCTGTAATAACACCAATGCACGCCTCTTGAAATGCATCTTCGTAATCGACACCATACCTCTTATGATAATACAAGGCACTCTTAACAGCAGAACGCAAGCTCATATCAAAAAGTCTCAAAAAAGACGCCGCTTCATTTTCAGAATGAGAATGAATATCTTTCAAGTAATAATCATATTCACCTAATCGAGCGGCCTGAACATTCCGAACATAATCAATAATACCTTGCATACTCGGGCAAATACTCAACACTTCTTGATAAATGGCTTCATAATCAAGCTGAGCCATATCAAAGTCGGAATCATCATCCGACTCAATCCATTGTAAATTTCGATTTTCCCACCTTTTATGTGTGCCTTGTATTTGCCTTTCTGCAATAACACGTTCTTGTAGACTATTTAACCCACTCTCCGAATTGTCATATAATGCAATAAACGAACCCTCAACTTTCAATAGATGAATGATTTCATCTTTCAAATAGGAAAACTTAGTATCTGAAATAACAGGCTTAATACCATCAACAAACAAAGAGGTCTCGTCGCCATATTCATCATACAACTTAAGAACTTGAGAGCTACCTCGGATTCCTTTCTCAAGATAAGAAGGAAGTAACGCTTGATTAACTTCAAAAACTCGAAGAAACAGCAGGACACCACTTTTTCTATCGTTAAAGAAATCCAAATATGACTTGACACCCCAAGCAGGCATATATTCCTTGCTTAACTGGCTAATGACAGAAGATGTAACTCTGAATTCCACTTCAGAATCAATGATCGCAACATAATTAGTTGCGGGAATATAAGCGTTATCTTCAATAGATAATCGGACATCCGTCACGCCACCATAGTACTTTCCAACACTCCCTGTATAGGGGGCAAAATACATATATTGTCTGAAAAACTCAGGTCTTACGATACTCCTTCCAAACACGGCAATCTGACAAAACTTATCGTAACGCCTGCCAGCATCCTGGAGCAAAAATATTGTGTTTGGATCTTCTCGCAGAGCATACGATACTTGCGCCACAATGATTACCTCACATGTTGTTATTGATGGGGAACAGCCGTCCTTCCTCTAACAAGTCTCCAAGATGGTTTAACCCATAACACATAAGTACTCTGGTAAACTTATATGGAGTATCTGAATCTGGATAAAGAGCTTCCATGATTTGAGATATATACTTGTCAGAATCCACAGAACCTATATTATAATGGTTCCCTTGAGCATCATATATGTCGTCCAGCTTACGCAACTCTTCGGATGAACCAATTTCATCCCAATAATACTTAATTGCATAAGCCATCCCAAACTTCGCAGCAACCAAAGCATCTGGAAAAATTCCGCTATCCTTCATTTGATTCGCAATTTCAGTTGCATGTCTCGAAAGAACAAGATTTGTCATATTCTCAGCCATATCTATACTCCTCACTTGATTTCAGTATGCATAGACGATACACGCTCAAGTTTATATTCATGAATCAGTTTGTTACCAATCTCATGTCTTGCAACTTGGTCATCAATCTCTCCGGTATACGCCAACAGCATAGACTGTTCAGCCATTGAAGAAAGAGTACGAGCAATATTAGCCTTATGAGTTGGGTCCAAACGACCAAATGGCGAATCCATAATAATCGGTCCACGAAGTGGAGCATTCATATGCAAAGCACCAATAAGAGATAACGCAACAATATGTTCATATCCTGACGACCTACCAGGCACCTTGCGACCTGATCTATGAATAATTTCCAACCCATAATTGTCATTTATCTGAAGACCAACATAGTCTTTGTCACCAGTCAATTTCACAAACAAGTCAGTAGCATCTTTTTCTACGTTCTGCTTAAGCCTTTCACGATACAAAGATTTACTCTTCTCAAAGATTTTATATACATGCTCACACAGCTCATATTTACGACTCGCAACACGATAATCAGACCCACCAGCCATTTTATCAATAGTTGACGCGACTTTATCTTTATTAGCTTTCAACTCATTTAACTTATTTGTTTCAGCTTCAATCCCACGTCGTACATCACGAAGTGTCTGTTCAACTTCCGAATGCTCTCTGGATATACTCAACACATCAGATTCCTCAGCATCTTCGCCATAACGTGCGATATTCTCTCTAAGCTCTTCAATCTCCTGCCTATATTGACCAATATCAAGTTCAAGTGAATCCTTCCGTTCTTCAAGAGCAGCAACCTTTGCACGTACATCCTCTGTGTCTTCAGAAAGACGCCTTACGGCCCCAAGCTGTGCTTGAAGCTCAAACAGACGTTGCCTTTCTGCCTCAGAAAGACCAGCAAATTCATTTGTTGATTCACTAATACGTTCACGCAAATGCTGAATAATATCACCAGATACATCCTGACCACACACAGGACATACACGATCACTGATAGCCTTTTTCATTTCCAGAATGAATTTATCGGCAACCTTCTTCTTCTGGCGCTTGGAATCCAAAGCATTAACCTCTGACTCGATAGATTCACGAATATCTCGCACAGTATTGAGCAACATGCCACGCCATGCAACCCGCATAAGATCGCGAATCTTTGCTTTCACTTCTTCTAAATCATTCTCAGCTTTCTTCTTGTTCTTTTCAGCCTCATTGCGCTGAATTATCCAATTACGCAGTTTGTCTGTATCTTGCATACGTCCTTCAAGAACAGCTTTTCTACGAATAAGTTCACTCTGTTCAGCCTGTTTTTCTCTAATAATATTCTGGTGTTCTTCGATATTTGCTGTCAAAGCCTCCATCTCTTGACCAAGCTGTGTCGTTTTATCATCGGCACGAGCTGCACGAGATTTCTGCCTTTCATAATTAGACAGACAGTCTTCAATATCAATTACACCATTCTGAAGAACGGGTACACCAAGAATCTTCTCAATAGAAGTCTTGATTTGGTCGCCCTCAGAAGTATTAGTTTCAAGCAGTTCTTCATACTCTTGAAGTAACTCTGCATCAAACAGAAAAAACCTTGCTACCTGTTCAGGCATAATCATATTCAATTCATGCTCTCTATCTTCAGGAGATAAGATAGAGCCGTTCTTATTTAAAGACAAAATCTTTTCATAATCTTCTTCACCAGACGGTTTCATAACACCATCACGCAAAGCAAGTTCTCTTGTAAGCCGATATGTATCTCCATCATTAGTCATATCAAGTACAACAGAAAAACCATATCTACCTTCTGCAGCAGCTTCCGTATTTATCATCTCACTGAGACTCTTCAGAACACCGTTTCTTCGCTGTATAACACCAAACAACGCATATCGAAAGGCATTAAGAAGCGTAGTTTTACCGCGTCCATTATTGCCCCAAAAAATCGTCACACCAGCTTTGTCTGTAAAGTCAACAATTTGTTCGCCTTTATACGGGCCAAAATCCCGAAGCGTCATTTTCCGAAAATGTAACATATTCCGCCTCCGTTCAGCCAATTTTATTAACATACTCTGCAATTACATGCAGTGTATCTGTTCTTGCTTTGTTCCTGTCATCTTGATTATCATACTGGGACAATGCTATTCTCTCTACCATTTCTTTTGGAACATCTGGAAACTCTTTTGAACGAATTTCCTCCAAAACAGCAAGCAATTCATTCAGATTCTGTCTCGTCGTCATCTTCAAGACCTCCATCCTTTATATCCTGATAATTAATACCATACCTGCGCGCAATAATACGTAAATCAGATACACAAGAAGGGTTTTCAGCCCATTCTCCGAACTGAATCGCACGTGATAATTCAGCTGATACGATAGAACTACCTGCATCATCATCTGAATCAAATGATTGCTCTGGCATAACTATAGCATCATATAACTGGGCAAAATGTTTTCCTGGATATCTACGCAAAATTCTTCCTCGGCGCTGAATAAATTCCCTCGGATTTTTTGAAGAAGCTAATATGAGTGCATGTGTAGTCGACGGAATATCAACACCTTCGTCCAAACACCTAATTGAAACGAGAACACCACCATATTTCCCAAAATAATTCAGTGTCTCATCTCTATCACCACTCATGTCCGAATGATATTCATATGCATCATATCCATTCCTCAACAAAAGAGAAAGGACTTCACCCAGTTGTCCTTGATTGTCACAATAAACAATCCATTTCTGACCTTTTCTATAATGAGACCTAACAACATCAAGTGCTAACGGAACTTTATTCTCAGCCTGCTTCACAATCCTTGCCCTGGCAAGCAATTTCATTTGAAGTCTTGGATTAGAAGCAATAATACTACTAATTGACTCACCCTTTTTCCCATACATGGCAATCATCCGACGTATTTCTCTTGTAACAGCATTCCACTCATCCTGTTCCTCAGAAGTCAAATGTACCTGAAGCGGATGATAATAATACTTTGTTAGGACTTCAGATTTGATTGCATCCTCAAGAGAGAACACAGGCTGAACCACACCGCCAAAATAATCAAAAATTGCTGATGTACCAACAGGGTCACCATACCGTATCGGTGTTGCAGAAAGCCCAAGTCTTTCACCAGCATCAATACGTAAAGTATTTCTCCTTGCAGGACTTCCGATACGATGAACTTCATCAGCAACAAGTAACAGGTGCGGACCCGACACAACACTGTGAACAAACTGATTGCTACACGCTGTATCCATAATAGCAATAGTCACTTTATTCTGTCCCTTGCTTTGTCTTGTCCATAATTGCAAAGTGTTATTAGTCTTCCAAGAGTTAAAACCGTCTCCACACATTAAAAATCTAATAGGAATATCCTTAATAGCATTCTCTATCTCGGACTTCCATTGACGTAAAAGTTCCTTAGATGGAACAAGAATCAAAACTGTTTTTCCTCTATCTAAAGCATCTCTGATAGCGCAAATAGCCGTAAACGTTTTTCCACTTCCTGTCGCATGTTCCAAAATGCCACGGCGTCCATTTTTCACCCAGTTTTCCAAAGCAGTTAACTGGTGTTCACGTGGAACCTTGGATGAATTGCGTTTATTCGGTGACCACTTTTTTGCAAGAGAAATTGATGTAGAAATTTCCTTCACCAAAATTCGCCAATCATAACCGTTACTTTTTTCAATAAGACTTTTTTGTACTGCTTCAGGGAAATCATACACCAAAACATTATTTTCAGTTTTATTCCATAATCGTTCAAAATAATTTACAGCACTTTCCAACCGTTGTGAATCACGCACATCAACCCAACTTGGAAATACATCAATTGATTCAAGATTTCCATCATCAGACAACCCCTGAAATGTTTCATTCATTGACCCACGAAAACCAACTGCATTGCCGAATTTATCAGAAAACACGCCAACTTTATCGTGAAACAATCTTTCCAAATCAGGTTCCATACCACTCTCAGGAACAGCTATCTTTATATCGACTATTCCTTCAGCAACTAAACAAGCTAAAGCACGAGAAGGCTTGGACAAACTCTCCATCGCAAATAGTTCTTCCAACTCTTTCGCAAGAGCTTCTTTCACTATTACATTGTTTATTGCAGAATATCCTTCTGTCATAGCATCCTTATCTGCCTCAGAAATGACAGGAGAACAAACAATCCGAATCTTCCCGCCATTATCAACAAACTCTTGAAGTGCAGACCATGCAAGAATATAAATTGTACTACCGAAATATCCCGAGATACGATCATATCGACAGGAACTCCTCATAGCTGGAAGATAGAAATCTTCAGCTATATCATATTCGCTTTTATTATAATCTGGCCTGAAATCATGTTCCTTTAATTCCATGTTCTGCCCTCTCTAACATCACAGCCAGGTCAATATCGAACCTTTCTTTTAAAGCGTTTAATAGGTATTGTCGCTGAGAAATAACAAGTATTTCTTTATTCTGTTTCTGACACACATATACATCCTTCTCAAGAGCAGGAAGTATTTGCCGAAGATATACCTGTATATTGGCTGAGTATGCAAATTCCATATGTTTATCAAGTTCAAACAGCACCCAAATACCACCTGAAACATCTACAAAGGGCGCTGCATAACCAACAATTAGAACAGTACGACCATCTGATGTATCAAAATGGCCACGCTCACCTCTTTTTTGTCCATCAAGAATTAATTGAACCTTAAATTCATCAATGGACCGACCTCCAGGTGGTGCGGTACAGTTAAAAAGATACACTTTTAAATCTCGACTAAAGGGGTATTTCAGATGAAGATATAATGGTTTCCGTCCATTATCCATAATATCATCTGCATAAATACCTATATCTTGCAAAAACAAATTATGCAATTCCTTCTGTGTCAGTCGCATACTCGCCATTTCTATATATCCCCTTATACTTCGTTTGAACAACTGGACTACAGATAACCGAAAGGTCATCACCTTTATAGTCTTTGTTCATCCAATTCTTCAAATTATATTGAGCGATCAACGGCTCTGGCATAGGCATATTGTTTTCATCAACATTCAGATACCTATCTGCAACTGTCCAATTATCATCATTCTTCAAATAAGATACAATTCGCTCCACAAAACTCTTTTTTGTTTGTGGCTTCTCATATAAGCCAACAGTAGGGAACCATGCCTCATACAAATCATAAAGAAATCCAAACGGAAGAAGATTCCATTTGCATACAGGAAGAATTTCGGCACAGAATCTATTCATATTCTTGCTGTATACTTCTTCAGTTGAAAACTCAACTTCAAACCATTTCTGTGCCATATCATAATAATCAGGATTGATTTCAATATATCTGAAATCGCGACCAAGTCGTTTGGCTACAACAGCAGTGGTTCCAGAACCACCAAATGGATCCAAAACAATATCTCCCTCGTTTGTTCCAGCCTTTAAGAAAAATTCTACAAGTGCTTCTGGAAAACGAGCTGGGTGACCAATTCCAAATTGTTTGCACAAACGATGAAAAGTGTCATTACTGCTTGTGTTACTTATAGAAATAACGCTCCCAGGGTCTGCACCGCCATTATCTTTCCAAGGATGACTCAAATCAAAATTGTGACGACTTGGCCTGGAATTAGCATTCCTATCACCTTTAGGCGCAGCTTGAAACAGTTCCAGCATCTTATCACTGTATGGTTTGCGTATAGCATCCATATTGAATGTCCAATTTTCTGATTTACTAAACCACAGGCAATACTCATGAGATTTCTTTGTCCGTCCCATCGTACCTCTGGAAAAAACATTTGGAGGCGTTGCTGGATTATACCAAATATAATCACGAACAAGATGAAATCCAACCTGCTCCACAAGCATAATCACCAACTTAAAAACAAATATACTCTGATATTTTCCATCAAGCTTATCATTTATATTCAGCACAAAACTTCCATTTGTTTTAAGGATACGAAACATTTCCTTCGCACGAGGAATAAACCAGTTATCAAACTGGTCAGGTTTTATCTTTATACCCGTAGCCCCATAATCTTTTATCTGGTCAGCATAAGGTGGAGAAGTAAAAATGAAATCAATGCTATTATCTGGCATCTTTTTCATTTCCTCTAAACATTCACCACAAATAAACTGGTTCATCTATAATTCCTCTCATCATTCTTCTGTAGTTTTTCGTCACGTTCATCCAAAAAGGACGCAACGATACGTTCAAACGCCATCGTCTTAGTCTGTCCGACCTCATCGCAATATGCATTAAATCTCTGCATCAATTCGGCATCCACCTTCATGTGCAGAGAAACTGATTCTTTCTTTTGTCTCGCCATGTTTTTACCTCACTCCTTTTCGGAATCAGACTTGTCCCTATCGTACATTATTGTACATGATTGGACACAGAAAGTCAACATCTTTGGACATAATTGAACATATTTCTTTTTGTGTCTTCCTTTCGTTCCGACACAACAACCCCTGTCTCTGCCAGGGCACCCACCACCATCCCCACACGCCATTGCCTGAACATATCATTTTATGCGGCTCTCATTAACGCTACTGCATTTTTGAGCCTTACCCGGCATTCCTGTACACTAAAATGCATTCTGAGCAAAATAACGCTCCGACAGGTATTCCCATCGGAGCACTTGATATATTATTTCCTTAATTGCTGATAACAGACCACCCATATTGGCTGAACTCATCAATAAATTGCATCACATTCTCGCCAAAATACAGAAAAACCTGACCTTGCATACACGGCGTTGTACCTTCTCCGTCAGACTCTGGTGTAGCAAATTTTATACGACCTGTATGGAAGACCATAGCCGATGACCTTTCTGCAAGTCTTGCAAACCACTCTGTTTCTGTGGCGTTGTTGACAAGCACTATCGCTTGGTCAAACGGACTGTCCAATAGTTTATCTACAAACTGCCTGACATTACTGTATGGGGGATTGAGCCAGATGTTTCCCTTCCACTTCTTTGTCAGTCCATCTGCTTTACTATCATAATATTTGGTTGCACGAACAATCTTCTGCGCCTCTTTGCTCGATGCTGGATCCAAATCAATTGACCCCATCACTTTTCGTGCCGATTCAATGTACTGTTTTGGCGTGTACCACTCAGTATTGCCAGAATTATTGATGACAAATGGCTTTTTGGCTATTGCTTTCAGGATAGATGTACGACTTATAATCTCACCACCAGCACGTGCCTCTGCTGACATGCTGGCGACTATATCAGGATGCTTTGCAAGCGTCTCAAATCGTTGAGCAGTCTTCACGGAGAAACCTAAATCCTGCAACACTTCTTTTTTAGACCTCTGGGCAGCAGTGTCCATAGGTTCTAAATCTGTACGTTTACCTGGAGTTTCAGGTATTTCAGATATGAGTTCTCCCAGTCTGATTTCTGCTAACAGCACCTCGTCCGCCAAATCTTGGGCTTCTAACAATTTCTGCTGTCGGATTTCATCAACCAGACCCACCTTATCAATGGCCCGAAGTTCAGCCTGTAACGCAACAAGTTTTTCTCTTCCGACCATCACGTACTTAGCCAAGTCTTCTACGGCTGTTGGCAGTTGACTATTTAACACCTGAATTTCTTCCATGACACTCTCACCATCTTTTAAACACATCTGATTCTACAGAATCATTTTGAAATGTCTCAGTGCAGCTTCGATTGCCTCTTCTTTCTCTGGAGGACATTGGGGAACTCTGGCATTGGGTTTGCTCGATTTATTGTAGTTCTCACGCTTGTCCAATCCATGTTTGCCTTTCACCTGGGCAATATACAGGGATGAAACCTTTGTGTGATACTTTTCCTCTATCCATTGCTTCAGTTCTGCGTATGTCGCCGACGGTGACAGGTGCGGGACGATTTCCTCATCCGTTGGTTCATACGTCACGCTGACCATCTTCCTGCCCTCGATTTTTTCCCGACACAGCAGGACACACGTCTCAACGTGCGAAGTCATCGGGAACATGTCGACGGGCTGGACTTTTTCGGCCTTGTAGCCGAGGGGCTCGAGGATGGCGATATCGCGGGCGAGGCTGGCGGGATTGCAGGAAACGTAGACGATGCGGTCGGGGTGCATGTTGGCGAAGGTCTTGAGGACGGTC
>ULNB01050539.1_pt1 | contig 14810 bp, 10 predicted proteins | sample 1951811 | NCBI WGS metagenome assembly ULNB01 (sample SAMEA4835566, study PRJEB28245) | human gut metagenome | biome: gut microbiome; material: fecal sample | place: Denmark | collected 2008
TGCCAAAGGCGTGTCCAAAGGCTTGTCCATCTCGGAAATACGGTCCAGGAGGATGTACACATTTTCCGTATCATATTCCACCTGCTCAGACCATCGGGTGACGGAGCGGATGAGGTTTCCTGTTCTGGCATATTCCAGCAGGATGAAAGTTACGCTTTCACTGCTGTAGCAGGCGGCATCTTCTATATCGTAGGCTTCGCACTCATCCAGCTGGCGGTAGAAAATGTACCGGTACAGATTGGTAAGGAAATGGGGCGGCAGGCTTTCTGCGAGATGTTCTGCTTTCCGGCTGAGTTCTTCTTCATGGTCTTCCATGAAGGACAGGGATTCTGTCCACTCCCGGTCAATGGGATTTGTTTTCTCCAAAAGCTGCAGCACCTGGTGCACCTGGTCTTTTGAAAAAGAAGGATGAAAATGAAGAAGGCGGCGGGGCAGGGAAAGGGAGAGGCGGCTCAGCAGGTCTTCAAAGGAAAGGCGTCCTTTTTCTCCCTTCACCGCAAAAACCATTTCTCCTTCTTCCGCCAGAAGCTGTTCCACCGTTTCTTCGCAGGCCAGCCCTGTACCGGCAAGGGTTACGTCTTCCTCCCTTTGGCTGTCATAGGTAAATTTGTAGAACCGAGGATGGTCCCGGCAGATCTGGCAGAGGCTGGAAGGTCCCATTTCCAGAATGAGCCGGCAGAGCCCTTTTTCATTTAGAAAATGGCAGTATCCCTGATCGTTCAGCCGGAAGCAGGCGCTGCCTTCATCACCAGTGGTGATCCATGCGCGGAGCTCATCGCCCAGAGGACCGGGGGTGTGCCGGTATGTTTCGGCCGTGTCTTCATCAATATCGATTTCCCATTTCTGGCAGCAGGTGTGGCGGCATTTGTCCGCCTTACAGGTAAAGGAAGGGAAGAAGGTAGGGAAAATGGTAATCATGGCAGGGCTCCTTGGGAATTCAATAGGTTTCCTGGCTCGGTGTGATAGGATTGCGGTTCATGGCGGCAGGAAACGATGGCGGAAAGTTTCCTGTCCGGCGCGGCACCAGTGCGGTTCACAGCGGCAGGAAACTATTTGCGGAAAGTTTCCCCACTCGCCGCGGCACCAGTGCGGTTCATGGCGGCAGGAAACTGTTTGCGACAAAAATCCCCGCCCATGGCAGGGCGGGGAAGGGGGATGGTTATTTCACTTCCTGGATAATGGGAAGAATCATGGGGCGCCGTTTGGTGCGGTCGTAGAAATACTTGCCCAGGGTATCGCGGATCTGGGTTTTGATGGCATTCCATTCGGTCACGTTGCCGGCTTCGCAGCGGTCCAGTACGGACTCGATGCGTTCCCGGGCTTCCGTAAGCAGGGCTTCGCTGTCCCGTACATAGACGAAACCGCGGGAAACGATATCCGGGCCTGCCAGGACCTGGTTGCTTCCTTTTTCCAGCGCAATGACTACGATGACTACGCCGTCCTGGGCCAGCTGCTGGCGGTCGCGGATGACGATATTTCCTACATCCCCTACGCCCAGGCCGTCAACGAATACAGGGCCGGCCTGTACTTTGCCGTTGATCTTGGCGCTGCGGTTGGTGAATTCGAAAACAGAGCCGTTTTCGCCGATGAGGATGTTCTGCTTCTTGACACCCAGGCTTTCAGCCAGTTCCGCATGGCTGCAGAGCATGCGGTATTCGCCGTGCACAGGGATGAAGAATTTCGGGTGTACCAGGGAAAGCATGGTTTTCAGATCTTCCTGGGAGCCGTGGCCTGATACGTGGACCCTGGTGGTGGCACTGGTTACCACATGGGCACCCAGTTTCATCAGGCTGTCGATGGTGCGTCCCACGCTTGTTTCATTGCCGGGAATAGGGGAAGCGGAGATAATGACCGTATCGCCGGCATGAATGGTGACCTGCCGGTGGCTGCCGTCAGCCATGCGGGACAGCCCTGCCATCGGTTCGCCCTGGCTGCCGGTGGTGAGAATGCAGAGACGGTCATCCCGGTACCGGTTGATTTCTTCCGGTTCGATGAAGGTGCCTTCCGGCGCCGTGAGGTAGCCCATTTCCAGGGCGATATTCACTACATTCACCATGGAGCGGCCGAAAACGCAGACCTTGCGCTTGTAATGGACGGCGGCATCCACAGCCATCTGGATACGGGATACGTTAGATGCGAAGGTGGCCAGAATGATACGGCCCTTTGCTTCGCCGTAGGCTTCCATGAGAGAACGGGTGACCACGGCTTCCGATGGCGTATAACCGGGGTTCTGGGCATTGGTGGAGTCGGCGCAGAGCACCAGCACGCCCCGGTGGCCCAGTTCGGCCAGCTTGTACATATCGGTCTGTTCGCCGTCTACCGGGGAGTGATCGAACTTGAAGTCGCCGGTGTGGACGATGGTACCGATGGGGGTACGCAGGTAAATGCCGCAGGAATCAGGAATGGAATGGCAGACATGGAAGAATCCGAATTTAAATGAACCGGCTTTGAATTCATCTCCTGATTTGACTACGTGTAAATCATAATTGGAAATATGGGCTTCCTTCAGCTTGCCTTCAATGAGGCCGCAGGTGAGGCGGGTGGCATAGACCGGCGCCGATACATCCCTTAAAAGATAAGACAGAGAGCCGATGTGATCTTCGTGACCATGGGTAATCAGAATGGCTTTGATCTTATCCTTGTTTTCGATTAAATAACTGAAATCGGGAATGACAATATCAATCCCCAGCATATCTTCTTCCGGAAAGGCCATGCCTGCATCAATTACGATAATTTCGTCGCCGTAACGGAAGACAGTCATGTTCTTTCCGATTTCCCCCAGACCTCCCAGGGGAATAATCTGTAATCTAGCTTTTGCCAAGATTCAAATCCTCCTATTCAATTGTTTGGTGCCTATGTTTTTGAAATAAGCAGAAAAATAATGGTAAATATAATAATGGTAAATATTATGTATGTAAAAAATAAAAAAGCCGTTCCATAGTCGCTTCTCATATTATAGCACAAGGGGGAAGGGGGAGTGGGAAATATTTTATGGAGAGGCGAAGCCCTGTGGCAAAGATCATCGGGCCTTTGGGTCCAAGGATTCAATGGCCTGATAACAGGACGCTTTTATCAGAAACAGGGGAAGCATCCAATGCTTACAAGGCATAGGAGAACATTGCCTATAACTATTGGATATTCGAATCTTTCTATATTAGAATATGGGCAGAAAGGATGAGAGGGACGAAAGGGCCCCTCTGGATGGCATAGGAAGAAAGAGGCAAAGGAGGAATCTGCTATGAAGAGGACAGGAATTTGTTTGATTGCCGGACTGCTGCTGGCAGCTCTTCCACTGGTTATGAATGCAGAGAAAGCTCCTTTTTACTATGGACATTCCCGGGAGCTGGATGCATCGGTGTATCATCAGGAAGAAAATTCCGGAATGCAGGAAGGGGATATGTATTTCCTTTCCTGGGATGAAAATGTCGATGCTGTCGGTTATGAGCTGGAGATTGCAGAAGAAGAGGGGGCCTGGGATGGGGAGCAGCCTTCCGGAAAGGTGGTGTACCATGTGCCGAAGGTGTATGTGCCGGGCATTATGATTTCATCTTCCTCTCTTCCCTTGAAGGCAGAGACAAGGGATCATCTGTACTGGAGGGTAAGGCCCTTTGATTTGGACGGGAAGCCGGCAGGGCCTTTTTCAGCGCCTCGCCGGCTGGAAGGTTCCCTGGTCCCCATCCATCGCTATGCGCCGCTTCCCCGTCCCTATGACGAAGGGGAGAAGGGAGCAGCCCTTCTGTATCCCGTATATTCCTACATCGGTATTCCTGGAGCAGACTCCTACGAAGTGGAAGTGACCAGCCGGTATCCGGAAAATGAAGATGGATATGCCCCTTCCCGGTATCGCGTTTATGCAGGGGTTACTACGCTCACTGATCTCTATGATCCGGCACCCAGAAAAGGAACGTATTACTGGAGGGTGCGGGGACTGGATCGGGAGGGGCATCCGGTAGGTATCTGGAGCCTTCCCCAGAAAAGGACACTGGATGTACATGGCTGGACAGTGGGAGTCTTTGGCGACAGTATCAGCCATGGCGGAGGCCACCTTTCCTTCAGTCCGGCGGACAGGGCCTACAGCTATGAATCCTATCTGTCTTTTCCAGTGGTGAATCTGTCTCAAAGCGGCGACACCAGTGCCATGATGGTGGAACGGTTTGAAAAGGATGTAGTTCCCTTTCATCTGCGCACAGTGCTCATCATGGGAGGGGCCAACAGCCTTCGCGCCGGTGTTCCGGCGGAAGAGGTGATTCATGACCTGGAAACGCTGGAAATGATGAGCTATGCTCACGGCATAACCCCTGTATTTCTCACGCTGCCTCCCATCAATCCCGCCTCCATTGCCAGAGCCTTTCAGGAACCTACGGCAGAAGACTGGCAGGCCTCTTTCCGCAGGGTGAATGATTTTATCAGAACCAGGAAGCATATTGATACGGCGGCTCCCTTTGAGGGAATGGAGGTGATGCCTCCATCCCTGGCATTAGACGGCCTGCATGGCGACTGGCGGGCCAAGCAGGACATGGCGGCCGTGATTAACGAAGCATGGAGAAGCGGCAGACCGGCTCTGGGTACATCATAAAAGGAGAGATATAGAAAATGGAATTTCGTGTATTGAAATATTTCCTGATGACAGCCCGGCTGGGAAGTATGACCAAAGCGGCCCAAAGCCTCCACATCACCCAGCCCACCCTGTCAAGGCAGATCGCAGAGCTGGAAGAAGAGACGGGCGTTCACCTTTTTGAAAGGGGAAACCGCCGGCTCGTTCTGACAGAGGAGGGTCATCTTCTTCGGAGAAGGGCGGAGGAAATGATGGAACTCATGGAACTCATGGAAAAGACGGAAGAAGAACTTTCTTCCAGCGAAAAAAAGCTGAGAGGCTGCATCATGGTGGGCGGCGGAGAGCTGATGGTGACGGAGCGTTTTGCCTCTCTCATTTTTGCATTTCAAAAACAGCATCCCTTTGTCCGGTTCAACTATTTCACCGGGACTACCGATGAAATTGATGAACGGATGAATCATGGCCTGATTGATGCGGCCATTCTGGTCTGCCCTTTTGATACAGAAAACTTCGATTATATATCGCTGGGGCCGGATGCCCGGTGGGGAGTCTATCTGCGGGCTGATGATGTGCTCTCATCCAAAGACCATATCCAGCCTTCTGATCTTCAAGGGCGGGCGCTGATTCTTCCCAGCAGAAAAAAGCTGAAAAATGAAATCATCAGCTGGCTGGGGGAGGAGTTCCAGAGTATGACCGTCCCGGTGACAGAGAATCTGGGCGGCAATGCGGGGCTCTTCGTGGAAGCATCAGGCTTCTGTGCCGTGTCTTCCGAAGGGGCCGTGCCTATGTATGACGAGAAGAAACTGAAGTTTATTCCTTTATATCCGGAGCGGCGCATCCAGACCGCCATTGCCTGGAAGAGGAATGTACCCCGCACGCCGGCGGTGAAGGCGTTCCTTCGTTTCTGTAAGGAAGCGCTGGCAGACAGGTAATCCATGACGGCAGCTTTCCATCATGATAGGGCGGATCGGGGCACCGATGGCGGCCTGCTGCTTTTGGGCGTCCTTGTTTCATAAAGCCTTATGACAAGACATCTGAAAGGAGAGGAAGATGACATGAAAACGAAAATCATACTGCTGCTGGTGCTGCTGCTTATTGGACTGGGAGACTGGAGCGAACATCATTTTACCTGCGCTGCTGAGGAAGCACAGCTGCTTCCCATTTCCTATACCGATGAGGAAATCGGAAGAAAAGAGAAGAAGAAACCGGCCGATACAGCGAGGGCCGAGGGAAAGGACAAAACAGACTTCCAGAGATAAGTGAAGAAGGCAGCGGTAGAGAAAGAAGCGGGATTTTACAGGATTTCCTGAGCGGGCATGGAAAGAAAGGAGCAGAAGAAATCCAATCGGCTGAAACTATGCTGCAGAATAAGGGATATGCAGAAAAGAGGGGTCCTGCGCACGCTTTCCGGACCAGGGGAAGGCTGGCTGGCATAGAACATACAGAGAGGCTTTGAAAAAATGTAAATCATTTCTTCAAAGTCTTTTTTAGTGGAAAAAGGGAATACCCATGGAGGATTCTTCTCTAAGGCCTTTTCAGCCTTTTCGCATTGTCTGATTCGGGGGAAGAAGGCATGACAGGCCAGGGACTTGGAATGTTCTGCAGGAATCTCTATAAATGTGGTAAAATATAATATCTATATCATCATATTTATGAAGGAGTTTTATATGAACGATCGGATTTCCGGAGACAATCACGCCATTGTGCTGGCCGGTATGTGTACGGCACTGGTGGTGGTGCTTTCCCTTCTGGGGTTTTACATGCCCCTTCTTTCTACGGTAGTTTTTCTTCTGATTCCCCTTCCCATTGCCTATCTGGGCATGAAGGAAGGTGTGAAATGGTCCATTGTGGTAACTACCGGCGTGCTGGTGCTGGACTCCACCTTTTTCGGCGTGGTGTCCGCCGCTTTTGTGTGTGCCATCTTCGGCCTTCTGGGGGTCACCATGGGGATATGCTACCGGTTTAAAGTGTCGGCAGCCAAGACGCTGATTGCTGGCGCCGTGGTGGTTCTTCTGGCTCTGGTGGCAGAAGGTATTGCCACCCTCTATCTTCTGGGGCTTCCCAGCCTGATTTTCGGCAGCGAAGGCCTTTCCCAGATCAGGGACAGCATGCTGGAAACGCTGCCTTCCTTCTACAGCGGCGAGGCTCTGGACCAGGCGAAGGAAAAGGTGGAGTTCCTCATGGATGCCATGGAAAAATCGGTGCCCTATACGCTGGTGGCTGTTTCTTTTTTCTACTCCTGGGCTTCCATGGCTCTGGGGTCTCATGTGTTTAAGAAAATGGGCATTACCGATATTCCCCATCTTCCTCCTTTTGAACGGTGGGAATTTCCAAAGGCCACCCTGGGCCTTTACCTTCTGGTGCTGGCAGCCCAGTATTTCTTCAAGGATCAGGAGCAGGTGTCCTATGTGGCTTACAATCTGGGCACCCTCTGCGTTTCCATTTTCTGGCTCCAGGGGCTGTCGGTGCTCTGGTGGATGCCTCACCGCTATCCCTTCATGAAACCGCTCCGGCTGTTCATTATGATCCTTTCTGCTTTCATCGGTGTCATCCAGATGTTTGTGGTGTTCCTGGGCATTGCGGACATGGCTGCCAGTTACAGAAAGAAGCGGAATTACCAGTAGAGACAGGAGCGGCGGCTGGCGCAGCCGGATAGAGGGTATATCTGCCGCAGGCAGATCATTCAGCAGACTGTTTACCAAGCCATACGACACAGAAAGCCAATCCCGTAACGCTGACTTCATACTCATCGCCCAAGAGGGCGATACCACAACCCTCGGGGCCAAAGGCCCCGTCAAACTTAAGAACCCTCCGGCCGTCAGGCCGGTCCATCTTAAGAACCTTCACACCGAAGGTGTGTCCAATGAACCTTCACACCGAAAGTGTGTCCATACACATACATTTGCATTCATCTCTTATTTCGAGTAGGATTAGAGTAGGCCGGCAAAAGCCGGCGCCATAGAACCGGTTTTCAGAAATCGAGGTTACAAGAAGAAAATGCTGAATGATATCTGGGTGTATAAAAAGACATCCCGTATTATGCTGGCGCTGCTGCTGATTGCAGTGGTTATGCTCTCTACCCAGAACTGGCAGCTGGGACTTCTTCTTTTCATCATCATTGCAGGCTGCATCGTGTACATCAAGCGCTGCGATTTCTATCAGGAGAAAAAGCTGTCCCGGTACCTAGACGATTTGTCCGCCGGCGTATCGGCAGGCACGGTGTATGCCGTGAAGAATCTGCCTGTGGGCATTGCCATGATGGATGAAAAAAAGGAGCTTGTGTGGGCGAACAATGTATTTAAGAACTGGATAGGGAAGGATGCCCAGGAAGGGGTGCGCTTCCAGAACCTGGTGACTGGGCAGAAGATTTCCAAAATATGGGGGAAAACCGGCTGGTTTGACTGCCATGCAGGGGGAACGTTCTTCCGGGTATTTCACAAATTTATCGACGTGGATATCGGCGGCGGCACCCAGTCGCCTTTCATGGTTTTCTACTTCATGGACCGCACGGATGTGGAAGTGGCGGTGAAGGAATGCACTGAGGCCCGGCCGGTATTCGGCATTATCCGCATCGATAACGTGTCGGAAGTGACGGCGGATATGACGGATATGGAAAAGTCGGCCCTCCTCTCCGATGTGACGGAAAGGGTGCTTTCCTATTTTTCCAGCCGTGACGGATTTATCAAGCAGTACTCCACCACCGACTTTGTGACCTGTATTTCCCAGAAGGCTCTGGCAGACATGATGGAGGAAAATTTTGATATCCTCGACAGGGTCCGGGAAATCCATACGGTGAACCGCATTCCTGTCACCCTGTCCATCGGCGTGGTGCAGAGCGAGGACAGCTTCGCAAGGCAGTTCGAGGAAGCCCAGGTATCGCTGGACCTGGCCCTGGGCCGGGGCGGGGACCAGGCCATTGTCCGCATCGGCAAGGATGTCAGGGCCTTTGGTGGAAAGTCGCCTACGGCTGTCAGCTCCACCCGTGTCAGGGTGAGGGTGGTGGCCCAGGCGCTGAAGGAAATCATCGACGGCGCCGATATGGTGCTCATCATGGGCCATGCTCACGAAGACTTCGATGCCCTGGGCGCTGCCGTAGGCGTTTCCCATCTGGCCCGGTCTTCCCATAAGGAAACCCATATCGTCCTTTCGAAAGAAAGGGATACCTGCCGCAAAATGGTGGAAGCCATCGAAGGAAGCGGCGTGGCGGAAGGGCTTCTTATCGACGAAAGTCAGGCCAAGGGCATGGTGACAGACAAAACGGTGGTCATCGTGGTGGATACCCATGTGCCGGAATTGGCGGCAGCGCCGGAAGTGCTGAAAAAGGCCAAGAAAAAGGTGGTCATCGATCACCACCGGAGAGCCAGCTCCATGATTACAGGCACCCTTCTCACCTATATGGAACCTTCTGCTTCGTCAGCTTCTGAACTGGTGAGCGAACTGGTACAGTACTACGGCGGCGAAGAGGAAATGAATGAACTGGAAGCCTCCTGCCTTTATGCAGGTATTGTGGTGGATACCAAGAACTTCGCCGTACAGACCAGCGTCCGTACCTTCGACGCAGCCAGCTTCCTGCGCCGCTGCGGCGCTGACACGAAGCTGGTACACCGTCTCTTTGAAGAAGATATCAGCAGTATCAAGTGCAAGGCGGAAATCCTGGCAGGCATGCAGCTCGTAGACGGCACCATTGCCATTGCCTCCTGCCCGGATCATGTGGAAGAAGCCCAGATTCTGGCAGGCCAGGTGGCAGACTACCTGGTCACCATCAAGGAAATCCGGGCCAGCTTCTTGTTTTACCAAACCGATAAAGGACTCTGTCTTTCCGCCCGCTCCGACGGCTCTGTCAATGTACAGGTTGTCATGGAAGCCCTGGGCGGCGGCGGTCATCTGACCGTTGCCGGCGCCCAGCTGGGGAAAGAGGGAAATAAAGAAAGTGCGGAGAAAGTGATTATTGCACAGGTCCGCAAACAAATAAAGGAGGAAAAAGAATGAAAGTCGTACTCTTACAGGATGTCAAAAAAATGGGTAAAAAGGGAGACGTAGTAGAAGTCTCCGACGGCTACGGCCGCAACGTGCTCATCCGCAAAGGTCTGGGCGTAGAAGGGACCAAGGCCAACCTCAATACCGCTGCCCAGCGTCAGGAATCCAAGGTATTCAAGGACCAGGTAGCCGCTGATGAGGCAGTCATCATGGCAGCCCAGCTGAAAAAAGTGAAAGTGGTCATCAAGGTCCAGTGCGGTGAGGACGGAAGAATTTTCGGCTCCGTCACCGGCAAGGACATCAGCGAAGCCCTGGAAAAACAGTATAAATTCAAGTTGGAAAAGAAAAATATCCGCCTGAAGAGCCCCATCAAAACTCTGGGCGAATATGATGTGGAAGTATGGGTACACCAGCAGGTGACCAGCACCGTCCACGTATCAGTTGTAGCAGAATAAGAAAGACTCCACCCTGGCGGTGGAGTTTTTTGCGTCACTGGCGGTGCTTTATGGACAAGCCCCCTATGGGGCTTGAGGGTTCTAAAGTTTGACGGGGCTATCGCCCCGAGGGTTCTTAAGTTTGACAGCGGCTCTGTCGCTGAGGGTTGTTGTGGGCGCCTCTAAATTTATAGAAGGCGCCGGTTTGTATAAAACCTTTACAACCGCCCTGCGGGCGAGGAAATGCATTCCCCCCTTTTTGGTGGTTGGCGCCACCTATACAGGAGCACAGTAGAATCGACTATGAGAAGACTGCCTTTCATATCTTTATAGTCCCACCGCTCAGCGGGGGGAAGGTGGTGCCGTAAGGCACCAAAGGGGGGAAGCCACCGAAGGTGGCTCATTATCGTAGTGCTTATCATGTCATATGACACAGAAAGGTAAATCCGTAACGCTGACTTTATAAGTATTGCCCGAAGGGCAATCCACAACCCTCGGGGCCGAAGGCCCCGTCAAACCTAAGAACCCTCCGGCCCACAGGGCCGGTCCATCTTAAGAACCTTCACGCCCAAAGGGCAATCCGCAACCCTACGAACCCTTTGAACCCATTGAATCCGACAGCCCATCACTTTGCCCCATTTCCATGGAGATGGTATAATATAGGCGTAATTGTGCGAAAAAACCGTACATGTAAATTTTCCCATCACCTGGGATGGGAATTCCGATTCAGGAAGGAAGAATGAATAATGGCAACAGCAATGGTAATTGGTGCCCAGTGGGGCGATGAAGGCAAAGGCAAGATCGTAGATTATCTGGCCGCAAAGGCAGACGTGGTGGTTCGTTCCCAGGGCGGGAACAACGCAGGCCACACAGTAGTCACCGGCGGCAAGGCATATCCTCTCCGCCTTATGCCAAGCGGTATCATGTATCCCGGCACCATCTGCATTATCGGTACCGGCGTAGTGGTGGATCCCAAGAGCCTTCTGGAAGAAATGAAACGGCTGGAAGACCAGGGAATCGATGCCCGCCATCTCCAGATTTCTACCCGTGCCCAGGTGGTTTTCCCCTACCATATCCGTCTCGATGAAGCGGAAGAAGCAAGGAAGGGAAGCCGCAAGATCGGCACTACCAAGAACGGCATCGGACCCTGCTATGCAGATAAGATCAACCGCATCGGCATCCGCATGTGCGACCTTATGGACAAGGAAACCTTTGCAGAAAAGCTGAAATACAATGTGGCCCAGAAGAATATGCTGCTGGAAAAGCTCTACGGCATGGAAGGCTTTGATTATGAAACCATGCTGGACGACTACCTGGGTTATGCGGAAAAGCTCCGTCCCTATGTAAAGGATACGAACTACACCGTGCAGACCCTGGTGAAGGAAGGCAAGAACGTACTCTTTGAAGGCGCCCAGGCTTCCATGCTGGACTGCGACAACGGCACCTATCCTTTCGTTACCTCTTCCCATCCTACCGCCGGCGGTGCCTGCATCGGCGCCGGCATCGGACCTCATATGATGCAGAACATTTTCGGTGTAGTGAAAGCCTACAGCACCCGCGTAGGCCAGGGCCCGTTCCCCACGGAACTTCTGGATGAGACCGGAGACTACATCAGAAATACGGCTCACGAATTCGGCACCGTCACCGGCCGTCCCCGCCGTGTAGGCTGGCTGGACACCCGTGCTGTCCGTTACGCTGCTGCCCTGAACTCCTTCGACTACCTGGCCATTACCAGACTGGACATTCTGGACGACATGGAAGAAATCAAGGTCTGCACAGGCTATGAATACGAAGGCAAAGAAGTGGAAGAATATCCGGCTGACCTGAACTTCCTGGAAAAGATTACTCCTGTATACAAGACCTTCAAAGGCTGGAAACAGAAGATTTCCGACATCCGCAGCTACGATGAACTCCCGGCTCTCTGCAAGGAATACCTGGAAGGTATTTCCAAACTCATCGGCGTGCCCATCGGCATCGTGTCCGTAGGCCCCAGCCGTGAACAGACCATCGTAATCAAGGATGTATTCTGATATCCACTAAAAAAACGCTCCGAAAGGGGCGTTTTTTAGTGTCAAAATGGAGGGCGGGCTGTATTCCCGAAAGTAAGAGGGTTCAGGCGCCTTCGGCGCTCTTTTTATATTTGCGGCGCGAGCCGCCACCACACCCTCTGAACCCTCATGTGCGCATTCTGCATAGAATGCGCAAGTCAGCCGAAGTTGGCCCTGCGTAGAATGGTATTGGAGCAACATTGTCATTCTTACCCACGTACACCCTTTTGCCACTTCGTGGCACTTCACCCACAGGGAAGCGTGTCACTGGATTCGCGGGTCGCTTCTCTCCCCTATGAATCCAGTTCCCTTGCCACCTCAAGGGGAAACGAGAAAATTAGAGGTGCCTTCCTCTTGTCGGCTGACCGTTCGCAGGCGTGTCCAATGTCTGCTATCCGCTGTCCGCTGACTGATGGCTGTCAGGCTGTCTGAAGTCCAGAAGGTTTTTTTGCGATATGAAAGAAAGGCGAAGCACGTAACGCTGACTTTATACTCATCGCCCAAGAGGGCGATACCACAACCCTCGGGGCCAAAGGCCCCGTCAAACTTAAGAACCTTCCGGCCAAGGGCCGGTCAATCCTAAGAACCTTTCTCCCTGCCCCCTGAGCGAAAGCGAACACAACCTGCCGCCATTAGGCGGCCATAACCCTCGGGCCAAAGGCCCGTCAACCCTCACGCCCGCAGGGCGTGTCCACGGGCGTAGCCCTCTGAACCCGGGCCACCCAGTGGCCCCCATGGGCGATACCACAACCCTTGGGCCCACAGGGCCCATCAAACTTACGAACCCTCCGGCCCATTGGGCCGGTCAAACTTAAGAACCTTTTCCACAACCTTTCTACACAACCCACGGCGGAGCCGTGCCCCTTCGCGCCCAACAGGCGCGGCTCCCTCACGCCTTGGCCAGTACCAGGAAGATGAGTCCAGCCAGAAAGAAGAGGATATAGGCCGGCAGACGGTAGTCGGTGTAGAAGGTATCCTCCTCCCGCTCCACTTCCTGGTAGGGGCGGGCATGGAGATTTTCATAATGGCTTTCCGGAATGAGACCTTTGTAAAGTTCTGACAGGTACTGGGCATAGGCCAGGGTTTCCTTGGAGAAGAACCAGAATACCGGCGTGTACAGCGGCGCCTTGTCCCGGGTACAGAGATAGGAAAGACTTTCGGTGATGAGGCTCTTTAAAATTTCATCGGGATTGTCCAGCTTCCTTTCCGCCTTGGCCGCCATATGGTCAAAGAGCTCGTGGCAGGCTTTGATTTTTTCTTCGGAATAGAGGAAGGGAAGATTGTCCGGCAGGAGGGATATGTCGCCTACGCCCCTTCCGGGGTCCGCTTCTTTTTTCAGAAAATCCGGGAAATCCTTCTCCACCCTATCGAAACCGGCGTATATGCTCAAAAGGGGCGGGTAGTCCCGGGCAAAGTCCTTCAGCACGAAACGGGCGATATAGAGGCGAAGCACTGCGTAATCGGCAAGGAAGCGGCACCAGCCTGTCCGGTCCCGTTCCAGCATGATGATCCTTTTCTTTTTCAGGAACAGACGGAAAATCATATGGAGCCCGTAGCTTCCCTGGGGCTTGGCCATGTAGGAAAAGAAGGCCCGCTGGCATATGGTGATGCCCATATTTTCCAGGTATTCCGTCATATCCATTAAAGAGACCTCCCTTTCTATCAGAGAAGCATGGATCCTTCAGAATCCATGCTTCTTTATTTTCCTATGTTTTCATTGTACTCCAGGCGTTTCGTTTTGGATAGTGGATTTACAGGAGCATCACCAGACAGCTCAGGGCCAGGCCGGTGAGCAGGGCAAAAAGAGAGGAATCTTCCACCGCTTCTTCTGCAAAAGCAGGAAGGGAAGGAGTGAATTTTTTGGCCCCCTGGCAGATGCGGCAGGGCGTAAGGGAGGAAAGTTTCACGGACAGGTGGGAAAGGAAAGCCTTCGTTTCAGCAGAAAGGTAGGAAATCAGTTTCCTATCGGCCCGGCATCCGGAAAGGGAAGCCAGGGAAGCCACCATTTTTTCCATAGAACCACTGCAGGCTCTTTCCAGCTCATGAAATTCATGAAACCGCTGCTTCACCTTTCCTTCATCCGGCAGGGACCCTATGCCCAGAATCAGGGAAGACCCTTCCAGATTCTTCAAAAGAGACAACGTGCGAAGAGTAAGGGGAAGGTGGGACAGCCCTTCCCGAAGGCCGCTGGCCATTTCATCCATGCAGCCGAAACCGCTGGGGAAACGGCGGATAGTCTTCTCAGCCAGGTAGAGGCGAAAGAGAATGTAGTCCCACACCAGGCCATGGTTCCCGGGAGCGGCAGACAGCAGGCTGCCGGCAGGGGAAGTATAGGAAAGAAGCGCCGCTTCAATGATCCGGTATCCTTCGTATTCCATGTACTCTTTGTTATTCATAGCAAACCTCCCGTACTGCCCAAAAACTGTATGCCATGTTCTGATTTCATTATAAAGAAAACGCATAGAATAAATCCAATAAAAAATATCTATGATAACATAAAGATTATATTTTGCATCTTACCAGCTTTATTCTGCATTTCACCGGCAGATAAGAGGGCAATTCCTTCTGCCTGTAGTATAGCTTCCGAGAAGATATAATAAAAATAGGGGAATTTCATAATACATATGTGATTATTGTATGAGTGAGCTGGCGTACTGGGCCCCGCCGTGGGCTCATGACTATCGGCTGATCGCCTGGGCTGTATTTTAGTGCCGTAACATCGTGGTGGGACTATGGATGCTTAGCCATGGAGCCATATCTCTGCAGGAAAGCATAGAGCGGCCTATTCTGCCCCCT
>ULNB01027507.1_pt1 | contig 14735 bp, 15 predicted proteins | sample 1951811 | NCBI WGS metagenome assembly ULNB01 (sample SAMEA4835566, study PRJEB28245) | human gut metagenome | biome: gut microbiome; material: fecal sample | place: Denmark | collected 2008
TACGGTAATGGCCATTACCATTTGCAAATATAGTACAAATTTACGAGACAACCAAGACTTTATATCTTTTTATTCCTTATAGTCACTCTTTCAAGGTAGTGGTATTCAGGTTGCCGAAGCTGCATCTATCAATAATAATGGACGGAAATCATTAGGAATTAGGAGAAGTCCGTCAATGCCATCGACGACCATATCCAGGAAGAAAATAAACGGCAGATAATTTGGAAGCTTCATTATAAAAAACTATCTTTGCAAAGTAAAATATAAATAAGATATGGAAAAGATGACAAGAGAACAAGTGCTTGAACGCTTGAAGAAATCTAAGCAGATAAAGCACAATGCTGTTGAGAGGATGAAAGTGGAGCTAGCTGATATTGTCGAGAAAGAAACTGGAACAAGACCGACTAAGTTCTTTGTTCTATGATTAACCTCCCAGTGGAACAGATAAGTCATGCTGCCCCTTATAAAATAAGGGTGCTGCAGGATGGCAGTGTCTTTTTCACTACCGACAATGGTCTGCATTACATGGTCAGTTTCGACCTGGATGATGTAAGCTTGTCGCGCCTTTGTTATCAATTGGTGATTGTGAACGTCGATAACTTACCCTCTCCACGCGACATCAAGCTTCGCGATACAATAGTTGCCATTGTTGAGGGCTTCTTCGCTTCAAGCAATGAGGTAATGCTTTACATTTGTGAAACAGGTGACGGCAAGCAAGCCATGCGCAACAGGCTTTTTCAATATTGGTACTCTCGCTATGAGCGTAAACAAGAATTTACATTCCTTTCCGCTTCCATAAAAGATGAGGAGGGAACTATAAATTACGCTACACTTATTATCCGTAATGACAATCCTGATTATACCGAAGTGGTGAATGAGTTCGCTCTATCCGTCAAAATCCTTAATGACAAGCCAAAAGAATAAACTATGAGCCAGTGGCAGAAAGTGAAGCCGTCTAAAAAACTATGTAGGGATACTTGCCCAAGTATGTAAGGATACGTGGCAAAGTATGTTAAGATGCATAGCAAAGTATATTAACTTAGCAAAATATGCTTATTCTCCCTTTAGCTTCCTTATTTCCTTGTCAAAATCCGAGTCTATCTTCTGCGTCTTGTTGAAGATTTCATATTCCTGTTCTGCATTCCGCATATATGTCCGTAATCTACTGCCAGATGCGACGTTCGCTTGCGCGAATAGACCGTACGCGCTCAAGGAGCTCACGGAAATGGCATCAAGATTATAGAGAGTAGTTTGATAATTTTTCCTATCAGCGGCAGTTAGTGCATTTTTTGCACATACTGATTATTGCCTTAACTCTCCAGAATCAAAGATGTTTTTTAGGTGTTTGGTTATCACAGACCTATCCACCCCAAACAGCTGTGCCATAGCCTTCTGGGTACACCATATTGTGCCATCTTTTACGATGACTTGCACCTTGCCCTGTTCGTCGGGCATGCTGTAAAACAGAAACTGGATCTCGTTTTCCATTCTTTTCGCCTTTTACATTCCCATTGCATTTCAGACATGCCAGTTGCTTTTCATTAAAACCTGCCATATCTACCTTTAGTCTTGTTCAATATGCAAATTGAATGATTTTATTTGAATCCGCACAATAACAGCATATAAAATTACGCCAATATTTTAGTCATATGATTACTTAGTTCAATGCTCTATTATTCCATTAATCTTATCATATGAATTAGTCATATTGTCAAAGAACTCATTGGCTGGTAGCCAAAGGGTCCGTAGCCATAAATCGATTTTTAACAAACTATTGTTGTCTGCAAATTTACTACTACTCAGTGTTGCTGATGAAGAGGACGATATCACAACAGAGGAGGACATTGATTCAACACAACGCCCCCCTATTACTATAGCTAAGATCCTACATAAGAACAGCATTTCATATAGAATAACGATTACAATAGATAAAAAATAAGCACTGATAAGTGTCTTATATTTCTTACGCCATTATATCCTACCACAGATATACTTTCGTTACTTGTTTAGGTTGCTTTTTTGCCCATGCGACACCTATTGCTCTTGCAGCATTTATGCATTGGCTCCGTTCTGCATGTGCATTAGCCATAGCCTGCTTCCGTTCTTGAAGCTCAAATTCAATTTGTTTTCTCTTCAATGCAAAATTTTTGTCGTCAATATTCTGGATTCGCTTTTTTATCTGAGCTATAAGTTGCTGAGCGCCACCACTAGAGGAACAGCTTTGTGGCATCTCTTGAAGAATTTCTGCAACTTTGGTTGCACCATCAGCATTAGGGCTCTGGGCCCACACCGCTTTCGCTCTCGACAGTATACTCTCTCCTTTATTATCTATTTCTTTCGTATAAATATCACTAATTAGAGGAACAACTTTACTCTTATAACTAGGCACTTCTTCTGGGATTTCAGAAAGTATATACAATGCTTGCTCATAGTCTCTCCCATTAGTACAATTATTAGCCTTATTAATAAAAGAACTCATATTATCGGCATAATAAGAAATAACCTTTTCTTTTGCTTTTTCACAGAATTTCTCAAAGTCATCACCTTCCAATCTTAAGTGAGAAATACCCTTAACAATAGCATCAACTTTACTAGTGCCCTTTCCCTCTGTAGTATAAGCAGTACTGGCAAAGACCTTACCATTAAAAACATCTTTCAAAGACACGACGAAATCAATAATAACATCACAGTATACAGGGATTGTTGCTGTTGACTGCTCATCCTTTATTATTATTTCTGGAACCATTGCAAAACGAGAAGCACCTATTTCTGAACCTATCCCATTGGCTGTCAATGCTCTTTGCAACTTTGACCTAACGTGATTATCTAGCTTTTCTGGAAGTTGATAATCACAGACTAAATGTGCAGGAGCTACACATAACTCCTGACATTTAATCCCATAAGGGAAACTGGAAGAAATTATTAAGATCAATAATATATTTAAAATTTGCTTCATTTTATAAAAAAGATTAGGACTATAAATCGATTTCAATACTACCATCACCTAATATACCTCCAACGGAATTACTTTTGCTGATATTTCCACTTACATTTTTGGCATTAAATCCTGAGGCCTTTAATGTAGTCACTAATGACTTATAAAAATTTCTGGCATCCAAAGCTTTCTGATTGCCATTGGGTAATTCCTGGAATACAGGCATCATTGCTTGACTAATACTAATTGTTGATCCATCTTGGCTATCAGTGCTGTAAGATCCATTTACACAATTCTGATCAAGCCACGTCTCCACTATATCTATAACGCTTCCTTTACCTTTATCTACGTCAAGGGACGCTCCGTTTACAGCTGTAATTGTCAAACGAGATTCACGACCATTTTGCATAATTTTCTCAAATGCAGCCTGCATATCAGCTGCAAACTTATCTATTTGAGAAAGTACCGCTTCCTGCAATAAATTAATTGTTGATTCTCCTATCGCAGGTTTGCTTTCCCCGCTCGTGCCAGCTACTTGTTTCGAGCTATAAGCATCTATAGCTGTTAATTCAAAATAGCAAGTCTTTCTTGGACCATACTGTTTGATTCGATAATTAAGTTCTAATCGATAATCGATAACTACAGGAAGAATCTTTCCTTGAACTCTTCTTAATTCCGCTTCTAACATAGTCAGAGGAAACCCTCTGTCATTAAACATTTCACTGATTTTCGCTATACATCCTTTTAAATCTGTATCCAAGAATGCATGCTTATAATCTTCAATATAATTCTCAACGCCCATATCATCTGTACTGCCTAAGAGCCCCATATGATTTAGCAATGCATCAGAAGGAACAACGACTATACGAGGTTTTTTAGCTTTAGGCTGGGCTAAAGTCCAATTTAGATTAATTGAGAATAATACTATAAGAATTAGTCCTATTTCCTTAAACTTCATATATATACCTTTTGTTAAAACATGTCTCCAAGTTTTTTGATAATGCCGTTATCTTCAAGATATTTTCTAAGTTCATTTTTACTCACTGCAAAAACTATGCCTATCTTGTATTCACTGCCAACCCGCAGCATATCTTCTGGGTCAACTATACCATCAGATGATAGCGTAACGAATCTTAAATAGTCTCCACTCTCAAAAAAATTATCAAAGAATTTCACATACAATTCATGCTCACCTGGCTTTACTAATGGCGGTGTATAATAAACTCCATTACCTCCAGGAATCCCTTTAAAAAGCAGAGCATGAACTGCATTTCTCTTACCAAGGTCTATTGCTTTTTTTTGGCTTTTAGCATAAGAATACACTTTTATAAGAGCAGTTCCTTCTGTACCGACTGCAATGGGTATAACCTCATATCGATACTCATTCTTATTTTTGGCCGACATATTCAATGTTAGAAATGACAGCAATATAGAAATAATAATCTTCATCATTTTCAGAATCCAATTTTAAAACCAGCTCCGAAACTCATAGGCTGGAACTTCTGCAATTTGTTTTTATTATTTTTAATAGACCAAAGAGTCTGATATGCCTCAAAATCATTCGATTTTAACCAATAGTTATACCCTGCATTGACGAAAAGCTGGATATTACGCGTCATATAATAGCCTAATTTCAAAGCCGCTCCCACCTTATATGTTTTTAATTTTGCATTTTTACTAGTAGAAGCAGCAAGATTGATATTTCCATGATTGTCAACAGAGGAATTATCCCAGTCTATTGTTTTAGCTCCTGGAGCAAATGCTGCACCAAATTCGGCACTCGGCGTTAAGACAAAATTCCCCATAAAATTCAATTCCTTAGCTAAGCCAATAGAACCTTCAAATACTTGAAAATTTTTCAGCTCGCCATCTTCATTGTATGATAAAATTTTAATTCCCCCTAGCCCTTTACTCCAAGGGATACCTGCCTTCAGGTACACAAGCACCCCTGGGAAATTAAGCCATTTACCAATTCTATATTCTATAGAAAAACTAGCTTCAGAAATTGTATATTCCGGAACAAGTGCTATTCCAAAATCAGGATTTTCCACCAGAGTCTGACCGGGACGAACTTGACGCCCTTTTATTTGGTAAAAACGTGTAAGATCATCTACTGTTCCTTGTGCAACCTTTCTATTATCAATAACATGACGGCTAGCCCTAACCGTTGCTACTCTTTTTGCATATGTCTTAGAAGGATCATTTTTAGCAACACGCATCTCCATTACAGAAAAACGCTTGTCTGGTCTAACACCCTCTTTTTTACCAATATCAGCTCGTATAGGATGAGTTTTTACAATTGGTGTTTTTACTTGGAAATCTGAAACCTTTCTGACAAGTGTCATGATATCTTCATAGTCACCAGCTGCATCCTGCGTCGAAATTCCAGATTTAGCATTCATTACAAACTGGACAGGAAATTCCATTTCATCAATACCTCTCGGAGTATAATAATTATTATAAAAAGAATCACGCGTCTCATCGTCAAATTTCAATTTATAAATATATGGTATTACATTTACATAATGTGGTATCTCCCCGCTTTTGTCTGGCTTGTTCATATTTGGATTATCCTTAATAACATAAGCGATAATATATGATCGGTCAATAAGCTGTTCTCCCAAGTCATTAAGAGTCGAATTACGTTTGCTCGCATCACTTTTCAAAATATCATTATCTGTTGCGGCATATTGACCACGTGTTATTAGTCTTTCTATACTTAAATTTCCTTGATCATCTGTAGGAAACCAGCCATGCATAATTTGATTAGCTATTTTATCTTTATCCAAAAGCAACTTGATAAACTCATTTACTTTTACAGCTCTATCTTTTTTATCATCTGGAATACCATTCATCACATAACTTGTTCTCGAAACATCATTGTAATCAAATTTTTCGTCTTTCACATTTTTCAGTTGCTCAACTGCCAATGCAGCATTCTTAGTACCATCAGTTATATACAACCGTGTTAAAGACGGTCGGAGGTACTTTCTTACAAGAGATGACGATTTTTCTACCACAAGGCTCTTTGGAGTTTGTGCAGTAATAGTTTCCAAACAGCACATGATAATAATCATTGTACATAATAAAACTTTCTTTTCCATAACTTTTATTTAATTTAAATATAGATTTCGTATGATTACTTTTTCATCTACCGTTCATTCGCGGCTTCAACATGGAAACAATTGCAAAATTATGTTTTCTATTTTATCTTTCCAAAATTTTTAGGAAGGAAGTGATTCTTATGGATGAAATGGATGAAATCCCGTTTTTTTAAGTCTGAAAAAAGGGATGGCATTCCAAATAAATGTATTACCTTTGCAACATCAAATACTTTCTAATGATATGGTTTTAGACAAAAAAGCACAAGAATTAATTACGAAACAATTTGGACGAGACCTGAAAATTCCTACGGATTTTAATGATCTCTCTGACGATATTAAGGATAAGACGGGCGAGCTTATCAGCGTGAATACCTTGAAACGGCTCTTTGGCTGGCTGCCTGGCGTGGAGCCAAGGGAGAGCACATTAGATATCTTAGCCCGCTATGCTAAATATGGATCCTGGAAAATCATGGAGAAGGAATGGACGGGAAAGTCTTCTGAGATAGGAAAGATCTCCGCAACGATCGTCTACCCTGAGCAACTTCATAACGGACAAACCGTTGTCATTAAGTATGAGCCGAACCGGACACTGCGGTTGAAGAAGATCAACGGCAATGATTTTGAAATTTTAGATGCTTCCAGTTCAAAACTCCAGAAGGGTGATATCATGGTAATCCTCAGTATCAACAAGGGATTGCCTTTCATTGCCAAGGAAGTATGGCGCAAGGGACAGAACATAGGGAGCTATCAGGGTGGAAAAGGCAGTGGTATTCAATTCATAGAGGTCATCTGATATGTCAAATTCATCCTTCTCTTTTCATCCAATGGTGGCAATATTAGCGAAGACGTACCTATAGCCATCGGCGCTACTTCCTTGTGTTACCGTGTGAACGTGGGCGGACGCATCATGTTTAAGAAGGTGCTGAAGGATGACTTGCGCTATGACCCGCGCTACCTGAACCTGTTCAAGAAGGAATATGAACTGGGACAGGAAATGAACCATCCCAACATCGTACGTTATTTGGACTTTAAAGACGATGCCAAGGAGGTTGCTATCTATGCGGAATTCATAGACGGCACGCCGCTTGACCAGTTCTTAGAATACCATCCCAACTACTTCATGAATAAGAGACGCCGGCGCCAGTTCCTTGAGGAGTTGCTCTCAGCCGTGGATTATCTGCACCAAAGGCAAATCCTCCACTTAGACTTAAAGCCTGAGAATATCCTCATCACAACCATCGGAACGCATGTCAAGCTCTCTGACCTGGGATTCTGCTACCAGGACGGATTTCCCTTTAACGCTGGAGGCACGCCGGAATATTCGGCACCGGAGTTATTCAACGCAAGTGAGCAGAAAGACGGTCCGCACCTGTCTCCTGCCTCTGACATCTATTCCTTGGGGAAGATCTTCCAGGAGATGAACATCGCGAAAAAGAGTATCATCAAGAAATGCTTGGAGGAGAATCCTGTCGACCGATACCATAACATACCTGAATTACGGCGAGCCATTCTTCCACGACGTGTCCTGAGATGGGTTTTCATCACCCTACTCATCATTGCGGCGGTTTGTGGCGGAGAGTATTGGTATATGGTAAAAGACTTAGGGGTTGTCTCGCACAATGACTTTCTGGTCGATGGATACCGTCAGGATACCACGGACATCGACTTGATGATATGCGACAAGGATTATCATCTCTACCAACCCAAGGACTGGAACCCTGCTGACAGTGCCAAAGCCTTGGGCGTTGCCGTGCTGACTGACCATTCTTATTACGTGTTCGCCAGGAAGTTCCCTACCATGACGGGTGTCCAATTCGGCAAAGATGGACTCATCGACGGGGTCACGACAACACCCAGCGACGGTACTAATGGACGCTGCCATTCTGCGGGCAGTGATTTCACAGGACCGGAGAACTACAGGAAGTTGCGACCGCTTGCTTTCGAAGGCAAGGCTTGTGCCTTGAACATCGGATACACATTTCCCAATGGCAGGGAGGGATATATTCCACCTTTGGGCGAGGTCATCGACATCCGCATGCACACCAAGGATGTAAACCGACTGTTGCAGATCATCCATGGGGATACCATCTATGAGGGGATCTGGACTTCTTGCTTGCAGTATAAGCCCACGCGGATGTGGGCCATGGGCTTCCAACCTGATGCCATACCTTACGCGCAGCTGAGGCAGGAGAATATCCTGACCCATTTCAACTTGGACATCCCTGTCATGCCATCACCGCGCGCCAATGCGGAAAGGGCGAAAGAGAAGGTTGACTTTATTCCCGCCCCTGTCTTGCTCGAGTATATCCTACGTCCCGATTACGAGGCTTTCATCAGCCTACTGAAGAAGACAGGCTACCAACTGCTGACAGAAGGCAAGCAACAACAAGTATGGTCGAAAGTGCAGGTGCCCTCAAACGACAAATACAAACTGTACCGCAACTCGCGCGTGCTCCTCAACGGCAAGAAACTGCAGAACCTTTGCCTTTATTGCACGAAGGATCTCTTCTTGTTTTTCAGCGAGCTCTATGCCAAGGACTATCATTTCAGCCATATTGATACGGACAAAGAAGGGCGCAATCACTTCGTCTACGTGAGCCCGTCAGTGCCTATCACCATCAGTTATGCGCTTTACAATGTAGACAATGGCGTTTCCCTTTATCGCATCTCTTTCAAGAAGAACAACCCATAAGTTTCACGAGGCAAGTCATGACCTTTTCTAAAAGGTCATCTCATGCCTTGTGAAAGGTTATCTTTTAGCGGACAAAAGGTCATCTCATGCAAGCCAATATGCCATCTCCTGCAGTCTAACAGGCCATCTCCTGCAAGCCAACAGGTTATCTCCTGCCTTCGTATGCCTCATCTGCAGGTCAACAAGGGTGAGGAGGAAAATGTTAAATCATGGTTTTTATTTGGTTCCTTTGAGAAGGATCGTTATTTTTGCAACACAATAATAACTCAATAAAAAACGATGAACATGAAGAAACTGACGATGATCGCCGTGCTGGTCCTTGCAGTATGGATGCCAGGACATGCGCAATCACAAGGAGACAGGTTGGATTTCACGCACAACAGGATCACGATCGGAGGGGGCGCAGCCTATACGCCGACGCATATTCCCAAGGACTATTACCAAAGGCATGCGAAAGGATCGTCGTCCTTGGAGCTGTCTCTCGACTATGCTCACCTATGGGATCTCGCCGAGCACCATGCCTTGGGATTCGAGATCAACGGCTATCAGTCGCACTTAGACAGGAACGGATGCAACATCTTCTACGGTGGGGCAAGCGTCGTCTACAACTTCCGCACCGACAACGGATGGGTATTCTCTGCCTCCGAGGGCATGGGGTACGCTGGCAATGACTTTGACGAGGGCCTCCACGACAGATGGGACGAAGGGGGCATCGGCGTGTATTCCAAGATAGGAGCGCACTACAAGCTCACCAAGCATTTAGGAATCGGAGCCGAAGCAAGGCTCTTGGGCAGTTTCTTCCGTGTCCAATATGACGATGGGGGAGATGATGTCAAGGAGATCGTACAGAGCGGCATCAGCGCGCAACTGCGATGGTATTTTTAGTCGGGGCATCTCCCTGCATCATAAAGCAACGTAAAAGGCAGGTTTCCCTCCATCGAGGGGCCTGCCTTTTATGCGTCAAACAAGGAGATCTCCCCTACTCCTTCTGGAAGTAGAGATAGGTCCAGTAAGCGGGTTCCGCCATCTCCGCACTCTGATATGCCATGACATAGAGGTAGCCATAGTTGGATTGCGCGTCGTATAGATTATACGTGGCAGAATTAAGCAATGCCAGATAGGTGACCACGGTCCCTCCATCCTTGCCGAAAGGATACAGGGTGAGGTATTCGTCTGTATTCAGGTCGTACCAATAGATGCAGGACCCGTAATCGGATTCCTCTGTATAGAGGCTCGCCGAAGGCAGGCTCAGGTCCACGGTACCCTCGTCACTGATGGTAAGTTGCAATGCCACACCTCCGTGCATGAAGTTTTTAAAGAGGTATTTGCCGTCGCCCAGGTACATGGCGGTCTCCTTCCATTTCTCCGTATATTGGTAGACCCAGAAATCAAAGGTGACATTCTGCGGGAAGATAGCTGTCCCTGCGAACGAGCGACCGCCATCGAGCAGTGTATAATTGTCCACTTCATCGCCTTGCAGGGTTACGGTATACTTGTAGTTCTGTCCTTCTTTCGCGGAGTCCGGGATAGTCACTGCCAGCGTGGCTGTGGAATCGCCATCTACGAATACTACCTCTGGGGAGGCTGTCACGCCCTCCGTTGACGTCGATTCGAGGACAACAGGGACAGTGAGCGTCCCTTGTGTGGTGTTCCTCACGACCGTTAGGTTGATCGTACGGTCGGAAGTGTCACTGGCATTCATGAGCGTTGACTCGCTGTTGGTACCCGAGAAATGCACCTGCTGGCATCCTGCCTTCGTGGGCTCGCCGGGCTGATAGCTGTCATCATCAGAACAGGAGACCAAGAAGAGCGGGAGAAGGAGCAAGGGAAGGCAGCTCCCACTGATGATCCCACACATATATTGTATCAAGGATTCCCTATGTCCACGGGCGGAATCTATTGGATGGATGGTTTTATTCTTCATTGTCGTAATATCTATGATCATAAATAGAATGGATTGATCTCTTATCCTAACACTCCCGATGGATCAGGATTGTTGCGGATGGCCTTGTTGTACTGCAGCTCGTAATTGGGGATGCAGAAGTTCAAGCCGGGGCAAACATAGCCGTCTTTCAACTTAAACTGGTACTTCTCGATATGGTTACTACCTTCATAGGTCAGGTCGTAGCCCATCTTCAGTCGCTTATAGTCGAACGGGATGATCCCTTCGCCCCAGAACTCGATGCGTTTCTGCCGGATGAGTTCTTGGGTAAAGTCCGACAGGGTCGTTGCCGAGCACGCATAAGGGGTGGGATCTGAGAAGGTAGTCTCGCAACGGTAGGTGTTCATGAAGTCGTTGAGCAACCGCACCCCTGCACTCACGCCATTGACATGAGCGGCAGCCTCAGCCTCGATAAAGTACATTTCCTCAACGCGCATTACGGGAATATCCACGGCAGCACCCGTCTTATAATCGCTGACATTCCCCTTCCCCGGCTTGAATTTCAGTCCGGTGTAAGCAGGGAACTTGGCGAACTTGTCTGCCGTCATGTCAGTCGTGTACTTGGCTGCGGATGTTGCCTTGCCCGCATCTTCCGGCGCGATCCAAGTAGAACGGCGCCAGTCGGCGGCGTTCATCTCACTGTACAACTGGGCATCGATGCATCGGGAAGCCCCATAAGAGGCATTTCCTGCCACCCCGAAGTCAGCATCAGCGGAGATGAAGGAGGTAAAGCTCTTCCACGACCAGTTGTCGTCTAACGTGTTGTCGCTCTCATCCTTGATATCATCACTGGCGATCTGCTCGGCAAGCAGCCATGCCCCATTGGCTGAGTTGAAGCCTGTCGTGGCGTTATACCACGCGCTCTTGGAGAGAGGGGTATGCCCTTCCATGGCAGCCTCCGCGCTTTTCATGGCATTGGCAAAGCACTCCTTTGCCGTTGTGACGCCGCATTTGTCATAGCCCTCTAAGTTGGAATCTCCTTCATGGGCGACCTGCTCAGCCAACTCTTCCGGGTCATTCTCGAACTGCGAGCCCATCCACATCCACAGGCGGGCTTTCAGTCCATTCACCACAGCTGCATCTGCGTGGTTGGCATCGGTACGCTCATAGCCTTCCAACAGTTTCGCAGCACGGTTCAGGTCGGTCAGGATGAAGCGGTACATCGCATAGAAAGGGGCGCGCGGATTCTCGAATCCATCCGACTGCTGCGTGCTTTCCGTCACGATCGGCACGGTAAGTCCCTGCACGCTATCCGCCTTCGCCTGGGCATCCAACTGGCTATATCCCGTGTTCCGGTAGAGGTAAAGCTCGGTCAGGTAGAGATAGGCAAGGGCTCGGTAAGCGAGGGCATTGCCCACCGTTGGCGCATCTGCATCACTCGCATCGTTGACATCAACACCGGCTTCCAACACTAAGTTGGCCTTGGAGATGATGCTATAGTAGAGGTTCCACGTGTCATAGGTGTACGTATAGGTGGCTCCTAAGTAGTTGCATTCACTAAAAGCACTGTAATAATCATACCCGACTTGCGCGATGGGGATCTGTCCAGTCATGGCATCGAGCTCTAAGCTCTGCCCTGCGAAGCCACAGGCGCCATAGCCATACCCGATCTTCATCATTTGCTGCGCTACCGCATTTCCCAATCCATCGATGGCATTGGTCGACTCGTTCACTTGCTCCTGCACCATACCGTTGGTGGGATAGACTGTATCCAAGCAGCTGCAGAGCATGGGGGTAGCAGCTGCCAACAGGATGATTTGCTTGATATATCTGTTCATAGACTTACATGTTTAAGATTAGAACTTGACGGTGATTCCGCCGGAGATACTACGAATGGGCTGGAAACGCTCAAAATTGTAACTGGTGTCATCCTGTACGCGCACCTGTCCATCGAGGGCTGAACGCGGGTCAAAGCCGTGTCGCTTGGTCCAATAATAGACATTGTCGCAAGAGGCATACACGCGCAGGCTGCTCAAGCCGAGCTTCCTCACCCAGATACCGGGGAAGGTATAACCCAAACTGACGTTCTTGAAAGTCAGGGAGTTGGAACTGGTCAGGAAGCGTGAGGACACACCAGCCGAATTGTCATCACCATATTGGAAACGGGGGATAGTGCTCGTCGTATTCTCCGACGTCCAAGCGTTCCGCAGATCGGTGGAAAGGTTACCCCGTTCGGAGATACTGGTAGGCGACTGCATGAGCGTCATATACCCATAGTCGAGTGCTTTGCCACCCAAGGAGTAGAGGAAGTTGGCAGTCAAGTCAAATCCATAAGCCGCGAACGTGGTCCCAAACCCGCCATATACCTTGGGATTGGCATCGCCACAGAGATAGTAATCAGCCGAGGAATACTGGGTTGTCGTGCCCAAGCTGCCATCGCTGTTGGTGACATACCATGTAGAACGGCCCTGGCTATCTGGCCCTGCATATTTTGGCAGGTACCAAGAATAAAGAGGAAGTCCCTCGCCGATGAAGTTATAGGTCGCGAGATTCTTATAGCCTCCATGTCCGTCTACCACTGCCATCTTGTTCTCGTCGGGCAGATAGGTCACCTCATTCTTGTTGTGCGAGAGGTTGAAGTTGACACTCCAGTCCACCTTCTTCGTCTTGATGATATCCCCGCTCAGGCTCAGTTCGACACCTTGGTTGACCATATCCCCCACATTATCGTAATATCCGCTATAGCCTAAGGACATCGGGGTCGTAAACCACAACAGCATATCTGTCGTCTTCCGATGGTAGTAATCGACACTTCCGGTGAGGCGATGGTGGAAGAGCTCGAACTCAACGCCCGCGTTGAAGTTGCCATTGGTCTCCCAGGTGATGTCCTCCTTTCCTTTGGAAGAGAAGGTAAGGGTTGCGGAGCCGTTGACAGTAGAGATCTTATAGAAGTCGGTGTAGCGGAAATCGCCGATATTATCGTTGCCCTGCTCACCGTAACTGGCTTTTAGCTTAAGGAGATCGACCTAGTTGGCCTTCGGGAACCACGCCTCCTTGCTTGCGATCCAGGCTCCGCCCACTGACCAGAAATTACCCCATCGATGACTTTCGGCAAAGCGCGACGAGCCATCACGGCGGAAAGAGAAGGAAGCATAGTAGCGACTGTCGTAATCGTAGTTGGCACGGAACATATAGCCTTCCACATTATATTTTGTCGTATAGCCTTCGGCTGAGGTCAGCGTTATATGGCAATCCATCGACAACGATGAGTGGAGCATTTCCCGCATTGATACTACCCACGCCACGAATGCGGATCGTGGGACTGCTTGCTGAGGGGTCGTTGCTTTCCACCATCTGGACACCAGCCACCTTGCCATTGATCGCCTCGACGGCGTTACTGAGCTGTCGCTGACTGATATCCGTGCTCTTCACGACGCCCGCTGACCCTGTGAAGCTCTCTCTCTTCTGCTTACCGAAAGCAACGACGATGATATCGTCCAAATTCCGGGAGTCAGCCTGCATCGTAATCTTCAAGTTTGCCTTGATGGCGACACGCTGTTGCACCATTCCCATATAAGTAATGACCAACATACGTGCCGATGAGGGGAGGTTCATCAGATGGAACTTCCCGTCTACATCAGTAACCGTACCCAACTTGGTACCCTCCACACGGACGGAAGCTCCTGTAATGGGCTGACCGTCATCTGCGGCGATCACCACGCCAGACACCTGCTTCACCTGGGCAAATGCACAGGAAAAAGAAAACAGAATGCAGGTAAAAAGCATCAAAATCCTTTTATCCATACTAACAAAATTAATAAAACACACTTAACAATTCATTCACTCTCTCTTCCATATCAGTCGATTCAACATCGACGAAGAACACGAACACCTCTACAGAAATGTTCGCTTAACATCGGCAAATCTAAACAATATTTTGCTATTCTGCAACAAAAACATAAATTATTTTACTTTTTACCGAATAAAATTACCATATTGATGCAATTTACGCATAACCAATATCATTTTGATAAATATCAACCAACGATATACCCCACTCTATTCTTTATCAGAAATAATGTCTTACATAAAAGGAGAAGCCTGCAGCCGTAGATGCTATGC
>ULNB01053407.1_pt1 | contig 14506 bp, 14 predicted proteins | sample 1951811 | NCBI WGS metagenome assembly ULNB01 (sample SAMEA4835566, study PRJEB28245) | human gut metagenome | biome: gut microbiome; material: fecal sample | place: Denmark | collected 2008
AACATTTGATTTCGGAACAAAGGTACGCAATTTATTTAATGCTGCAAAAGGATATGTCACAAAAAGATATTGCAGCTGCTATTGGGGAAAGCCTCAACTATTACAAGGGAGCTATCGTGACTATAATAGACAGAAGCACAGACTGGCTGGTCATGAGAAAACTGCCCCATGGCAAAGATGCAAATGAGGCGGTCAAGACGATAGTACACCTGTTGGAACCATACCGGAAATGGATAAAGACCATCACCACAGATAACTGAAAGCAGAAAACGGTGAGACCATACGGGTGAGGCAATGCACTGAGGCGGAAGAAAAGCTATCCAACATCTATCGCATGCTCGGAATCAATCCTCATCCCCTTGGAAAAATAAAATCCGTGGTACACCCAAAGCCACCCTCAAAAAATGCTAATACTGAGAATCAATCAGTTACATGAGATATATCTGCAATGTGGGCTAATATCAGTATAAGTTCAAGATCATCGCCTGACATCCTCAACGGCAATACCACTGCCGCGGATGCCATATCGGACAGAATTGTCCACACAAGTAAACGTTTTGCCCTCTCGGGGAGTTCATTAAGGAAAAAATGATTATTTTTGCATCGCCATTAGGCTAAGCATACAAAAGTGAACGGATATCCCCGTTTTTGGTGGGTGGATATCCTCCGTTTTCACCAGCCACTACTGGGGCCTGTTAGGGACTTACACCCGTTAGCCGATATACATGCCAGTCAAACAAACAACTCGGCGAAGCCCGAAAACGGGTCGCCGAGGGTGCAACTCTAAAACTAGTTTTAGAAATTCAAGGAATTTTTAGCTCAGTTGAGCGTCTTTTGAGCCAAAAGTATGATGGGAAGACTGTTTGGCTTTATGTCTTTCCGAATGTAATTTCCTTGCGGAGTTTGCTCAGGTAGATGGGCGTGATGTTGAGGAACGAGGCGATGTCCTTCAGCGAGAGCATCTGCACCACCTGCGGACAGCGGTCGATGAGCCGACGGTAGCGGCTGCTGGCGGTATAGCGGTAGTGGTCAAGGTCGCGCCCATAGACCATCTTGAACAGGTTCTTCAGTATCTTCACGTCCATCTTCGTCATCTTCGGGTTGGTGTCGATAAGGCGCTGCAACTCCTGTCGACTGATGACGCGCACCTCGCAGGGCATGTCCGCCTCGATGCTCACCTCCGACACGTCGCCGTCGAGACAATAGGGGAAGTCGGACACGAACTCGCCCTCGAAGGCGAAGCCCGTGCAGTAGTCCTTGCCTTCCTCGTCGTTGTGAACCATGTACTTGAAGCATCCGCGCTCCACGAACGCCACCCACTGTGCCGGCTCGCCCGCCTCCTCCAGCGTCTCGCCCCGCAGGAACGACCGCCGCTCCCCGTGCTCCATGCAGTACTCCCGCAGGAGCTCTAGGTCCAGCCCCTCCTTGTAGGTGTTGAATTGCTTGTTCGTTGTCATATTCGCCATCGGTCAATTGATTTAATTTGTATAAAGTGATGGTTCATTTGTTATAATTATGTATTAATCCATAACAGCATCTTTAACAGCCTGATAGTTCCAATCTATATAACTACCATAAATAGTATTCTTTCTACACTTCATCGCAATGTGGGTTCCTCTGTATCGAACAACTTCAGGACAAAGATTTCTATCCGCGTTAACTGATTTGTATAAAACAACAATCTTGGCATTTTCACGAATGGCCAAATCGCATTCATATTGAATATAGCTTTTATTGTTTATCGAGTAGCCATATCTGCAATACGGATTCGACAAGAGCAATCGAACATAACCTCCACAACCATTATTATAGCAGGCCCCTTTTGTCACTTCGTTGGTGTGTTGTCCAACAATTAGAATGAAATTTTTAGAAACAGACATTCTATCAGACAGTGATCTCTTGATGGAACAATATCTGCTAGAATCATATGATTGTGTTAGAGAATGTACATCGATAAAATGAAATGATAATCGATTATCTCTATTCCATTCGTATAACTTTTCCACAGCATCCCTATCATGATCAAAAGATGCTGCTATATATGTTTTTGTATGACGGTATCCTATTACCATTTTCTCAATTCTTTAATTGCAACTCTATCCTTGTCTCCCTTCCAAACAACGATATAAAAATCATTATTGATGATATCCTTATTGATAGCAAAAGCATCCACAAGATAATGCATAATATTATTCAGATCAATCTTGGTTCTGGAAAGTCCAGATCCTAATAATGGAAGAATGACAGGATTACCTTGAGAGTTTTGATTACAAAATTCAATCAATTTTTGTACAGCAAGAGCAAAGTCAGCCTTTGAAGTATGAGCATTCAAATGACGATCAAAATAACTAAGACCGAGTAAATAATATGATAGATTATCATCAATCTGCAAATTCACAGTTGTACCAACCTCAAACCTTTTTAAATTACCTTTAGGCTTTTCTTCTATGGTTAAGTCTATGTATGCTGTATCTCGTCTAATAATATCACTAATTGTACGATTCAAACTATCTGGCGTAAACCTTTGACTATCATACAACTTCTGGAACACCTGACCATGCTGTGTGTTATGTGATACAAGATGGTTATCAACAATTGTGTCAAAGCAACGGTTTACAGAAACCACAATTGCTCGTTTACCATTGTAGTCTTTTTCTACTATATCTGGAGAGTACATATCACCATACTTTACATATACGCTATTCTTTGTTGACGACTCACCTATACATACTTGGTTTGAGCAAAGCACTATCCAACTGGCTGCGATTGCTGATATGATAAAAACAGCCAATAGAACCATGATGCCTATCAACAACTTACATACAAAAGAAGCATCATCTTTAAAAACTCCATTCAATGGTTCAAAGAGAGAAACAAATCCCCAAAAAGTAAATGCAACGCCAGTATAGGTACAAGCTAATTTGAATATAGCAGACTTGTTAATCCACAACCTACTAAAAAAACTATTAATTGATTTTTTAATACTCATATGAAATACTATTTTATATTTAATCATTCAATATTCTAATTCCTGCTAATGAGCCATAAAGTTTATCTAAACCAGACGTTCCTTTACCTCTCATCTCTATTAAATTCTTACAGGATATTTTCTTAAATTCCGTTAGGTCAACCCTATGAGTCATCAACAATTTGTCTAAAGAATCCGATATTATTGACTTTTTTAAGACAGAAAAATACTTAATTTCTCGTCTGACTAAATGGGATGGCAGCAATGACATCATTTTGTTCTCCTCATAAATCCAAGGTGACAATGTCTTCGCCGTTGATGGTTTTCGCAAACTTGGCAAATGGATGGAATGCCCGCTAATTATAAAGATACAGCACTCCGTATTATTTATTATATCCATTATCGCCATACTCAACATAGCATGTACGTGCGATGTCGAATAGTTTCTTCTATGATAATTATACCTTCTGTCCTTTTGTTTGCAATAAAGGTCATCAATTTCTTTTAATAGACTATCTGCACTTCCCCATACATAATAGTCAAGAAACACACGCAAACCACACTTTTGTTCAAGCCATGAAGCAAGAAATATTGCATCATCCGTATCTTTATGGGAATAAGAAATGAATACATCATAATTACCGTCTTCTCCTGTAGGAAAAATGTAGTTCTTAAGAGCATTACCATCTATCACATTTTCGGCAGAAGTAGATCCTTTCACAAGTGCTTTCAAATTGGGACGAATCGCCTTCCTCACCACATCTATATTAATGGATTCGATTCCATATATTGGTCGAGATTCGGAAAACGTCTTCAGTCGATGAATTTCAGAGATGTCTAAATTAAACTTTGCATACATTGCCCCAAATATTAGTTTTTATAGTAGTAAACTCCGTTTACTGTTTTCTTTTGAATTGTTAAATCTGGATCGTTAAGAGCGAAAGAAATTTGTTTCTTATTCATTGGCACATGAAGTGTCGGTACTTTATGCATGTTATCTCGGAACATTGGTAGCTTATTCCATAGAGCTTTTACGTTATCTTTAAGCCCGTTACCGTCGACTATAGAGGTATTGTAATTGTAATCAGGATATACAACTATCACAGGTAATCCTAATACATTAATTCCGTAATCAATTTCTTCTCTGAGAGCTCTGCTATTACGAGTGTTCTCGCTTAAGAACAGAATAATGTTCTTCGAATTTCTCAATCTTTGGTGCAATCTGGGTTTTAGTGTAAGCTCCCAATCGCTGTTATCCCTTACGTTATAAGTTGTGTCATGGGCATCGAGAAAAGGAAAAGAACAATCTTTCCCTTTCCAAGTTCTCAACATATTGTAATACACGAAGTCCTTAGCCGAATAAGCACCCAAATTTGTTTCGGAAAAAGGTTCCGAAACATAAAATGCGGAATAATTATTAATTCTATGTGCCATAAAGTTTCTTTTATACTTTTTATTGTTTCCTATTCATCACACTCTCAGCCAACAGATACACTCGTGTGCCGAGAGTTTGCGGCCAACGGTCGGCAGGATTCTTGTCCAACGCTTTTGCTCGTTCTATCGCTTCTTCTACATGGACAATCAGCATTTGAGCATCGTATGCAGCTTCATGGTAGGAACCCATTTCTTGACGCAATCGCATCTTTAGATATGGGGCTGTCCTCCTCGAAGTTCGACGATTTTCCAACCATTGTTGTTGCTCTTCGGGAGACAATGAAGTGGCATCTACCAAATGCAACAGCAACCAAAGTTCGATGCAAGGATTGCTCAAAGCCATGTGCATGCATTCATCTTGTGCACATTCTGTTGCCACACTAGACAGCATAGCCTCTGTCCAACGATCTTTGTCAATGACAAGCCAGAGTTCATCGTCGGCTTCCAAAGCATATTGTTCCTTGTAGTCGTTCAACTGCTTCAAGACGTGTTTTGGACTGGAGTTGTTCTGCTCTGCTTCACTCCGTTCCAGAATATGCACATGCACACGTGGATTGGTATATTCCTTGGCCAATGCCTTGAAATATATCCGCTCCGTGTCCTTACCCTCGGAGGCTATGACTATTAGGCGAGCGTCACGGAATGCCTCTAGACGCTCACGCATCAGACTATTCCTGCTTCGCATCGTCCCAATGAATATTATTCAGTTCACCAAAGAACGGAATTGCTCCGTATCGGCCATTCAGATAGCCCTTCTGCACATTCTCCCTCGGCTTGTACTCACAGAGCGAAGACAAATGGCTTTCCCCCTTCTTGTCTTTCTCCACGAACCACACTTCATCCTGGCGAATAGGGGCTGTAGAAAGCAGATAGGACTCGTGCGTGGTGCATATCAACTGCATCTGCGAATCACTTCTGAGTAAGCTGTCATACATCACCAACAGCTTCAATGTCAGCATCGGATGCAGACTCCTATCGACCTCGTCAATCACATAGACGGCATCATTGGCACGCATATCAATGAGCATAGGAATGAAATCGAAAAGGCGAGACGTTCCATCGGACTCCTCAAACATCTCAAATATATAGTCAGAATTGCTGCCTTCCGCTTTGTGGATAGTTTCCAATTCGTACCACTTCAAATTCTTTGACTCGTCTTTTTCTGCAAAGACGAATCGGCTCTCATTGTGAATCACAACGCCAGTCTTTTTATCCTTACCGTCAAGGCTTTCCTCAATCTTTTGACGAATTTCATCGGGAATGCCCAATTCTTCGGATTTCGACTCAATGCGACGAAGGTCTGAGATACCTGTTCCAAAATAATTTAGCAGTTCGCGCATCACAGTTCTGAACTGGGTGTCGTTCACAACTCGGAATGGGAAATCTGTTCTATGTGTATTGGGGAAGATGATATTCAGATTCTCAAACCATTTACGAGCAGACCTAATCGCATCTATCCCCTTTCCGTTACGCTTGATATACTCACTTAAGAAAGTACCCTTGGTAGGTGTGCCGTCAATCAGGAACTTCAAGAATTGTCCATCCTCATTTTTCAGGAACTGAGGTGCAATAGTATTGTCCCAACTGTCACCATTTCTTTTACGCTCAAAGATCATGGTATCATTGCGGCTGCCAGTCTTATATAGCCATTCTTCAAGCAAGCCACCCTTCGAGAAAGCTACACCATAAGCAAAGAACTGATTGTCTGCCTTGAACTCCAATTCGATACTCGAACGCTCTTGGGGCTCATCAGTCATCTTGAAGTAATTATATTTGAGGTTGCTCCAACCATTCAAGGCAAACTCCTTGATAATCGCCAAACATTTTATGATGTTTGATTTTCCAGAAGCATTGGCGCCATAAATCAATCCCATGCGGAGCACAGATATATCATCTCGCTTCTCCGCACGTGACACTTGCAACGGCAATTGGTCGCTCTTGCTGGCAGTGAACAAGATGCGCGTTTCCTCGTTAAACGAGTAAATGTTTTCAAATTTGGCTGACAATAACATAATGACGTCTGATATTTTGTGAAATTTCGTTGCAAAGATAAAAATTTATTTCAAAACGCAGACAATTATTTGTGTTAAATATGCATAAAAACGACAAAAAATAATATGTTTTGTTGCTGTTTTGTCAGTTTGTGACATGTTTTTGTTGAAGATTCGACTCTGGCTTGCTGTTTGCAAGGATAATATAAAGCGCTATGACGTTTACGTCAAAACTGAACGCAGAAAGGAGGTGTAATAAATGAGAAAAAACCAACATGTTGTTCCTGCTGGAGATAAGTGGGGCATTAAGGGCGAAGGCAATTCAAGACTGACTTCAACATTTGATAGGCAGTCCGATGCAATTGCTGCCGCTCGTCAAATTTCCAAGAACCAGCATTCCGAACTATTTATTCACGGTCGTAATGGACAGATTCGAGAAAGAGACTCTCATGGTAAGGATCCATTTCCTCCAAGAGGATAAGTTTCTCAGCATTCTCTCCGTTTAGAGAAGAGCCCTAATACCACAGGGGCAGGTTGTGGTAGAGTAAAGATGTGCCATGGCGAAATTCGCTATGGCTTTTTCTTTTTAGTCGAATCAGATATAACGATTTTTTTGCCATCTACAATTGGCATTTTTTGTTTTCAGCCCTATGTAACTACTCAGCACCCCCCAAGTATGATGCGGGTACCTACCCCGTTAATTTTTCACAAACTTGATTTTCGTTTAATTCCAAACCAATGTTAATGCGTCTTAGAAATGGCATCCTTGGACATGTGCAGATACAGTAACCCATTTAGATGTATAGGAGCTGCTATAGTTTGAAGCAAAGTCTTTGCCTCCACTTTTTTCTACCAAGCGGTCATTCGCGCCAAAGAGCAAATTTTACGGTTTTTCGAATTGAAGATTCCGCGTTAATATAAATCCTGATTTTCCGGTTTTACAAAATATGCCTATTTTTGCAGGAGAAATGGTAAGACCGTGTAAAGACATAGATAATGTTTTGCAGCAGATATGCCAGCGTCTGCGCAAACTTGAGAAGTCCGACTCCGAGAAGCCAGAGGAGATCGGGCGTCTGAACCGCATCATCGACCAAAAGAATGTGGAGATACACAATCTGAAAACAGAGCTTGCCAATTCAAAAGCGCGTGTCAGTGAACTGGAATCACAACTGGGTGAAAATGACGGCAGTTCCCCTTCGTCGGACAAGTCGGAGAAGAACAGTAGCAATAGCAGCGTTCCGCCATCGAAGGAGAGCATTTTGGCGCATGAGCTTCGCCGGACAAAATCCCTCCGCAAACCGAGCGGAAGACCAAGCGACGGACAGTCAGGCCACAAGGGTAGTACTTTGCAGACAGTCTCTACTCCGGACAGGATTGTAAGGCATGAGCCTGAATGCTGCAAAGTGCTGCGGCCGACCTCTTGGAGATGTAAAATTCAGGAAAATCCGCAAGACTCAGGTTGTGGACATCAAGTTCGTCATGGAGACGACCGAGGAGCAATATTACGAGAAGGTGTGCGAGTGTGGCTGTGTGAACAACTGCGATGCTCCCAATTGCCGTATCAAATATGGCGACAGCCTCAGGGCGCTTATTACCTACCTCAGTGTGGTGCAGTGTATGCCATTCAAGAGGATTGCCGAGTTAATTTCTGATCTTTGTGCCCGGAAGATAAGCGAGGAAACCGTTCAGAACATCCTCAAGGAAAGCAGCAAAAAGGAATCCTCTGCATACGAGGAGATACGTAAGAAGGTGGAACTGTCACCGGTCGCAGGGGCAGACGAGACTGGGGCTGCAGTCGGAAAGGAACTACACTGGAACTGGATATTCCAGACCGACCTCCTTACATACGTATACCAGATGAAGTCGAGGGGCATGGAGGCCATAGATTCCAAGTTTCCCAATGGTCTGCCCAACACGACGTTGGTAACAGACAGGCACCGCAGCTATTTCAATATGAAGGTCAAGAACCATCAGGTCTGCCTTGCGCATTTGTTGAGAAATGCAGAATATCTCAACGAACTGGACACTGAACAGGACTGGTCCCGACGATTCATCCATCTGATACGACAAGCCATCAATATCAGGCGGAACCGGAAGATCACGCCAAGAAAGGTGAAAATCATAAAGACAAAAATGAAGAAACTTTTGGGTGAAAGCCTTACTCACCTTGACAATGAGTTTGAAAAATTCAAGAAGGGCATACTCAAAGTCCAAGAATATCTGTTCACGTTTCTATCCGATATGCACGTCCCTTATGACAACAATGCCAGCGAGCGTGGGGTGCGGAAAATAAAGATAAAACAGAAAGTCAGTGGATGTTTTCGAACTGATGGTGGTGCAGACGATTTTGCAAAGCTTCACTCCATTGCAGAAACTGCCATGAAGAATGGAAATTCGAAATTCAATGCAATTCTTGCTGTAGTACAACAGTAAGACGATTACTCATGCCCATAGGGGTGCTTCTATATGACATTTATCATCCCTGCGCCACAGAGAGCTTGAGATTGAGTCTGTCTAGTGTTCTTTGGGCCATGATAATTTTTCTTTCAAGGAGTTGCTTTTCATCAAGTCCGACCTTGCTTTCGTCATAATGCTTCTTACTCACTACCATTGTATAGAATATTCTGGCAATCTTATTCGCGGTCGCTACAATAGTTTGCAGATGACCACCTTTGGACTTCTGCCTCCTGAAATATATGCCGAGTCCCGTCTTGACACTTTTCACTGAGTTGGCACATAGACTGAACACCTGTCCGACTCTGTTCTTCTGCTTGGGCACCTTGCTCGAGAGAAGTTTGCCACCTGAGATTTTGTTGTTCGGAACGAGGTTGCACCACTTGCAAAAGCTCTTGGCCGACGTGAACTTTTCTGTGAATCAGCTTCCTAGTTCCCCCATCAGTACTGCTAGCACACCAAGACTCATGCCCGGTATTTCCATGACGTTCACTCCCCACATGGAGAATGCATGCTTCTCCGCGTCAAAGGATATGGCATTTTTTTGGCCACCCGCTTTTTTGTCGCCGTATAGCCTTGCATGTCTGCGCCGCAACCATCCGTGTATTCGCCTAAAAGTCTGTCCATCTCCGCCTCGCAGTCGGCTATCTGGGTGTGGATGTACTTGTAGAGATCATAGGACTGCTTGAGCTCAAAGAGATGAACGACGTCCCAAGTGCCTTCGAGTGACTTCTCTATTGTTTCCTTGCTGGCCTTGCAGCGCGGGTCGACCAGTTGGACAAGCGACTTGGGGTCATGGTTGCCGTTCAGAATTGCCTCTATGATGGCTTTGCCTGATTTGCCGAGAATGTCGCTGATGACGGTATCCACCTTGATGTTCATCAGCACAAGCGACTTCTGCATGTGCTGGACTTCCTTGCTGGCACTGCGGAGCATGTTGTCACGGTGGCGGGCAAGCTCACGGATGCTACGGGCTGCGGCATCGGGGTGAAAACTCGGCTTGAGTAGCCCATAGCTGTGCATGAGCATTATCCACTCGGCATCCGCCTCGTCAATTTTCTTGCCAGAGACGTTCTTCACGTCCTTCGCATTGGCCAGAAGAACATCAAAACCTTTCTCCTCAAGGAAGAAATACAGGCCTACCCAGTAGGAACCTGTCGACTCCATCGCCACTGTGGTGATGCCACAGGCCTTGAGCCATGAGGCAATCTCCTCATAGTCGCATGTGAAACTGCCGAAACAGCGGTTGTTTTCGCCATCACGGTCCTCGGGTACGCAGACTTGCATCTCACCATAGGCGATGTCTATGCCTGCCGCATTGGGATTGACTATCTTCAGCTTCAAGCCATCCTTCGTTTTTTCCTTTTCTGCCTTACGTGCCATAGCCTTTGATTATAAAACAGCAAGTCCGATGCTCCTAAAACATGTACTCTTCTATAAGGTCTCCAACAACCAATTATTACTCTACGAGCCGACGGGACCAAACTGAATGTTGGACTCGAAAGTCCATTGCCAATTATGGCCTACTTACTTGCCTGTGCAAAGGTAACTACTTTCCCAGTGAATCTGTAGCGCAGGGATGGAAATGTTATTTCCCGTTTTGCTCAGGGAAAGGCCCCGGTGGTGGACTGAGTAGTTACTCAAACCGTAAAAAGATAGAAAAATATAAAATTAACTATTATTGTAGTTGTAAATTTGGCTATTTTGTTTTCTTTTTATAAATTTGCAACGAGCTTACACAAAGATGATTTATCGATTGGGGTAAGTTTAAAAGTTTAATGTTTTAAATCTCATGATTATGGATTTGGAAATTTTGGTTTCAGCTTCTGACAAGTTGACAGAAGAGTTAGAGGACATTCTTGGAGGAATCCGAGATCTTGACCAGAATACGAAAAAACCGCTGAATATCAGCGGTTTAATCCAAGTTGCTTCAAATTGGTTGAAGTAGGTAAAGTCGTAAAAGGGTATTTTCACTTTCCTATGCAGAAGTGGGAGAAGATATTGTTAAGGACCTCTTGACTACAGATTTGTCCACCTGTGATTTCTCCTAATTGTTCAAGGCAGATTCTCAGGTCTTCTGATAGCAGGTCACCACTCAGTCCTTGATGCAGTCCCTGTATCACTCGGGAAATGCTATCATGAGCATGGATTAATGATTCGTAATGGCGGGCATTAGTGATAATGACATCATTTTCCGTTATCTCTGAGATATTTGCGGACTGATAAATGGCTTCTTCTAACGCCTCAAGATTCTTGCCATATTTAGCACTTATAGAAAGATGAGGAACGAGCATGTCCTGCTTGTCATTCTTGTCGATTTTATTGAGGATGACGATCAATTTCTTCTTTTCCGTGCGCTTCCTTACGTCTTCGATCTCCCCTTGTGTTGGTGGCTCATCCACGAGCCATAGGATGATCGTAGCCTCTTCCATTTTCTGATAGGTGCGCTCTATCCCTAATTGCTCAACCGTGTCTTGGGTATGCCGGATCCCTGCTGTATCAATGAAACGAAATGTGATGCCGTGGATATCCGTTGTATCTTCAATAACATCCCTTGTCGTGCCATGGATATCACTTACGATGGCTCGATCCTCATGAAGGAGTTGGTTAAGCAATGTGCTTTTCCCAACATTTGTTTTACCTATGATGGCAACGGGTATGCCCTCTTTGAGTGCTTTTCCTGTTTGGAAAGAATGGGCGAGGTCAGTGATTCGCTTGTCAATCCTCTCTGCTAATTCAAGAAGGTCTTCTCTCTTGGCAAATTCAAGGTCTTCATGATCACTAAAATCCAATTCCAGTTCCAATAAAGAGGTCATTTTCAACAACTGACTACGTAACTGAGAAAGTTCTCCACTAAAATGTCCCTTCAACTGGCTCAATGCCATTTGATGAGAAGCGCGATTGCTTGCCGATACCAAGTCAGCCACTGCCTCCGCTTGCGATAGATCCATCTTGCCATTCAGGAACGCGCGTTCAGTGTATTCGCCCGGTCTTGCCTGCCTTGCTCCCTGTTGGATGACAGTATGAAGCACTTGTTGGAGGACATAGCGAGATCCATGGCAACTAATTTCTATGCTGTCTTCTCCAGTATAGGAATGAGGTGCACGAAAGACACTGATGAGGACATCATCCAAAGGCGTCCCTTCTGAATCATTCAATGTACCATAATGAAGGGTATTGGGCTTGGCTTGAAGAAGGCTTTTGCCACTCATTGCGTGGAAGATCCGGTCGGTAATGATGATCGAATCTGGACCGGAAAGCCGGATCACACCAATGGCGCCTCCTGCAGGAGTCGCCATCGCGCATATTGTATCGTTGCTAATTTGCATTTTAAATTCTATCCAGGACCTTTTGAATGAGGTCTTCCATCCCACCTTTATAATTTGGATTTGCTCCCTTGGCTACACGGTTTGCGATGACCAGACAGCAGGTGGTCGCCTTATGTCCCATCAAACGTGACAGTCCTGCGATAGCACTACTCTCCATTTCAAAGTTGGTTATTTTATAACCTTCATATTCAAACGACTCTATTTTCTTGTTTTGATCAGGATCGGCAAGGGGAACACGGAGTTCCCGACCTTGTGGACCGAAGAAACCGCCACATGAGATGGTAACACCTTTCACCATGTCGTCCGCAGCAATCCGGGCTGTCAGCTCCTTGTCTTCATCGATGACATAGGGAGAGCAGAGTAGGGGATTCCAATGCATGTGCGCCTTGAATCTTTCTTCAAAATCCAAATCACATACCTCATTTCGCCCTGCATAGAAATTGAGGAGTCCATCAAATCCGATGCTCTTCTCACTGGCTATGAACGTGCCTACGGGTGTATAGGGTTGCAATCCCCCACAGGTACCGATCCTGACGAGGGTCAACTGCCGGAATTTGTCCTTTTCCTTCCTGGTCGTAAAATCGATATTAGCGAGTGCATCCAGTTCGTTGAGAACGATATCGATATTATCGCAACCGATGCCTGTACTTTGTGCCGTGATTCTCTTTCCTTTATAGGTACCTGTAACGGAATGGAACTCACGGCTTTGCACTTCGTCCTCGATATGTTCGAAATGGGAGACGATCATATTGATCCTGCCTGGATCACCTACGAGGATGACCTTATCGGCTAACTGTTCTGGTTTTAGATGCAGATGGAAAACACTTCCATCTGAATTGATGATCAACTCAGATTCTGCAAAATACTTGCTACTCATCATCGGATTTATTTAGTTATTAATAGATTTTCCGTATTGCGGATCTGTTTCTCCTGATTATGGATTGCGATGCGCAACTGCTCCAGGTCTTTCTCTTCCTTCAATATGGAATTCCTTAATTGATGATTTCCTTGATGGAAGTCGAGACGTTGCTGGTCAAGGCGTTGCGAACGAAGTGCCAAGTCTTTCTCCATCTTCTGAAGATCTTGAAAGAGTTGCTTGGCAGTAGATGACCTGAATTCGGAGAGATGGTGGTAGATAACGCGGTCATTGATGATGAAGTCAAAGGTATCAGCGGTCTTTTTGCCTTTGTTCCGTTCCTTTAAATTGGCAAGGCGAACCATGGCAGCAGCCCTGTTCCCAAACTTCCATGTATCCTTGATACTAAGAATTCGGGAATACTTCTCTATCTCCTCTTCCGTCATATTGTCTTGCTCAAAACTTTGTCGACTACTGGTAGGGACGAACGTATAGACACATACTTTGCCTTCAGGCTGACGCCGGTCTGTAACCAACCATCCCAACGAATCGGGTTCATCAATGGCCAACAGATAGTCGTTGGCAGTTGAATTGAAAGGCAGCCCATAGTTGTCCGGATTATAGAAATGTCCCTTGTCGCTATCAAAGAGTGTCATGAAGATGTCACGACCTCCCATGCTGCTTTCCCCCTCTGCAGAAAAGAACAGGGTAATGCCATCTGTCATGAGGAATGGATAGTTCTCATTCTTGCATTCATTATCCAATTCTGTCAAGAGGGTAGGAGTGCCCCATTTGTTCCCAACCTTATCCATCGAATAGAGATGAGTCCCCGTGGTGTCACCATCTGCAAAATAGCAGCGGGTACCAAATTCATTGGTATATACGGTTGACGGGACGGAGATCCTCTTGTTAAAGAATTGTTGGTAAGTCTGCAGCGTACCCGATTCCTTACTAATAGGAATACTGCTCAGGAAATCATTCTTGTCAACGACGACGCTGTCAATAAACATGATCTTAGCCGTGGCTGGAATCATGGATTTATAGATTTTTATCCCAGGATTTTCAGTAACGGCAACAGTTCTTGGCTTGGCAACACGTGCCTTAGCCACCTTCCTCTTTTGAGCAAAGGAGAAGGTGGCGCATACAAACAATACGATAAGAAAGCAGTATCTATTCATCATGAATTATTTTGCAGACAATTGTTTATCCATATTAGCAGCCGCACGACGTCCATCACCCATGGCGAGGATCACGGTGGCACCGCCTCTGACGATATCCCCACCTGCATAAAGGTCCTTTCGGGAAGACTGCATCTCGTCGTTAACGACGATAGTGTTCTTACGACCGAGCTCCAATCCCGGTACGGATTTAGGAACGAGTGGGTTCGGGGACACGCCGACTGCCACAATCACTTGGTCACAGTCGACCGTAACGGTCTCGCCAGTTGCTTCTGGTCGACGTCGACCACTTGCAT
>ULNB01034885.1_pt1 | contig 14498 bp, 13 predicted proteins | sample 1951811 | NCBI WGS metagenome assembly ULNB01 (sample SAMEA4835566, study PRJEB28245) | human gut metagenome | biome: gut microbiome; material: fecal sample | place: Denmark | collected 2008
GCGGATGCGCAAGATCGCCGATGAGGTCGGTGCCATTTTTATGGTTGACATGGCACACCCTGCCGGACTGATAGCCGCAGGTCTTTTGAAGAATCCGGTCAAATACGCACACATCGTCACCTCCACAACACACAAGACACTTCGCGGTCCACGTGGTGGCATCATCCTGATGGGCAAAGATTTCCCTAACCCCTGGGGCAAAACGAACAAGAAGGGAGAACTGAAGATGATGAGCCAGCTCTTGAACTCAGCCGTGTTCCCTGGTATCCAGGGCGGTCCATTGGAGCATGTCATCGCTGCTAAGGCCGTTGGCTTCAATGAGAATCTCCAGCCTGCATGGAAAGAATATGCACTCCAAGTGAAGAAGAACGCTGCCGTTCTCGCAGATGAGCTGATCAAACGTGGCTTTGGCATCGTCAGCGGTGGAACGGATAACCACTCCATGTTAGTTGATCTCCGCACAAAATACCCCGACCTTACTGGAAAAGTCGCAGAGAATGCGCTCGTTGCTGCTGATATCACGGTCAACAAGAACATGGTACCCTTCGACACCCGCAGTGCTTTCCAGACATCCGGCATCCGCTTGGGAACAGCTGCCATGACAACCCGTGGCGCGAAAGAGGAGATGATGGTATTGATTGCCGACTTGATCGAAGAGGTGCTCAATGATCCTGAAAACGACCAGGTCATCGCAAGAGTTCGCGAGAAAGTGAATGACACGATGAAGGACTATCCTCTGTTTGCTTATTAATTCCTTACGGAATCAGATAAAAAGGGCGTGCCAAAACAGCTGGCACGCCTTTTTCGTTTTCGGATGGCAAAGTACCCTACCCTTTTCTTTTCATCTTATATTCCCCTTTGGCATAGATGATTTTTCCCTCGAAGTCAAGGAAATGATCCGTAGCCATCCATTGCTGGCGGTTCAGCGGAGCGGAGGGATTCAGGCATTTGATTCCCTTTTGAATCACGATGCTCCCCTTGCGTTTCTCGATATGAAAGCCTGAGCCAAGGAGAGCGACCGTCCCATGCAATGTGTCTATCTTCCATAGTTCCTGTCCATCGGTCATATATTCACCCGCTAAGTCGCCCTTGTCCACGACAATAAACAGATTCTGTGCCCGCGGACTGGTAAAGGAAGCGACAATGCGTTCATATCCCTCAGGAGCCAGTCTCACCTGAAGGTTCGTGTTGGAGAAGACGTCGATCTTATATAACCTTTCCTGAAAGGTATAGTACAGGCAATGCCGCCTGTTATCCGTGTAGCGTGCCACATCCCTTGCCCCTTGGGGAAGCGATGCAACTGCAGCTGCCACGCGATTGGCCACTGGTGTCTGTGCCAACAGGCCCGAAGACATCAATAGCAAGGCTACGATCCATACATATTTCTTTGATAATCCAGTCATCTACTTCACCGTAATATGAAAACATCCCTGTTTCACTTCGTATTTGACATAACACCGATTGCTCTTTCGCATGTCGTTCAGCACCTCGCTCAGCACCCATTTCAGGGTGTCGTTCCTCACTTGGCGACGCTTCTGACCGTTTGGGTCCTCCACTGTCTTATACCGATTGTAGCAGACATCGAAGGTAGTACCGTACAAATGGCAACTATTCTGGGTAGCATTTCCATTGTGCCCACGGAGCTTTGCCACATCAGCCTTGCTCCTCATGACACTTGTAATGATAATCTTATGAAGGGGAATCCCCTTGATCTGCAAACTATCGAAAAAGGTACGGCCAATGTCCTGAAGCAAAACAGAGGCTTTCGGGACCAAGTAGGGAATGCTGCTATGCAACCGGTCGACATAAAAATAAGGATTGCTCCCCACATAGACCAATTCCGACTTCCTGTTCTCTGCTTCCAAGCGATCCTTGACAGGCTTAACCCCCCACTTCTCCGCGGCAGTCAACTGCACATCATTCTGGTCGGGGAAAGCGTCTGAAAAGCGTGGGACGCTATAGATCCTGTTCTTGACCAACGAGCCATCCGCCTTGAAGAAACGAGAGGCTGCGATCACAGAGTCTCTGCGTGCCGTGTCTTGCAACGCATCGGACGCAACCGCAGGTTGATGTTCCAGTTGCGCTTGCCCATCCTCTTTGTGGGTATCCGCCACAAGCGTGTCCTGCCGTGGGATTGCCGTTTCCGCTCCCCCATCCCGTTCGCTGACAGGCTTGGCAATGGAAGGAAATATGAGTCTGACAATGGCTAACAGGAACACCACTGCCGCAAATCCTTGTAGAAATCTATTCTTAGTAATTCTCATCAAAATTATTCTCCGTTTTCAATTTGCAAAGATACGGCTTATTGTGCAAAAACACAAGCCTATTATTTTATTTCGCACAAATTTACTCACTTCATTTGAATCTAACAAATAATTGACAAGCTTTCTTCACGAGAGCATATACAGCATGTTCCCTTGTTAATAATTTTGGCTCTGAATAGGCTTTTGGAGCGGATCTGTTTCTATTTCATCAGATGATGCAGTTCATATAGCCCTTTTTAAACAGGACAAAATTCAAGTACGGCTGCAAGAGGTAACCTTTCGTGTCCTTTGAGGTAACCTTTCGTGTCCTTGGAGGCGGCCTTTCGTGTCCTTGGAGATAACCAATTAGGGCTCAATAGATGACCTTTTGCAGCCATGCTCACCACTGCCTTTTTTCACCTTCCAGCCTTCCCCTTTCACTATCCTTGCCAACATTCCCGTCGCAGGAGGCGCCGCGCCCTTTTAAGGGTTAAAAAGAAGATAAACCAAAATCAAAAAATAAATCGACGGCGACGGCGACGGACTTTTTTTCGAGTCGACGACGTCGACTCTTTTTTTCTATATCTTTATTTTTATCTCTATTAATACGCGCGCGGATATAAGGTACGCGCACGAATATTGAATTTGCATTCAATTTAGATTCAATTAGGAACGAATAATGATCCATTTCCAAATGGATTTCCAATTCACTTGTGCAACGTTCTCGAAGGGCTTTTGGGACGTCCCTCAGAGGCGGACATCAAATGGAAAATATGTATCATAATTAGGACAAAGTAAGTACTCTATAGAGTGGCCTTTTCTCCTTCGTGCATGTCTTCGCTGCGTGTTTTTCCCAAGAGCGTTGCTGTCTCTTTTCATAGAAACACACAGATTGGCTAACTGCAAAAGCGTTCACACAGTTCATCGGACAGAAAAGATACGTATCTTTGCACCGTATCCGAAAATCGGGTATGGCACTGGGCATCGCAAGGGCCAAGACCAGACGGCATTGCCGCAGCCGGGGAGCGGCATCCGGAAGGGCACGCGCCAGCATGCACGGTATCCATCCATCAACACAGCCTCAGTTCTCCTCCTGACCGAGAGCAACGGGCTTAAAATTGATTGATATGATGCAAAAAAACACGGAAAGATACATCTTGGCGCAGAAGCGGTTATTCCCATTGTCTGCGGAGCCATTCCATGATGACGCGCGTGATGTATAGCTGCTCTTTCATGGTGAGTGACCGGCCTTTTGGTATTCCGTGCCATTTCTCCAAACAACCACGGCAGCAACAACCTGTGGCATGCTGGGCAATGAACGGAGGGAAGATCCCATGGCGCATGGGCGTCTGCTTGCCATCATTGGCAATGTCGGCTGGGGCCAGTCTACGCGCGATGGTCTCACGCGTTCCCTGCTCTATTTTCTCCCAGCCCTTCTCCTGGATATACGCTTTATCTTTGGCATTGAGATAAAATGAGCTCCGGAACTTGCTTTTGGCAAGCCGCTCAAAGAGAGGATTCAGGTCGATCGCTCCTACCTCCCGTCTCTCTTCCTCTTCTTGACTATCCTGGAACAACTCCAATTGTCTCATACGCTTTGACAGATTGCGTTTACAGACAATAGCATACGATAAAAAAGGCGGAGAAATAATCCCCGCCCTTCTCACGTTCGCAAATAAATTATTTGAAATATCTGTTGTAAAGGCCGATGAAGCCTGCTGCGTGGCGAGCCTCGTCCTTAGCCATTTCATGAACAGTATCATGAGTTGCATCCATACCAGCAGCCTTTGCGTTCTTAGCAATGCGGAACTTATCCTCACAAGCTCCCTTCTCTGCCTCGATACGAGCAGCGAGATTGCTCTTGGTATCTTTCAGGACATCACCTAAAAGTTCAGCAAACTTGCTGGCATGTTCAGCTTCCTCGAAAGCGTAACGCTTGAAAGCCTCAGCTACCTCAGGATAACCTTCACGGTCAGCTTGGCGACTCATAGCCAAGTACATGCCAACCTCACCGCACTCTCCGTGGAAGTGAGCGTTCAGATCCTTGATCATCTCCTCGTTTGCGCCTTCCTTGCGAGCAGCGCCGAGGACATGAACAGTAGCGAAAGTAGGAGCATCAGCTGGCTCATCCAACTCCTTGAACTTGCTTGCAGGAGCCTTACAAATTGGACATTGTTCTGGTGCTTCTGTGCCTTCATAAATATAACCGCAAACTGTACAAATAAATTTCTTCTTCATAATGTTTTTATTTTAAAAGTTATCAATCGAATTTCTTTGATTCCATGCAATGCTCGCAAATGCCTTTATAGTATAACTGAATCTCATCTACCATGTGCCCCCCAATATTCTGCACCCCTTTTATGGCTGGGGCCTCGATGTCAAACAGATCATAGACCTTACCGCAGTTCTTGCAAAAGAAGTGAACGTGAGGGTTCACATTCCCGTCATAACAAACACGGTGATCATCAATCGTCAGCATCTGCGCAGCATGATGTTCGGACAACAAGCGCAGCGTATTATAAACTGTCGTACGACTCAACGTGGGAATCTTCGTACATAATCCTTGATAAACATCTTCCACGGTCGGATGGGTTGCATGGGTCAATAAAAACTCCACAATAGCCAACCGCTGTACGGATGGACGTACTCCACATTCCATGAGTCTCTCGTATGCTTCTTGTTCTACCATTCTCTTTATTTCTTAATCCGACGCAAAGGTAATAACTATATTTGATTCCGCCAAATATATTTGTAAAAATTACAATTCGAATTGATAATTTTTCCAAATATTTACCTTTGATACCATGGACAACAGTCTTTTACTGAATCACCACGGATGAAAAGGTCACCCATTTAATCTTCTTGTCGGCAAGGATTCTCGGTTTCGCCCAGGTCCCATCCAACACGAGGATTGTTGCCTTAGAGCCAGGCGGGACTGCATCAACAGCCTCCTGCAATGTCATGTAATTCCCTCTGCCAAGTCCTGAAACGACATAGTCATAGTGGCGAACGTATTTTCTCAAGGCAGGCACTTGCCTACCGATTTCATCAGCTAACGCATTGGCTACGATATGGGCACCATATATATTATAATGTGTATTGTCTTGTCGACCTTGTGGAATGGCTGGGAACTCTCCCGGCAAGAGCCACATGTGCAGTTTGCGTGACCCAACGATCCCCATGCCTTGCTCTATGTCATGAGTAATCTTATTGGCATTTACAAAAGGGACATCCATCTCCTGCGCGACCCTCCTTGGAGAATCCAGATAGGCACCGTGCGTGTCTATCAACGTGTCGCTATTCACGTTCTCGCCTTGGTATGTTGTCTGGCGAAGGGATTCATCCTCGATAGAAGAATCTGTTTTCCGAAAGAAATTCCGACGGACGACGGCATTCAGCAATACAGGTATCCCTCCTTTTTCCCGTGTTTGCCGGACATACAGTCGTAGGTTCTCATCAAAGGTAGAACCCGGATCCGTATGACGAGCCGGGCTGGGTTTCTCGTCATTATGCCCGAACTGGATCAAGACATAATCCCCAGGCTTGATCTTGTCATAGACGTTTTTCCATCTTCCTTCATCCAGGAAGCTCTTGCTGGAGCGACCATTCACGGCGTGGTTATCAATGAGGATGCGTTCATCGAAGCAGCCTTGCAGGACCATTCCCCATCCCCGTTCCGGATTTCCATTACGGATGTCTTTATTGGCTGCCGTCGAGTCGCCAATAATAAATATAGTATGTTTGGGCTTTGAGGACATCAGGATCCCTGCCACCATCAATAGGAATAAAATAGTAGATTGTTTTTTCATGTGATGTACTTTGTAGTTGTAAAAGACAAGGGGGCAGGTCATTCTCTTCCCCCTTGTCTCATGTCCGACAGATAAATATTGTCGTCTTGATGATCGTCCGTTCCTATTGAACAGCCTTAATCAATTCCTCTGGACTGACTAAAGTCTGTTCTCCTGTAGTCATGTTCTTTAGGGTAACCTTTCCGGCATTGATCTCATTCTCGCCAGCAAGAACCACGTATGGGATCTGTTTGGCATTCGCATAATTCATCTGCTTTTTCATCTTTGCCTTGTCTGGGAAGATTTCGGTTCGGATACCTGCGGCGCGGCATTGGGCAACGATAGGAAGGCAATAGTCGGTCTCTTTCTCTCCGAAATTGATGAAGAGCACTTGGGTAGCCGTCACTGTTTCTTGAGGATAGAGGTCAAGGGTATTGAGGACATCATAGATACGGTCAGCTCCAAAGCTGATCCCTACCCCACTCAATCCTGGCATACCGAATATCCCGGTCAAGTTATCGTACCGACCTCCTCCCGTGATACTGCCCATGGGAGTGTCCAAAGCTTTTACTTCGAAGATCGCGCCCGTATAATAGTTCAAGCCCCGCGCCAAGGTCAGGTCAAACTGGATCTCGTTCTTCAGTCCTACCTTCTTCAACGTGTCCAAGATAAATGTCGTTTCCTCCACTCCTTTTAAGCCCGTCTCGGATTGCCCGAGGACATTGGCGATGGTAGCCAACTTCTCGTCATTCGAGCCACTCATCGTGATAATAGGTTGCAGCTTCTCGATGGCATCCTCGCTGATGCCATTTTCTCTCAGCTCAGCATTGACATTCTCCAGTCCGATCTTGTCCAATTTGTCAATAGCAACCGTGATGTCCACGATCTTGTCTGCAGCCCCAATGACCTCCGCCATTCCCGTGAGTATCTTTCGGTTGTTGATCTTGATTTGCACGCGAATGCCGAACTTCGAGAATACAGTATCCACGATTTGCATGAGTTCCACCTCGTTGAGCAGGGAATCCGACCCTACCACGTCTGCATCGCACTGATAGAACTCCCGGTACCGACCTTTCTGAGGGCGGTCAGCTCTCCATACCGGCTGTATCTGATACCGCTTGAAAGGCAATTGCAGCTCATCGCGGTGCATCACCACATAGCGGGCGAACGGGACGGTCAGGTCATAGCGAAGTCCTTTCTCACACAGCAAGGCTGCCAGGTGTAAGGAGTTTCGCTCTTTCAGTTCTTCGTCGGATACCTTGCTCAGGTAGTCCCCAGAATTCAGCACCTTAAACAACAGTTTATCCCCTTCTTCACCATATTTGCCCATTAAGGTGTGCAAGGTCTCCATGGCAGGAGTCTCGATCTGCTGGAAGCCATATAAGGCATACACATCCTTAATCGTGTTGAAGATATAGTTTCTTTTCGCCATCTCAATCGGCGAGAAATCTCTGGTTCCTTTGGGTATATTGGGTTTCTGTGCCATTTGCAATTACTTTCTTACGATTGTTTGTTCACGATCAGGTCCAATGGAGATGATCTTGATTGGAGTTTCCAACTCTGATTCAAGGAATTGGATATAATCCTTAAAAGCCTTTGGGAATTGGTCCTCAGAAGTAAACTGGGTCATGTCGGTCTTCCAGCCCGGCAATTCCTGATAGATGGGCTCAACGTCGTCTATCTCATACGGGAAGTCCCGGGTGATGGTCCCATCCTTCTGCTTATATGCCACACAGGCCTTGATGGTGTCGAAGTCGTCAAGCACATCACTCTTCATCATGATCAGCTCTGTCACGCCATCCACCATAATGCTATACCGCAACTGTACCAGGTCAATCCAACCGCAACGGCGTTCGCGACCTGTCACAGCGCCATATTCATGTCCAAGTGCACGGATCCTACTTCCTGTCTCATCAAAGAGCTCTGTAGGGAATGGACCTGCCCCTACGCGTGTGCAGTAAGCTTTCATGATCCCATAGACGTTCCCTACCTTGTTCGGGCCGATGCCCAGTCCGACACACGCGCCTGCGCATATCGTGTTGGAAGAGGTCACAAAAGGATAGCTGCCGAAATCCACATCAAGCATGGTTCCTTGGGCGCCTTCACATAGAATGTTCTTACCCGACTTCAGCAGTTTATGGATCTCATGCTCACTGTCCACGATCGGGAATTGCTTCAGATAGGCAACGCCCTCCATCCATTTCTTCTCGACCTCGCTGATATCATAATCTGTATAGTTCAATGCCTTCAGTATCCTTTCGTGACGGGCTTTGTGGGCAGCATATTTCTCCTCGAAATGATCCAAGATGTCCCCTACGCGTAAACCGTTACGACTCACCTTGTCTGTATAAGTCGGGCCGATTCCCTTTCCAGTTGTCCCAACTTTGTTCTTTCCTTTTGCCGCCTCGTAAGCCTTGTCCAAGACACGGTGAGTAGGCATGATCAAATGGGCTTTCTTGGAAATATACAAGCGGCTTTTTAGCTCGTGCCCATTCTTTTCCAGTTCCTTTGCCTCTTCCATGAAAAGATCAGGAGCCAGGACAACCCCATTGCCAATAATGTTCACCTTCCCACCCTGGAAAATTCCGGAAGGAATACTACGGAGGACATACTTCTGGCCTTCGAACTCAAGTGTATGGCCCGCATTCGGACCACCTTGGAAACGGGCAACAACGTCATACTTGGGTGTCAACACATCCACGACTTTCCCTTTACCTTCATCGCCCCACTGTAAACCGAGCAGGACATCTACTTTACCTATATTCATATCATTCGACTTTTGATTTCCTTTCGATACTTTTCTTCCGTGTCATTTTTGCTTGGCATGCGCTGCAGACCCCATAGATAAACAATGAGAAACTGTCCTTCCGAAAGCGCTTCAGGCGTGTATTCTCTACGGCTTTGAGGATGGAAGAGGAATTGATTTCCGTGATTTTCCCACAAACCGTACAGACTTGGTGACAATGGTTCGATTGATTGAGCGACGCTTGATACATCGTGGCATTCATCAAATTCAGGCGGACGACAATATGCAAATCAATGAACAAGCGCATCGTATTATAAAGCGTTGCACGGCTGACAATGAAGTTGCCCTTAGCCAAGCATTCCCCCAATTCATCAATAGAGAACAGACGCTCCATGCCAAAGACGGCATCGAGTATTGCATATCTTTCCGCGGTCTTCCTATGATGGTTAGTCTCCAAATAGGAATCGAGGATTCGACGGGCTGCAATCTTGATATTCTCTTTCATAGAACCTTGCCATATTATCCCTACAAAAGTACAACTTTTTATCCATATATGGCAAGGGTTCCTTTAAAAAAAATCTAAATGGTATGGTTTTAACGCCTTCCTAACGATCCGCTCATACTCCTCTCCTAAATCCGCAAAACGCTGGATACAGGTGGCAGCTGCATGCTTGACTCCCACGGAATCACTTTGCAGGGCGGTGATAGCTTGGTCTATAAACTCATTGATACCCCGCTCGTTAGGTTCCTTCCCCTGCATAAACAGTCGAGATAGCACGCAATACCCACAGATCTGATAAAGGACTTTGTCTGAAGCGATCCATTCGTATGCAAGGACAGGGGCATAATCGAGATATTGGTATAGGTTGAAGGCTGCCAATTCTGCTATTTCCTGTGATGTGGTCTGTTCCATCCACAAATCCGTGATCTCTGGCAGCATCCGGTCTGCCGGCATCATCAACGTAGCGAGGATCTTGCACTCACGGATATCTTCTTTCCACAGTTCAATCGCTAAGTCATAATCCTTGCCGTATTCCTGTGCCATCTGTTTCAACATAGGAAATGGAACTCCCCAATTAACCTTATAATCCAATCCCTTCTCCCGCATCGACTGAGAAGAAGGTCCGTTCATCATCAACCGGAACGACCGCTTGATTTCATTGAGTTTCTCTTTCTTTTCGTCTGTCATAGCCATCCGTATTCGTTACTGTATCTCAGCATCTGATGAGCATAGCTTTCCGTATAGTCAAGTTGAATGTCAACTATTTCATTGTTAGCATGATAAACAGGTTTCATCCAAGGATTAATAAAACCCTTGTATGGTGCCAAGTTTAACTTCTCATATCTATCTAACATTTCCTGGTGCAGGCAAGGATCAACCTTTACTGCATATTTCTCAACGAGATATCTTGCCCGTTCAAAGTCTCCCTCGCTCTTGATACGTTGGATCTCCTTCAGTTCCTTGCCAAAGATGGCACGCAAGGCAGGGTAGTCATGAATGCGGACATACGACTTCCCGTCTATCTTGACGATCTCCACTTCATGCTTTTCACATAGGTCCAATGCCCAGTACGCGATCAATGCCCGGTTGCGCATGTGTGCCTCTTCGATTTGATGCCCAGGCTTAATACGGATCAGCTGTGTCATAAGTCCATTCATCATATAGGTATCATATTGAGCCTGATAAGCCGTTTCATCAGGAAGCAGTCCCAATTCCACCAGCTTAGGATCGGCAATGTAATACAATCCAAACAAGTCAGCGCGCGCTTCCTCTATCGTACTGCCATAGGCTTTCAAGGCGTCAGGATCTGTCCCCGGGAGCAACCTACCGCTCCCATGTCCAAGGCATTCATGGAGATCTGTATGCAAGTCATCACAGCGATCCGCATATCTTTCGATCTTGTCGAGCAACTGTTTGTCAGGAAGGACGAACTCCTCCCGGAATCCGTTTCCATGGGCAGCCTTGTTGTAGGCTTCTATCAGGTTACCGATGGTCACGCTTTTCGAACCATAGCGGGAGCGGATCCAGTCGGCATTGGGGAGATTGATTCCTATGGCAGACGAGGGATAATTGTCCCCACCCAACATGGCGGCGTTAATCACATGCGCCGAGACGCCCTTCACCTTCGGTTTGCGAAACTGCGGGTCTACAGGAGAGTGATCCTCGAACCATTGTGCGTTCTGGCAAATGAGCTGCGTGCGACGGGTTGCTTCCCAATCCTTGTATTCCACGATACCTTCCCAACTCCCTTTCAGTCCTAAAGGATCGCCATATACCTCAATGAATCCATTGATAAAGTCAACGCTTCCATCTTGTTCTTTCAACCATTCAATGGAGTATTGGTCGAAGAGCCTTAAGTCTCCTGTCTTATAATATTTTATAAGCAAAGATATAATGTTCTTTTGCTGAAGGTTCTCAGCTACCTCCCACGCTTTCCCCAACCAGTAGATAATTTGCCTAATCGCACCCCCATAAAGTCCAGACTCGACCCAAGGCAGTTCCTTGAGTTTACCCTGTACTTTCACGACCTTTGAGTTCAATCCCCAAGAAGGAGATACCTCCTCATTAGGTATCTTTTTCTTGGAATAGAAATCCTCCACTTCCTCTTGTGTCACCCCCTCATAGAAATTACATGCCGAGGTCAGCACAAGATCCTCACCATCTGCTTGGTTCACTCGCTTAGGCAATAGGCTTGCATCAAAGATAACGGGAAGAAGTTCATGGCATAAGTCTTCTACGGTCTCATGGGGACGTAGAGGAAGGGATGATGGGTCTAAATGGCGGATTGCCTCCTGTAGGAACGACCTTGAGAAGTCGGGCAAAAATTTCTCGCAACCATAGTGGTGATAAATGCCATTGGAAAACCATACCCTTTTCAGGTATACCTCTAAGGCTTTATAGTCACTATCATTGCGAGAACCTCTGTATCCCGTATAAACCGCCTCAAGGGTTTTACGGATACGTAGATTATACTTACCCATCTGATCGGTGGTAATGTCACGACCAGACAAGGTAGCCTTTGCCAAAAAATAGATATAGATTTTTTGTTGTGCAGTGAGTTCCTCGAATCCCTTCAGTCGATAACGGAGCATCTGTAAGTCAGCAAACCGCTCGTCTGAGTAATTGAAATCTTGCTGCATGCCTTACTCTGCTACTATTCTTGCTTTGTTCTTCGTCCCCGGCTTACGTCCTCTTTTCTTAGGCTTTTCCAACAAGGAAGGATGTTGTTTCAAAAGGCGCAGCTTATAGTCGCGCGGAGTACATCCATTCACCTTGTAGAAAGACGCATAGAACGACTGTCGGTTAGAGAACCCAACCATATCAGAGATATCCTCCATGTTCAAGTCCTGATAGCGCTTGTCAACCAAAAGGGTCATTGCCTCCTCTATTCTGTACTTATTTACAAAAGAGGTGTAGTTCATGTGAAAGCGCACATTCACCACAGCGGATATGTAACGTGTGTTGGTACCCAGATCTTCAGCCAACCTCTTGGCAGAATAATCTTTATCCTTATACTTTTTCTGAATAAGGATAATATCAAGAATCTTCTCTTTAAGCTCGTCCATCAATCTCGGACTTACTAAGGTACGATAAGCAGCCTCTTTCTCTTTTTTTTCTGTAATATTATACTTTGCCATAGTTGAACTTATAAAACATTCACCTTCTTCGCTTGCAAATTTAGGGAAATAATTTGAAATAATCAAATATTTAAACAGTTATTTTCTAAAAAAATACTATTTTTGTAACAAAGTATAAGTATGAATGCAAAGGATTACCTTAAAAAGTACTACGGTTACGATAGCTTTCGTCCTAACCAAGAGCAAATTATCGACGACGTTATACGAGGAAACGACTGTCTGGTGTTAATGCCCACAGGCGGGGGAAAGAGTATCTGCTATCAGATCCCTGCCCTCGCCATGAAGGGTACTGCCATCGTGGTCTCCCCCTTGATCAGTTTGATGAAAGACCAAGTGGACGCACTCAAGGCAAATGGGATCCCGGCGGAGGCCCTGAATAGTGGAAACGACAGCAATGAGGATGTCATGATCAGGCGGCGGTGCTTGTCAGGCGACCTAAAACTGGTCTATGTCTCACCCGAAAAATTGTTATCTGAAATTGCATTCCTTTTTAACAACCTCAAAATCAGTCTCTTTGCCATCGATGAGGCACATTGTATCAGTCAATGGGGACATGACTTCCGACCAGAATACACCCAGCTCAATATCTTGCACGAGCGATTTCCCCATGTACCCATTATGGCATTGACGGCTACAGCAGACAAAATCACAAGGGAGGATATTGTAAAACAATTACGCCTAAATGTAAGTATTGAAAAAAGAGAACATGTTTTTATTTCTTCTTTCGATAGGCCAAATTTATCGCTGAAAGTAATAAAAGAATCGAAGAAAGCAAACAAGCTGCGATACATGATCAGCTATATCCGACTCCACCCAGGAGATGCGGGCATCATCTATTGCCTAAGTAGGAAAACGACGGAGACGATTGCCTCAAGCCTGAGGGCAAAAGGCATTCGTGCTTGCTTCTATCATGCAGGCATGGAGCATGACGAACGGGAACGGGTACAACAGCAATTCAAGGACGACAGCATCCAAGTGGTCTGTGCCACCATTGCCTTTGGCATGGGCATTGACAAGAGCAACGTGCGTTTCGTCTTCCATTATAACATGCCTAAAAGCATTGAGAACTTCTACCAGGAAATTGGGCGGGCTGGACGGGATGGGGCTCCCGCCGACACCGTGCTTTTCTCTTCCTTAGGTGATATCGTCCAACTTCGGCAATTTGCTGAGAAAAGTGGGCAACGGGAGATCAGCCAAGAGAAATTAGACAGGATGATCGACTATGCGGAAAGCAATATTTGTCGCCGAAGAATCCTGCTCAACTATTTCGGTGAACAAACGGATCATGACTGCGGGCATTGTGATATCTGCGAGAATCCTCCAAGACGATTCGATGGGACCATCCTCGTACAAAAAGCCCTGAGTGCCTTGGCAAGGACAAACCAGAGCATCCGCTATACGACAGCCATAGAAATTCTCCGTGGCTTAAACTCAAATGCCATCCGCAGGAATGGATATGACCATCTCAAGACGTTTGGCGTGGGAGCGGACATCCCCACGGAAGACTGGAAGGAATATTTCATGCAGATGCTGCAACTCGGGTATATTGAAGTTGCATACAACGAAGGAAGCGTTGTCAAGATCACTCCGGTAGGGATGGATGTCCTCTACGGACGCACCAAGGCGACACTCGTGGAAATCAGCCACACGCCAGAAAACGCATCCTTGCCACGGAAGAAAGATCCAGATCGGGCTCATCGCCCTGTGGGGACCACCGCCAGGGGACCTTTCCCAGAGGTCCATCTGACGATTCCTTACCTTTCCACGTCGCATCGTGAGGACAAGAACTTGTTCGAGGCATTGCGAGAGCTACGACTTCAATTAGCGCAAGCGCAGCATATCCCACCTTACATGATCTTTTCGGATAAAGTACTACACGCGCTCGCAGTCCATAAGCCCACTACCCCGGAAACTTTCGGGGAAATCCCTGGCATTGGCGAATATAAGAAAGGTAAGTACTGCAGTACCTTCACCGAGGTCATCAAGAGATACCAATAACTGTATTCTGTCATTTGTGATGGTTATTGCTGTTTTTATCTTTAGGGCTGTCACCTTGAAGATACGCTGCATCTCGGAAATAAA
>ULNB01040489.1_pt1 | contig 14355 bp, 10 predicted proteins | sample 1951811 | NCBI WGS metagenome assembly ULNB01 (sample SAMEA4835566, study PRJEB28245) | human gut metagenome | biome: gut microbiome; material: fecal sample | place: Denmark | collected 2008
GGTCTTGTCAACTTCCTTAAACAGAGGAGCGGTAGCAGACTCCACATACATTCCATAGTTGGCCAATGCACCATCCTTGTCATTTTTGTTACCTGCTTCCTGACCCGCATTGATCAAGTTCAGGCGAAGGCCATACAAGCGGTCCTGGTTTGCCTTATGGAATTTAGGACTTACCTTTCCCTTTTCGTTAGGCATCTGGTCATACTTGTCACACTCCAGTCCTGCCTCAAGTGCATTCCGGCAAGCCGTATAGAAACCTACTGTATCATAAGGTTCTACCTTGCCCTGCTTGAACTGTGTGGCCATCTGGTTGGAATTGATCGTACTCTGCTCCTTGCTTACCTTCTGCATGGCAAGGTCGACGAGCTTGTTATAAGCCTTAGCCTTCTCTGCATTGCTGGCAAGAGAACCGAGGGAACTCTTAACGAGAGCACTACACTCGTCATAGGTCTTTGCTTTTAAAATCGCCTTAAGAGCATCACTGTCTCCGGCAAATGCTGCAGATGTACCTAGTAGCATCAAGGCAGCAAACATTAGTTTTTTCATACGCGTATAACTTAAAAGATTTATTGTTATTCAAAATTCAATGGTGTATGGTCTGTATCATCATATTCGATATCGGTATCCTCCGGACCTTCTGCCTGATCCGATGGGGTATCATCATCTCCATGCAGGTTAAGGGCCGTATTGTCTTGCTTTACCTGCTCATTTTTCTGAGCCCATGCAGCACGGCTCTCCTCTTCAACCGTGGCTTCAAGTTCACTGCTCATGACCTTGCAGACACTTGCAATGACATCATTCTTCTTCGAGAGATTGATCAACCGGACACCTTGGGTGGCACGACCCATTACCCGCACGTCAGCAACGGCAAGACGAATGACGATGCCACTCTTGTTGATGATCATCAGGTCGTTCATGTCTGTCACATTCTTGATGGACACTAACTTACCTGTCTTCTCGGTAATGCTCAGGGTCTTGACTCCCTTTCCACCCCTGTTGGTCTTGCGGTAGTCCTCTACCTGACTACGTTTCCCATAGCCTTCCTCGCTGACAACCATGACAGTTTCCTTTGCAGGGTCATTGACAACGATCATGCCAACGACTGCATCTTGCCCGTCATCATCGAGGCGCATGCCACGAACACCAGTTGCCGTACGACCCATCGTACGGATCGTGTTCTCGTCAAAGCGGCAAGCACGACCATTCCGGTCGGCCATGATCAACTCGTTATGCCCATTGGTCAGCCGTACATCCACGACCTCATCATCATCCATGATATTGATAGCAATGACGCCATTCGCCCGTGGACGGGAATAAGCCTCCAGACTGGTTTTCTTGACGATTCCGTTCTTGGTGGCAAAGACCACATAATGACTGTTGATGAATTCCTCATCGCCCAAGCCATGGCCACGCAGGCGCAGGAAGGCATTGACGGAATCATCTGCCTCAATGTTCAACAAGTTCTGGATAGCACGACCCTTGGAGGTCTTCTCCCCTTCAGGGATGTCATAGCAATGCAACCAATAGCACCTTCCTTTCTTTGTAAAGAACAACATTGTCTGGTGCATCGTTGCCGGATAAATGAATTCCGTGAAGTCCTTGTCACGGGTATGGGCGCCCTTGCTTCCAACGCCACCCCTTGCTTGCTCGCGGAATTCACTCAGCGGAGTGCGCTTGATATATCCCAAATGACTCACCGTGATGACAACAGGATCGTTTGGATAGAAATCCTCTGCATTGAACTCATGCTCTGCAGGGATGATCTCTGTGCGGCGGGCATCCCCGTATTTGTCCTTGACCTCAATCAGTTCATCTTTCATCACTTTCTTGCAAAGTTCTGGGTCATCCAAGATCTGCTGCAGATAAGCGATCTGCTTCTCTAATTCCTCGTACTCAGCGTGCAACTGATCCATACGTAGACCGGTGAGCTGGCTCAGTCGCATGTCAACAATCGCCTTACTCTGGATCTCATCCAAGTTGAATCTCGACTCCAAGTTACGCTGCGCATCCGTTGGGGTTTTGCTGGCTCTGATGATGTGGACGACCTCATCGATATTGTCACAAGCGATGATCAAGCCTTCCAAGATATGAGCACGCTCCTGGGCTTTCTGCAAGTCAAACCTCGTGCGACGAATGGTTACATCATGCCGGTGCTCGCAGAAGTACTTGATGCATTCCTTCAACGAGAGCAGGCGTGGGCGTCCTTTCACCAACGCGATGCAGTTCACGGAGAATGAACTCTGAAGGGCGGTCATCTTAAAGAGCTTATTCAGGATCACGTTTGCATTGGCATCCTTCTTCACGTCCACGACAATACGCATTCCTTGCCTGCCGGTTTCGTCGTTGACATTGGAGATTCCGTCTAACTTTCCTTCCTTGACCAACTCGGCGATATATTCAATCAATTGCTGCTTGTTGACACCGTAAGGGATCTCCGTTACAACAATCTTGTCATGCTGGTCACCACTTTCGATCTCAGCCTTCGCACGCATGATGATACGGCCACGCCCAGTCTCATACGCTTCCTTGACTCCTTGCAGTCCATAGATATATCCACCCGTCGGGAAATCTGGCGCAGGAATAAACGCCATGAGCTCATCCGTGGTAATATCTGGATTGTCTATATAAGCACAACAGCCATCAATCACCTCCCCCAAGTTGTGAGTTGGGATATTGGTAGCCATACCTACGGCAATACCATTACCGCCATTTACAAGAAGGTTCGGGATCTTTGTCGGCATGACCGTAGGCTCTTGGAGCGTGTCATCGAAGTTATTGGTCATGTCAACCGTGTCCTTGTCGATGTCATCCATGATGTGCTCACCCATCTTACTGAGGCGGCATTCCGTATAACGCATGGCTGCTGGCGAATCACCATCTACGGAACCGAAGTTCCCTTGGCCATCCACCAAAGTATATCTCATATTCCAATCTTGCCCCATACGGACAAGAGCACCATAAACGGAAGAGTCTCCGTGTGGGTGATATTTACCTAAAACCTCACCTACGACGCGTGCACATTTCTTATAAGGCTGGTTGCTGAAGTTTCCGATACCACGCATACCGTAAAGGATACGGCGGTGAACAGGCTTGAACCCGTCACGAACATCAGGGAGGGCGCGGGCTACAATCACCGACATAGAATAGTCGATGTAGGATTCCTTCATCTCTTCCTCAATGTTGATCTTCTTAATCCGATCTTGATCAATTGTCAGATTTTCGTCCATTTATCTATAACTAATTTAATGAATATTCATCAGAATGCCCTTTATTTTCGATCTAAGCGATTTTGGCACTACTTCAAAGGTACAAAATTACAATATTTTTTTGATAGTATAATGCTTTAGAACAAAAATATTCGTTAATTTTGCGATTATCCATTCAACCGGGTCTCCTCATCAGAACAAGGCGTAAAGATTTACTAAAATTCCATGTTTATCGTTTAAAGAAGACGGAATCTGTTGGTGATTCAAACTTAATGAGTACCTTTGCAGGTATGAAGAATCTTGTTTTAGATATCCTATTCATCTCCCTGTTCCCTCTTTCTGCCTCTGCACAGAATGACAGGGAGGAAGTAGACCGGCAATGGTTGCGCGACAGTTTGGCTGCCGCTACCACGATCCTTGCCTATCATCCAGATAGTGTAGACTTGCGCTTAAAGAAGGCGGCATGGAATATCCAACTTAAGCAATGGGATTATGCCAAGGACGAATACGACAAAGTACTTTACCTTCAGCCAGACAACTTGGCTGCGCTGTATTATCGGGCGTATGTGAATGAGCGGTTGGGAAGGTATAATTTTGCCAGGCTTGACTACCATAACTTATTGAAAGTTGTCCCTGGAAATTACGAGGCACAATTAGGATTGGCCTTGCTGAACGAAAAAGACAGGCATTATACGGAGGCGATGGATGGCCTTAACCGACTGTGCTCGCAATTCCCGGACAGTGCAGAGGTCTTTGCAGCCCGTGCAGGAGTAGAGAAAGAGCGGCACATGCTCGAACTTGCTGAATATGACTTTGGTGAGGCTATCAAGCGTGATCCGGATAATACGGATTACCTGATCAATAGGGTTGACATCAGGATACGACTGAAAAAGATGGATGAAGCCAAGGAAGACCTTGACACCTTGACACGGATGGGTACTGCCCGAGCAGATCTCCAAGAATTCTACAAACGCTTGAAAAAGAAATAGAAGGAAAAGAAAAGACCTCAAAGACAGGGAAATACCGATCTTTGAGGTCTTCTTCTTTATGGCACGATGGTGTCCTTACCTGCTGCCATCCAGGCTACAATGCCACCGTCAAGGTTGACAACCTGGAAGTTATCCTTGGCAAGCATCTTGGAAGCGGTCGCGCTACGATGACCTGTCCGGCAAAAGACATATACTGGTCGGGACGGGTCTAACATGGACTCTGCCTTCTCTATGAAATCCGGCTTTAGCATATCTATGTGAATGGAATCACCAATGGTTCCTTCCTGATACTCAGAGGCTGTCCGAACGTCAACAAGTTGCACGGAATCTCCTTGGATCCCGGTCTCAAAATCAGCGACGCCAACAGTCATGAAGTTCTTGGGGGCATACCCAAACATGGAGCTCATGAAGTTGTAAACAGACATAATCAATTTGTTCATAGGCTTTCTCCTCTATTTCCAAACGCTGACGACGCTCTGCTTTCCATATTTAAATGCCCGAGCCTTGATGACACCAGCTGGTTTGGCAAATGGTCCTGTGTACAGAGTGGAGGTTGAAGAAGGCTCACTGCCATCAGTAGTGTACCGGATTTCGGCACCATCCACCACGCTGTTCATCAGCACTTGACCATCCTTGACCTCGATGCCCGGGTTGGCAAGCCTGAAATTAATCTTGTTTTCCATCCAATAAGGCATCTCTTTCTTACTGATCACTTTCTCGAATGTGGACAAGGCTTGGTAATACGCCTTGACGCCAGCCTCTCCTTCCACATTCCCCCAGGAAGGTGAGGCGTTCCAACCGCGCTCTGCCAGTCCTGTTACCTTGGGGAAGAGATAGTATTCTGTCCAGTCATAGCCCCGGATCGTTTCTGCCCATAACTGTCCCTGTACACCTATGATATTCTTTTTCCCCTTCTCTGTTAACTTTGTCTTCCCAGCCGGAGTCGACTTCCATTCATCATATGGACGGTTATCCATATAATAATGTACGGCGCGGTAGACATTATAAGGGAGCATGGCAAAGGATTTGGTCTCATCCACAGATCCTCCCCAAACCAGTCCCCGCTCATCAGGATTCATGTTATAGGCAAGGTCCATGTAGAAGTTGTTTACATTACTGATGACAACAGGATAGCCATCATTGGCCATCTGATAAGCCAGTTCATCATCTCCGGCAAAAGGAATGGTACTCCATGCCATCACCCCATATGCTCTCTGGTGGTAATAGGGTTTGTTCAAAGGACGGTGACGGGAAGCGATCTCCTGCCATCCTCCATATTTCAGACCTTTCTCCTCCAGGAAGCGGATGATCTTAGCATAGAAATCGGAAGACAGCTCTTCTGCATTCGTCAGATGATTTGCCTTCATATAGTCTTGGCAAAGTCGGGACCCGTCCCAAGACGTGGCTGGTACTTCATCGCCGCCCAAGTTAATATTGTACAAAGGAACGCCTGCTTCCTGATACATCAGGATAAGTTCGTTGATGACCTTTTTCACAAATGCCAACGACGAAGGCATGGCAATATTGAGGATATTGTCATGATAGCCCTGGGCTGAACGATATTTGGAAGTATCGCCATCCTCATGCAGAAGGTATTCCGTTGCTTTTTTCGGGTCGCTCTGGATATATTTCACATAACGAGCCTGCATCGATTTGATGGCAGCCCTACAGTGCCCGGGACATTCTACCTCAGGGATCACCTGGATATGGCGGGCCTGGGCATACTTAAGCAATTGGATAAACTCCGCCCGCGTATAGAAACCGTTGCCCGTTGTGTTCCCTTTCATGTCATAGTTGCCATCATAAGCCGGGAACAGGCATTGCCGCTCATCCAAGGTATAACCACGACGACTGCCGATTTCCGTCAATTCTGGTAATCCGGGGATCTCAAGTCGCCATCCCTCATCATCACAAAAATGGAACTGAAGGACGTTGATCTTATAAGAAGCCAGGACATCTAACAGTTTCATCAGATTCGTGGAAGACGTAAAATCACGCGCGATATCAATCATCATCCCGCGGTAAGAAAGATCCGGGTAGTCCTTGATGGTCATGCAACGCAAGGAAACTGGATGCCCACCTTTTCCCTTCAGCAATGCCACTAAGGTCTGACAACCATCAAATACGGCATGTGAAGACTTTCCAGTGATAGTAATGCCTTTCGTGGAGACAGTCAACTCATAATATTCCCGGTTTGCGGAAGGCAACTGCTCGTTGACCTTGAGGGTGATAGGCAGTCCTTTGGCAGCATGCTTAATCCCATAGGATGAGGACAGTTTCTCGGACAGCAATACCCCCTCAGAGGCGGTTTTCGCATCCGTCACCAACCTGATGCCCTTTGACAAGGTACAAGATCCCTTCGTGAAGGTTGCGGATTTCACGCTTGGAATGATGTCAGCATCCGTTATTCTTGCTGGCATTAAATTCTTTGCCACATCAAACTGATATTGCGTATCCGTCATATATTCCTGTTCTGGGAAAGGAAGCACTTGGTAAGGAACCGCCTTCGGTGCTCCGTTACCGATCACCATAAACATGCCCTCAGGAGATAAAGCCCTCTTAGGCAGGCTATTTCCAATGGTCACGGGGATATGAATCGTATCGCCCTTCTCCAAAGGTGCCCACGCCTCAGTAGGTTGAATGTCGTAGAAATTGGCATGGACCTGCTTCAAGACTACCCTTGGATCGCGCGAGGCAATGCCAAGGGGCATTTGCGTAAAGTATAGATGCCAGTCTTTTCCTAAGGTAGAACCTGAGTTGTTCTTAACCACGAACTGGCAAATTGCCATGTTCTTCTGTGTCTTTAATTTCTGGAAAGTAACAGAAACTTGCGCATGGGCTTGCATACCCAAGAGGAATAGAATCCCAACAATGATTTTTCTCATGCAGATTGATATTATTTAATAGGGTTTGTCTGATTCATAACAGGCAGTATGGCATCTCCAATGCATGCATTAGGCATCTGGATATGAAGCATCGCGCAAACTGTTGCCGCCGCATCGACCATCTTAGTTGGCACTGATGTCTCTCCATGCTGGACATGCCATCCCATGAATACAAGGGGAATATGCGAATCATAAGGATTCCATACCCCATGAGAGGTTCCGCGCTCATCTGGCTTATCAAGATAATCGTAGTAGTTAGGGCGCAAGGTATAGATGACGTCCCCACTCCGTCTTGGATGATAACCATTCGCGATTCTCTCTCTAATCAACAGAGGAACGCTGCTCTGGGCTGCCTTGGCAAAATCTACAGCGAATCCAAAGCGCTCATCTTGATTCAGGTAGTCGACCAAGGCTGTCTTGATTTCTTCTAAACTCTTGCCAGACCGTTCGATAGCCGGATGATCTAAATAAAGCCGGTAATCGAGAATTCCAGTGATCAAGTTGGGGAGCTGGAACTTGCTTTCCAAATAACTGTTCAGCTCCTTTTTCAAGGCATCATCGTTGAATCCTCCTGCCAGTATCTTATGATTTCTCAAGTAATTATAGTTATGGGCGCCACCATGGTCAGCCGTTAAGAACAAGAGATAGTTGCCACGCCCAACCCTTTGGTCCAATGTATTCAAGAAGCGTGCTAAGTCTTTGTCCAACTCCATGAAGACTTCTTTGTTTTCCTTTCCACGTGTGCCGAAGGCATGTCCGATTGCATCCGTAGAAGAGACACTAACGGTAAGCATATCCGTAACATCCCCTTGACCCATCTTTTCATGGTCAAGGACAGTCTCTGCCAGCTTAAAGGTCAAGTCAACACCTTCGTTGGTCGGTTTCATGTCCTTCCCTGGAGTCGTCTGATATCTTTTGTTGAACTGCGTTACATAATCGGGCAACTGATCCATATAGTAGCTGCTTGTAATGAAATGGCCTACGGAACTATCATACCAATACGCGGCATTCGCACTATGACCTGCAGGTAAGATGGCGGCACGGTCCTTCAAGGCGATCCCGATCACCTTTGACTTGAAGTCTGTTGCAATCTTCAACTCATCCCCAATCGTGCAAGCCAACATATTCCGAGGTGACATCTTACCTGCATTGCTGTTTGTGCCCACGCCATGAACAGTGCTATCTGCCACGCAATAGGTAAACTTACCGTTCAGCAGATAGGAATTGCCCGCAATGCCATGCAAAGCCGGCGTGGTTCCTGTAAAGATGCTGGCATGCCCTACGGCCGTAATAGTCGGAAGATAAGGGATCATGTTGTTCTCACAACTGAATCCCTCGCTCAACAAGCGTTTGATACCACCTTCTCCGTATTGATCGTAATAATAGTACAGGTAATCCCATCGCATTTGGTCAACGACGATGCCTACCACCAATTTAGGACGATCTATCTTTGCCGATGCACATAAGGTCATCAACAAACAGAAAGCCCCCATGAAAAACTTTTTCATCAGATAAATAATTTAATTATAATACAGTTCAGCAGGAAGAAGCTGTTTGCCCTCCTGATTAAAGACATTCAATCGAAGCATTCCCCCGTTGTGATCGAAGTAGCGAACCTCAATGCGGTGGTAGCCAGCCTTAAGTGCTTGTCCGCAAATCTCTTCGTGGGGACTTTGTTCGCGGTCATTGTCGACGACCATGTTGCCGTCGATTTTCAGCCAACTACCGTCATCGCTTTTCAACGCAAAGGTATAGACTCCATCCTTAGGCACCTTGATATAGCCCTGGATGACTAATCCAATGTTGCCCTTTACACCATCAGGAATCATCACATCAGGGATAGGATAGCTTCCTTTTAGAGGTGCTTGTGTGATCAATGCGCATTTCACGCCGGGGAAGTCATGCCAAGCTGCAGTCAGTCCGGTGCGTGAAGGTTGTACCTTCATGGCTTCCAAGTATCCTTGCTTGATGAAGTCGGCTCTTACCAATTCCCCTCCCTTGCCTTCTGGAGTAATGGTGCGCAAGATAAAATGGGTTGTCTCGTCCACCTTGATCGGCTTTTCATATTTGGCTGAAGAACTGTTGGGGAAAGTCCCGTCTGTAGTATATCTGATAACTGCCAAAGGATCATCGCAAGATGCACTAAGCGTTGCCTGGTCAGTAAAGGCAGTGACCGTATTTATACCAGTAATGTTAGGGACATGATAGCGGATGCCCAACTCGTGCAAGGAAAGGAGCTGCTTCCGGATACGACGCCTGAAATCCGTGAAATTCTTCTGCTGCGGATCCGTCCAAGCCAATTCAGCCATGGCTAACATACGTGGGAAATATTGGTACATCATCCTGTCATATGTTGGCACCCATTCGGTCCAGAGATTTCCTTGAACGCCAAGCACATGCTTCTTTTGGGCAGCAGACAACTTGTCAGACTGGAAATCAAAGGTGTAGATATTATTCAAATTGTCCGGTGTCTCGGCATAATCCAAATAACTAATGGAAGTAGGACAGAAGATGGCATCATTGCCATGGCTGGTAGCTTTGCTCACTGCGTCGGGCACCCAGCCACGCCACCAGGAGATGGTGGATGTCTTTGACAACCCGCCTTCGATGATCTCATCCCATCCTATCATCTTCTTGCCAAAGGAATTGATGTCATCTTCCATCTGATGGATGAACCAAGACTGAAGTTCCACCTCGTCCTTCAGGTGATTGTCCTTGATCCTTTTCTGGCAATCCGGGCATTTCTTCCAATTATCTTTCTCTACTTCATCCCCTCCAATGTGGACATATTCATAAGGGAACAGGGAGGTCACCTCTTTCCAAACATTCTTGCAGAATTCAAGCGCAGAGTCTTTTCCGGGGCAGATGGGTGACGAGAAGGTCTGTCCCCAACCTACTGTATTGAAACAAGATAATCCTTGATAATTGCTGACTCCACTGAGGAAGTGTCCTGGCATGTCTATTTCCGGGATTATCTCGATACCCCGTTGCTTGGCATAAGCCACGATCTCTCGGATGTCATCCTGCGTATAGTATCCTCCATAGAGCGTATCGCCCTGCTCTACTCTTTTCTTGTCATTGGGCAAGAGGAGGTCGGGATTATCTTCTTGCCTTGCCCTTCTCAGGCAGATAGAGTCTTGGTTGTTGTATTTTCTCCATGCTCCCTTCGCGGTCAGCAAGGGATATTTCTTTATCTCAATACGCCATCCCTGGTCATCTGTCAAGTGCCAATGGAATCGGTCAAACTTATACATGGCCATCAAGTTGATCAACTGCTCCACCTCAGACTTGGAGAAAAAGTGCCTTGAGCAATCCAGCATGAACCCCCGCCATTGGAAGCGCGGCTCATCTTGGATGGAGACATATGGGAAGCGATGCTGAAGGGCCATTTGTCTGATCGTCCCAATGCCATTGATAACACCGTTATAATCATTGCCCGTCACGAGTATCCCGAAGCGATCGATGGTCAACAGGTAGCCGCCACTCTTGTTTCCATCCTTCAGGGTAAGTCGAATATCACCTTTTCGGGAAGAAGTAAGCTTGCAGCTCACGCCAGACTGGGCGGTAAGGTTCTGTGCAAGATACTCTGCTGCTGGTTTCAATTGTGGGTCAGCATAAGAAATGGTTACTGACTTCTTCATGACATAGTTGCCTTTACCCCATGTAATCTTTTGGGGCAGAGGGATGAGGTCTGTCTTTGCACTAACGCTGCAAAGGTAGCAGCTGAGAAGAAGTGCAGAGAACAGGTATTTAATACAGTTCATATTGATAATTCATAAAATCGTTTATACAGCCAATAGTTTTGTTTGTCCATCGATAGATGCCTCAAAATAGGGATATTCATCCCTAAGATAAATATCGTCATAGATAAAATCTGCTACTACCGTGTCTTTCCGATCAGGCAGGATCAGCCCCATCTTTCCATTCTTCTGGGCGATGATCGGCATCGTCTTCAAATCGTCAACATAAGTATAACATGTCCGCAGGAAGTCGTACAAGGGATGGACTAAGATGTCGCCCTTGTGGTCCTTGATCCCGAACTTGCCGTTTTCCTCGAATATTTGGTGGTATCGGATATACTTTTCCTTGATGCGGCGCATGTAATTGACCATTCTCCTTTTATCGTTGACCATCTGCACCATATAGTCGAATGTATCGCAATAATTGGCGATCGCACGTGCTAAAACGATCTTGAAATCAAGGCCACTGATCGCCTTTCGGTTCAAGTCAATATACCTGGCGATGGCTTCCTCCTTCTCAGGCACGGTAAGATGGGAGAGCTTTTCCTCAAACTTCTCCATGATAGCCTTGCTCCCAGACATACCTTTGATATAACGGTGGATCTGGCGACCCATTTCCTGACACACGAACCTATCGATCTGCTGAACTTCTATCGGATCAACATACTCGGACTCGAAATTATCCAATGTTATTTTTCCCATGATATCAACCTCAGTTTTTGCAAAGGTAATGGAAATATTTGAAATCACCAAAAATAATGGTCAGCAATCTCAATAAAAAAGCAGGAGTGGTAAGTCCACCCCTGCTCATCCTCCATTTATGGATATCTTCATTCTAATGCCTTGCGATTCTCTTGAACATCTTCCTGTGGAATTTATCCTCTGCGCGTATTACCTTGAACACCTTGCTGGCAGGAAGGATTCTCATGAATTTCGCATGGTAGCTTTGTTGCAGCTTTTTCATCTGGAGATCACAGGAATCCATCACTCGGATGGCTTCCTCGCAAGCCCGCTCATCATTGGTGTCAATGTGATGATACCGGCGCATCTGGTCGAAGAGCGCACGCTGCTTTTTCTGCAATTCGGCATAGACCGGGAAGAACTTCTCAGCCTCATAAGGGGTGAGTCCTGCCTCGGTCGTGATAAATTGCTCCATCTCTGCCTGAAAACGGGCTGGGTCAAACTTTCTTCCCTGTGGGGGCTGTGCCTGCACGAGGAAAGCGAACAGGCATAATAGATAGACTGTCAATATCCTTTTCAACATAGTCTGTCTCCTTAATTATTGCTACCCTCACTGGAGAGGTAAGCATACATATCCGTATTGTCTATCATCGTATAGTCGGCTGCCTCATCAAAAGCGCTGTATCCCGAGGATACTTGTTCCGTGTTTGCCACCACTTGGCGTGCATCCGACTTCTCCTGATGGAGATAAATGCCGATACTGAATATGGCCGCACAGACGCTGGCAGCTGCCAATAAAGCAGGGCGATATCGCCGCCAGACACTGGGCTGCATCACGATCTCACGTGCTTCACGCTCCGGAAGCTTGGTCATCAGCTCAGAGGTGAAGTGGTCGAAATACCCTTCAGGAACCTTGAAAGGCGATTTCGTTTCATACTTTTGCTTGAGTAATTCTTCTTCTCTGTTCATATTCCGATCATTCTTTATTTCTTTGACGTATAATAGGGGAAAAGGTTTAATCATGTTGATGAAAAAATTCGCTTATTTTCTTGACTGCTGTATGATAGCTGGCTTTCAGGGCTCCTTCCGACGTCCCTAACAGTTTGCTGATCTCACTGTACTTCATCTCATCGAAGTACCTGAGGTTAAAGACCGTGCGCTGCACGTCGGGTAAGGTAGAGACTGCCTCTTGCAACTCTGCCTGTGTCTCATCGCCATCAAAATATTCATCTGCCATCAACTTGTTGGCCACGCTCAGGTCTTCATCCGCATTAATGGATTGCTGCACCTTCTGCTTGCGCAGGAAGTCCAAGGCTTCATTTATCCCGATTCTGTAAAGCCATGTCGACAGCTTCGACTTATTTTGGAAGTCGTCTAAGTTGTTCCAAGCCTTGATAAAAGTATTCTGGAGGATGTCATTCGTATCCTCATGGTCCATAACGATATGCCGGATTTTCCAATACAGCGGTTCGCTATACTGTCTTACAATCATCTCGAAAGCCTGTCTTTGGGTTCTCGGATCCGATAATTGCTTCAGGACTTCTTTCTCGTCGTATCGTTTCATCTGTAATTCCGAAGATATTGATAGATCACCCGATCGTAGCCATAGACATCATCGTACTCTCTCAGGCGTCCTTCCTGATCCGGGTAAATTGTATAATAGGTGATGAAAAGCGGGACCTTGGGCTCCACTTTCAATGTCCCAATGAGCCTCGACCTATCCAGGGTATCGACCTCTTCTTCATCGGTCTCATTCCCTTCCGGGCGCTCAGGCTCACGCTCCCCAACCTTACTAACGTCAGCGAGCATGGAATATTTTATCTTGCCGATGGTTTCCCTGTCTTTTTTCTCTAAGAGAAAGACTGCCAAGTCGAAGGGCTTCTCCACCCTCACGCATCCATGTGAGACTCCTCTGTCGGTCCTTTGGAAGACATCTCGCGAGGAGGTATCATGCAAGAACACGGAGAAACTATTGTCGAAGCGGAAGATGATCCTGCCCAACGCATTCCCCTCTCCTCCTTCCTGTATGACCAAGTAGTCCCGGTTCTTCAGTCCTTGGTAGGAGGCGCGCCAAACCTCCACCTTCTTCCCCGTGCTACGCTCTCGGATAAAGAAGCGATGGCGGTCGAAATAACTACTATTCCCCGCATGACGGAGGATGCTTTTCTCCACGATACTCTGCGGGACGATCCACTGGGGGTTAATATCCATCCGCTTGATCTCACTGGTCAGGAGCGGGGTCTTTGTCTCAAACGTTCCACATCCAATCCGCATGGACAGCACACTGTCCTCATCCACGGCATAGAGATGAAAGGAGGGAATGTTCACGAAGACATATTTCCGGTGCCTCTGGGGATAATCGTGCAACCGCCATCGACAACGCTCCATGTTGCAGAGGATCTTGGGCCGCTCCGAGGCTGGCGTGTTCGGATTGTTCAGGCGACTCAGCAAACGATGGTACATGGGACTCACGGGTTGTACTTCCTGGAGGAATTCGGCTACACTGTCATGAGCCACTTTTTGAAAGGCGATCTGAAGGAAACGTTTCCCTGGATGATCCATGGGGATATCGAACAATCCGCGGTAGGAGACATGGGTGGAATCGCTATCCTTTACCTCCAATCGGTTGAAGACGAGCTTGGGATTGACATAGCCGAAACGCTGCCCAGTGGCATACCGAAGGTACGCCTTGGTGAGATGATACTCCAAACGAGCGAGGACACGGTTGACATGATAAGTGCTGTCATTGAAGTCGAGGGCTCTCAGATGCCGCAGGTCGGTCTCGATGGCACTGACACAAAATTGATCTTTCCTGAATCCCATCTCTCCCACTTGCCGCAAATAGCGGACCAGC
>ULNB01022983.1_pt1 | contig 14112 bp, 5 predicted proteins | sample 1951811 | NCBI WGS metagenome assembly ULNB01 (sample SAMEA4835566, study PRJEB28245) | human gut metagenome | biome: gut microbiome; material: fecal sample | place: Denmark | collected 2008
ATGCTGACCTCTGCTACGATTGGAGAAATCTACATCAACAGCATGTCCGGTACAGGCATTACTCCCGTCAACGCAGAATATAAGAACTTTGCATTGAGTGCCAACAACTCTATTCGCGGCTATGTCTGGGTAGAGAGCGACTATAACGGTATCCTTGACGGCTGGCACGAAACGCAGGCTGACATCGATATTGAAGAGCCCGTCCTGAACGGTGTGAAAGTCACACTGAAAAACGCAGCAGGTGCAACTGTCGCAACTACTTATACAGATTTTGCCGGATACTATGAGTTCCTTGCTCTGAAACCCGGTACTTACAAGGTCGAGTATGAGGAGACAGATAGGACCGCTGCCGACAAAAAAGTTCTGCCGGAAGAATACGATTATTTTGGATTCACCGTTTCTCCAACAGCAACCACCGATAAAAAGACTCAGATGGGCAACGATTCCACGGCTGTCATACAGAACAACAAGGTAGCCAAGGCAGTATCGAAAACCTATCAGATTCCAGATACTCGTGTTGTAAACCTGAGTAATGAGAAGGATTTCTATGTCAGCACAGCCAACTGTGCGCTGTATATTCCTTCCAAGGTTTACGGTTACATCTGGCAGGATGACAACTACAACGGTATCCGCGAAGCTAACGAAACCCAAAATGTAGAAACACATATTTATCTGCGCCGCACTACAAAGTCGAAGTTTGCCGATGCAGATGAACAAGGAACAAACATCAGCGGTCATCTGCTGTATAAGTCTTACAATGTATTTGGTGAACTTATCGGCAATGGTGACTTGAATACAGCGACAGACGGTTACTACGAATACAATTGTCTTGAACCCGGCATCTACTATGTCGTATTTGATAATACATACGATTGCTACGGTCAGACCCTTATCAACCAAGGTAATGATGATACGCTGGATTCTGAGGCACAACCGAATATCTCGCTGGACCGCAGCCATATGTACTGCGCATGGATTGGAGATATTGAACTGCCCGTCAACACAAAGACAGAGTACAATGTGCTCAGCAAACACAACGACGCAGGTTTTATCCGTCTGTTAACAAGCTTTGATTTGAAGAAAGTCGAAGACCTGTCCGGCATTCCGTTTGAGAATGTAAAATTCGACTATGAAATCTACTCGAAGGCGGAAAATTTCGGGAAATCTGTATTTCCAGATGACCGTCATCAAGGAGCTCCTCAAATCTATGAAGGAGCAGAAGATTCAAGAAAATCCGTATTTTCGGATGATTCGAATGAGCTTTACACAACAGCGTCTATAGAGACTTTTGCTCAAGCGGAGCATCTTATTACTGATAAAGATGGTTTGATTCATTTTACAAATCAAGATATCGCCACCTATCATTTAACAGAAACAAAGACTCTGCCCGGCTATGTGCGAGATACAAAAATTCATGTTATCAAGGTTATGCCGGAAACAACAGTCGAGAACAATAACCTTGTTTGGAAAACCTACATTTCAGTAGACGGCGTTCGTCAGGCCGACAATCTGTACACACTCAAAAACGCAAGTGAAACAACAAACCTGACAGTCACCAAGAAATGGGATGACGCCAACGACCAAGACGGTATTCGTCAAAACGCAGTCATCACACTGAAAGGTACCGTTACATTGCCTGATGGCAAAACAGAAGCAGTTCCGCTCCAGAAAGCGTATACTGCACTGTTTAAAGCAACGGATACTTACCTGACTTACACGTTCCGTTCAATTCCCGCTTATTATAAAGGACAGACAATCCAGTATACTGTCATCGAGAATCCGATGGACGGCTATATCGCCACGGTAAGCGCTACAACGGGTTCTGCAGATAAAGGCTATGCCATCACAGTTACAAACAAGCATGTTCCGCAGTTCGACGACTTTACGGTTGTTAAAGTCTGGGACGACAGCAATAACATTGATGGTATGCGCCCCGACAGTGTCACTATCCACATGAACGGCTCGGATGGTTCTTCTACAAAAGCAACATTGAGTAATGTAAAGGATTGGAAATACACCTTTAAGCATATGCCGTTGTTTGATGCGAACGGTAACAAAATCACCTATACAATTACAGAAGATGCAGTAGCAGGGTACACCTACACCGTTACGAACGAAGGCCGCTCGTTCACAATCACGAACAGCCATGTGCAGGAAACATTCAGCATCCCCGTTACGAAGACTTGGGAAGACAATGGAAACCAAGATGGCGTTCGTCCGTCTGCCATCCACGTCACATTGATGGGTTCTGATGGAAATGTGTATGAAGCAAACCTGACAGCAGCAGGGAAGTGGAAATACGAATTCAAAGACCTGCCCCGTTATTGGATGGAAGGCGTTGCGATTGACTACACTCTGAACGAGGAAGCAGTCAATGGCTATACCTATAAAATCGAAGGCGATGCCGATACAGGATTCACAGTAACTAACGAACATATTTCTGCCGTTACGAATGTTGTTGTCAACAAGTATTGGGAGGATGCCGCGAACCAAGACGGTGTGCGCCCTGATTCTGTGGCAGTCACACTCTCTGGCTCTGACGGAAAAACATACAAGGCAACGCTTACAAAAGATACCGGTTTCTCGAAGACCTTTGAGAACCTGCCTGTATTCTTCAATAACGGCACTAAAATCACCTACACAGTCACAGAGGATGCTGTTAATGGATATACCGGAAAAATCACGACCGATGATACCGGATATATCCTGAACATTACGAACACGCACGCACCGGAAACCATCCGTAAAACAGTCACGAAGACATGGGATGATGGCAATGACCGAGACGGCATTCGCCCCACTAATGTAAAGATTGAGCTGTACGGTACTGATGGAACACGCCGCACGCAGTATCTCACAAAGGATAATCATTGGAGTTACAGCTTTGAGAATCTGCCTAAATACCAAAACGAAGGTACGATTATCCTTTATACCATCAAGGAAGAAGCCGTAGACGGGTATACACAGAAATCCGTAACTACCACAGCCGGTTTCGACCTTACAAACACGCATGAGATTCAGACAGCAGACTATGAGGTCAAGAAGGTATGGGTTGACGATAATGACCGTGACGGTGCTCGTCCGACCTCTATCACCTTGACGCTCACCGGTTCTGATGGGTCCAAGTACACTAAACAGATGACAGCAGCCGATAACTGGAACGCAGTAACATTCGAGCGCGTCCCGATGTTTAACGGCGGAAAATACATCACATACACACTGACTGAAAATGAAGTTCCCTCGTATATCAATTCGATAGAAGTATCGGAGGACGGAAAGCATTTCACAGTCACGAACACACATGCACCCGACCATACCGTCATTAACATCACAGAGGTATGGCACGATAAGAATGACCAAGATGGTATTCGTCCGAGAAAGATGACAGCAGTCGTTGTTGGCTCCAACGGAAACCGGCATGAAGTGCCGCTGCATTCCTCCGGTGACTGGCATTATACCTGCGATGACCTTGTGAAGTATTGGAAGAACGGTCAGCTTGTTGATTATACCGTAGAAGCGGTTACGATTGACGGCTATACCTCTGAGGTAAAGAGTCTCGGCAATAATGTCTTCGAGGTACACAACACGCATATTCCCGAAACGATTTCCAAGACTGTCACTAAGACTTGGAAAGATAACGAAAATCAGGATGGTATTCGTCCCGCATCCGTAACGGTAACACTGACGGGAAGCAATGCAGTATCCAAGACCGCTACTCTCAATGAGGACAACGGCTGGACAGCTACATTCGAAAATCTGCCGAAGCGCGACCATGGTAATATCGTTGCGTATAATGTGAAAGAATCGGATACAGCGGGCTATGAAGCCAGTGTCGTGAAGACGGAAGACGGATTCCAGCTCATCAATGAACACGATTCCGAAACGACTATGCGCACAGTAACACTTGTGTGGCGTGATGAAGATAACAGGGATGGCGTTCGCCCTGATGCTGTCACCTATACACTTCACGGCTCTGATGGCAGTGAACAGGAAAAGACGGTAAACAAGGATGATGCTTGGAATGATGTAGTATTTGAGGACCTGCCTGTATATCAAAACGGTCAGAGAATCTCTTATACACTGACAGAATCCGCTATTGATGGTTATACGAATGATATTCGCAACAGCGGAAATACATTCACTATAACCAACACGCATATCCCTGAGACTGTCAATGTGGATGTCACGAAAATCTGGACAGACGGAGAAAATCAGGATGGTAACCGTCCGGATTCTATCTCTGTCATTCTGACAGGCAGTGATGGAAAACGGTATACGACAACCATCACGGCAGCAAACAACTGGAAACATACATTCCTGAAACTGCCCAAGTTCTTCAACGAGGGCACGCAAATCGAATATACGCTTACAGAAGATACCATGTCCGGCTACAGTGATGTGGTTGAAAAGAGAAGTGATTATGTATTTGTTCTGACGAATAAATACAGCCCTGCAACTGTGGATGTTACCATTGTCAAGAAATGGGACGATGACAACGACCGCGATGGCATGAGACCCGAATCTGTTGATATCGTATTGAATGGCAGTGACGGCAAACTCTATACCGGAACACTTTCTACGGAAAACGGGTATACCTGCGTATTCCAGTCTGTTCCGAAATACCATGACGGCGGTACTCTTATCAACTACACGATAGCCGAAGAGAAGATACCCGGATATACTACGACGATAGCAAAGGATGCATCCGGCTATAAGTTCACACTGACCAACACGAAACCCATTGAGACGGTCACAAAGACTGTATCTAAGGTTTGGGAAGACAGCAACAACCAAGATGGTCTGCGTCCGTCCGCTATCACGATTATTCTGACAGGTGACGATGGCAGCCGCCGCGTAAAATCGGTATCTGCAGCAGAGAACTGGACGACAATGTTCGAGAATCTGCCGAAGAGCCAGAACCACGGTCAGAGCATCCAGTATACTGTATCGGAGGCATTCGTTTCCGGCTATACGGACAGGGTTGCTCAGAACGGAGATAACTACACCATCACCAATACACATACGCCCGCTGCTACTGAACTTTTTGTCACAAAGACTTGGAAGGATAACGGAAACAACGACGGTATGCGTCCAGACGAAATCACTGTCACGGCGCATGGCTCTGATGGCCGCAGCTATACCGAAAAATTGAATGCTGACAATCAGTGGTCTGTCATGTTCTCCAACCTGCCAAAATATGCAGATGGCAAGGTGATTGAGTATTCGCTGACCGAGGAATCTGTTCCGGGGTATACATCTTCTATCACACGCAACGGCAAGTCTTTTGTTCTTATCAACACGCATGTAGATGAGACAAAGAATATTACTATTACGAAGGCATGGAACGACGGGAATAACCAAGACGGGCTGCGTCCGAAGACCATTACGGCAGTCGTAAACGGCAGTGATGGCAGCGCACGATTCGTTCAGTTGTTCGAGGGACAGAACTGGGCAACCAACCTCAATAACCTGCCGAAATACAAGAATGGCACGGAAATCCAGTATACTGTGAAGGAGAACGCGATTCCCGGCTACGAAACCGAAATCAAACAGACGGGTGATAGCTACGCTATTACGAACTCGCATACGCCTGCCGTCGTTACTGTCTCTGCTGTAAAGGTCTGGGATGACGCAAACAATCAGGACGGTATTCGCCCGTCTCTGATTCAGGTCACGCTGACAGGTTCCGATGGTTCTGTGCGTAACGCAGCAATCACGAAAAACGATGGCTGGACCTATCAATTCAAAGACCTGCCGCAATACAAGAACGGCGTGAAGATTGACTATACCTTACAGGAAGCCAACAGCAATTCGTATACTTACGAGATTGTAAAGGGTTCTGACGGATACAGCTTCACCATCACAAACAACTATGTACCTGCCGCTGTGAATGTCCCTGTCACCACCGTCTGGGATGACGATGATAACCGCGACGGTATCCGCGCAAAAGAAACGGTCATCACGCTGCAAGGCTCGAACGGTAAAGTCTATCAGCATATCGTAACCGATAAAGATAGCTTTGCAACCGTATTTGAGGATGTGCCGAAATTCTTCGATGAAGGCAAAGAAGTCGTATACACTGTTACTCAGAATGAGGTTGACGGATATACCACCAATGTTGCCAACACCGACAAGTACACATTCCAAATTACAAACACACACGAACCGGAGCGATTGGCTAAGACGGTTACTAAAGTCTGGGATGACAACAACAATCAGGATGGTCTGCGCCCGAACACATTGCGTATCGCTCTGACCGGAACCGATGGCACCTATATTGAAAAGAGCCTTTCCACTGCAAACAACTGGACAGAAGCCTTCGATGGTCTATACAAGTATTTCAAGGAAGGGACTCCGATTCAATACACCATCGATGAAGAAATGGTTGGTGGTTACGAGAAGGAAATCTCCGAAAAGGATAACCTTATCACCATCACGAACACGCATGCACCGGAAAAGCTGGATTTGATTGTGAATGTCGTTTGGAACGATGCAAACAATCAGGACGGGTATCGCCCTGACGCTGCCACTATCCACATGAGTGGTACTGATGGCACGCAGGATGCAAAAGACTTTACCAAGGATTCTTCTTGGTCGTCTATCGTATTCAAAGACCTCGACCATTACAAGGACGGCAACGAAATCAAATACACTGTGGCAGAGGATGAAATCCCGCAATACACAACCAGCATTGCCGTGAATGGTAATGTGGTAACAGTTACGAACACACACATCCCGGAAATCACGCTGCGCAATATAAGCGTGGTTTGGGAAGACAACAACGACCAAGATGGTCTGCGTCCTGATACCGTCAGTGTCAAGCTCAAAGGCAATGACAAATTCATTGATTCCTCTGAACTGAACGAAGATGTCGAGTGGAAACATTCCTTTACGAAGCTGCCTGTAAGAGAAAACGGAAACGAAATCACTTATACGGCAGAAGAGAATGAGATTCCCGGATATACGACCAGTATTGAAAAGACAGATACGGGGTATGTGTTTACAAACACGCATATTCCGGAAACGGTAACAGTCACAGTTGATAAGGTCTGGGAGGACGGCGAGAACCAAGACGGTTTACGCCCTGACTCCATTGACGTTATCCTCACAGGCTCCGATGGCAATACTTACAATGCCACTATCAGCGAAAAGGATAACTGGACTTACATCTTCGCAAATCTGCCGAAATACTTCAATGACGGAACTCTGGTTGAGTACAGCCTGCAGGAAGTCGAGACGGATGGATATGCAGGAACGGTCACGAAGGGTACTGACGGATACACGTTTACTATCAAGAATGACCACACACCGGCAGTAGTCGATATTCCTGTAACGAAAGTCTGGAACGACGATGAAGACCGCGACGGTCTGCGCCCGAACAGCATCCACGTTACGCTGACCGGCTCTGATGGCTCTACGTACAAGAAAGACTTGGAGAAAGATTCAGGGTACTCCACTATCTTCACAAGCCTGCCGAAGTATCATAACGGAGAACTCATCTCCTACAGCTTGGCAGAAACACCTGTTGAAGGATACGAGACAGACATTCAAGCAGCAGAATCCGGGTACGGCTTCACTATCACCAACACCCATGAAGTAAGCAAAAAGACCATTAAGGTCTCTAAGGTCTGGGATGATGCAGAGAATCAAGACGGTATTCGCCCCGATTCTGTCACTGTGACGCTCACGGGCTCTAACAACTCTAAATACACCGCAAAGCTGAACAAAGAAAACAACTGGACTTATACTTTTGAAGGCTTGTTCTGCAAAGCAGACGGCGCAACCATCAAATACGAAGTGTCGGAGAAAGATGTTGCCGGATATACTCCTTCTATCAAGGAAACAGAAGGCGGCTTTATCATCACGAACGCACACAAACCGGAAACGGTAACTATCAATATCGTAAAGAACTGGAACGACAGCCAGAACGCCGACAACATCCGTCCCGATGCAATCAGCATCACGCTGACCGGCTCTGACAACTCCTCTCGCAGCATCACATTGAACAAAGCGGGAGATTACAAGACGGCGGTTGATAGCCTGCCGAAATTCCATGAAGGTAAACAGATTACCTACACGGTAACTGAAACACCTGTCGATGGATACACTTCTTCTGTGCAGGCGTCTGCAGATGGCTACTCATTCGTGGTTATCAATACACACACACCGGAAGTACATCAAGAAAAGAAGGAAACGCCTACAACACCAAAGTTCGAAATCAAGGCAGAGCCTTCCACTACTATCATCCAGACCACAAACAAGCCTACCGGCGTATCGTTCTTTGATTCTTTGTTAGGCTAACCATAATACAAGAGCCCCATCTGCCAACAACAGGTGTGGCTCTTTTTTAGTACAAGCAGGTGAACTTATGAATATTGCATTTTGTGACGGGATGCTTTTACAAAATGAAGACTGGGAAAACCCACGGTTTTAACCGTGGGATGAAAGGTCGTGCCTTAGAGCTCATTTGGAATAAGTGATTTTCAAGCTACTACATTATGTAGTTGCGTTCATATGTCTGTAACAACATTGTACCTAAAATGTGATATAATAGATACATGAAAAAGGAATACAGACGCACTAAAACAACCGTTTTTATGATAAACTATCACTTTGTGTTTTGTCCGCGCTATCGGAGGAAACTGTTTCTGATAGATGGTTTTGAAGCTCGTTTTAAGGAACTGGTAACTCAAATTTGTGAGCAAAACGACATGGTGATACTGGCAATGGAATGCCATATTGACCATTGCCATCTTTTTGTGAACGCCCCGCCCACACTGAGTGCGGCGGACATTATGAAAATCATCAAAGGAAACACCAGCAGACAATTAAAGCAAGAGTTCTTTTCCAATGTCGATATGCAAATGTGGACACGCAGCTATTTTGTAAGCACTGCCGGGGATGTGTCTAATGCCACAATTCAACGCTATGTTGAAGAACAAAAAACGAGAGGAGGTTAATCATGGCTTTCGGAAGCAAAAATAGCACACCGTCGTTTGTGTTGACGCTGCCGTTGGATATAAATCTCAATGAGCAAGACTATCTGTACAAAGAGTTTAAGAAATGTGGCATCATCTATAACCAACTTGTCAGCGTGACCATAAAGATGTGGCATCAACTCCGCAAGACGCGCAAGTATCGGGAACTGATGGCAGCTATTGCTAAATCAGCTTCCGATAGCGATGAGCAGAAAACTCTCTATAAGCAACGTGAGAAGATACTTAAAGAGCATCATTTTTCCGAAGACAGCTTTCATAAATTGGTGGTGCCGTATGCAAAACACTATGCTATACACTCACATGTAGCGCAGGCAATTGCTACCGATGTCTGGAAAGCGTGGAAATCTTTCTTCTTTAGTAAAGGAAAAGAAGTTCATTACAAAAGACTGGACGATGTATCTTCTATCTCCGGAAAGAATAACGCTACTGGCATTGTACTTCGCCCGGCAAAGCTCACCACGAGTAACCTTGCATCAGCAAAACGCAAAGTACAGAAAACTGTCGAACAGCGATACTATAAAGCATACGGGCAATCTGACCCTAAAGATGATAAAAAGGTCATTCTTCCTGATTCTGTAATACCGCAAATGGAAGCTGAAATCGCTGTTGCCGTTGCAAAAGTAAAACCGGTAGTTGGAAATGGCTCTTTGCGCATCGTGTATGGCAAACATGAATTCCCTGTTGTGGTGCGTAACTCTAACACTCAGACAGGAAAATATCAGCAAGAAGCGCTCAAATGCGGCGTAAAATTTTGCCGCATAACGCGCAAGTGGGTCAAAATCAAGTGGAAGTATTACGCTCAGCTTGTTTTGGAAGGCTATCCTCCCACCAAATGTGACAGCAACGGCGTGATAAAGCATCCTATCAAGCAGGGTTGTGTTGGTCTTGACATCGGCACGCAGACACTTGCCATCAGCGGCAGCGACATCTGCGATTTGAGATTGCTTGCACCATCAGCAAGAGCGCAAGCTAAAGGTCTCGTCAACGAGATTGCTCGCACACAACGAGCAATGGACCGCTCACGTCGCGCTACGAATCCAGACTGTTATAATCCAGATGGCACGATAAAGAGGCTGAAGTGCCAGCATGGTCATAAACAAAAGCGCGACTGGAAATACAGTAAGCGCTATTATCGCTTGCGAGCAAGGCTGCGTGACTTAAATCGCCGACTGGCTGACATCCGTAAGATGGAACACAACATCCTTGCTAATGAGTTGCTGGAACATGGCAATGAGTTTATTGTTGAAGACATGAACTATAAAGCCTTGCAGAAGCGCAGCAAAGAAACGAAGGTTAATGCCAAAACCGGCAGGATACATACCAAAAAGCGATTTGGTAAATCGCTAAGCCGCTGCGCTCCTGCAATGTTTATCACTATCCTCACAAACAAAGTGACAAGATACGGTGGCAAAGTCATCAAGGTAAGCACCTTTGAGACGAAGGCCTCGCAATTCGACCATACGGATGAAAGCTACACCAAGAAGAAGCTATCCGAACGGATGGCCCATCTCAGCAGTGGAGAAGTGGTCCAGCGTGACCTGTATTCCGCTTTTCTGCTTGAACATATAGATACCGAATCTTTGGAATACAATACAGAAGCTCTTAAATCAGCTTTTCCTGCATTCTTAAAGATGCACGAAAATACAAAAAAGCACTTGCAGAAGGAAGAGAACAACCTTCCTGCAAGTGTAGGATTCTAAAAAATGGTTTTCCGGGGGACTCGACACGTTCCTCGTTAGAGAACTGCCTCGCAAGAGGTGAAACTCCACAGGAGGATGCACTTAAAAAGCTGGGAACGCAGACAAGTATGTTGGTCAACCTTTCAAGGCTGGATGCTCATGGAAAGCTACATCCGTAGCTTTTTGTGGGAAACCGCGTAACTCGCTGCCTTGTAGTGGTATGGTGATGAGCCATGCCACTGCCACCCAGGAATCCCACGATTTTAATCGTGGGAGGTGTCAAGGTTACTTGGAACGATGAAAACAACAAGGATAATATCCGCCCCGATAAGGTCACTGCAAAGCTGGCTAACGGAACGACGGCTGTATCTACAAAAGAAATCAAGAACAATAGCTGGAAACATGTCTTTGAGAACATTATTGTTTTCAACGGTGATGACAAGGCATCGTACACCGTTACGCAGGATGCGGTGAATGGTTATACAACAGAAGTTAAAGTTTCCGATGACGGCAATACCGTTGAAATTATCAATACACATGTTCCTGTTGCTCCTCCGAAGGAAGAACCTAAGCAAGAAGAAACTGCAACGCCTGCAGCACCGGCACATGTGGTTGAAATCAAGACAGAACCCACAACAACAGTAATCGAAACACCCAATAAACAGACAGGCATCTCGTTTATGGACGGGTTGTTTGGCTAAACACTAAAAGAAAGACAGCGAGTGGAGATTTTCTGCTCGCTGTTTTTCTTGCCTTTTGCTGCAAAGTAAATATACTTAAGTTATACCAAAAAATAAAAGCAAACAAATATTTCAAAATCGATATACCGCCATCTTGTTGTGAGATGACGGTATTTTTGTTTGCTACAGGTGCGAATGGCAAGTAAACATGGTTTCACTGGTTGCTTCGCACCGAGTATTAGATAGAAAGGATATGATATAGCTATAGTAAATGGTACCTGACTATTATGTATAGTCAAAAAACAGACAGACATTGTACAAAATGCATGACAACTTATTGCTTCGTTTGTGCAAGTTTGCTGTTGCAACCCGCACGGGTTGCGTTAGATTGAAATTGTAATGGAACAACATATCTGCTGATTTTGTTGGTTGCAACCCGTACGGGTTGCGTTAAATCAAAAAAAAGAGTCTGCTTAATGCAGGCTCTTTTCTTTTTTCCTTTTTCGACAGTAAATGCGACAAGAAATTCTTCAATTTCATCGTCGCAGAGCACATCGAAAACATAAAAACGATATATTCAACATAGAAATATAGAAACGACCTTTCATCCCACGGTTAAAACCGTAGGTTTTCCGGTTTACTTTTATAAGAAATGAAAGAAAATGGCAAAAAAGATAGACAAACAAGCTGTTTCGTGTTGAGTAAATGTGCTATAATATATGAAAAAATGGAATGGAGTATAGTAATATGCGGTACGAATTAACAGCATATCATGGTGATTCTATATCCGTCCCCCAAATAGTCTTTTCACGACTAAGCCAAATTGACGGAAACACACTAAAAGTCATATTACATATACTGCAAACAAATGATACAGACCCTAAAACGATAGCTCGGTCACTTGGCTTACAAAGCGCAGAAACAGCAAAGCAAGCATTGCAGTATTGGGCAGGAGCAGGACTTTTATCGAATGGTAATAGCACTATATCAGAACAACCAAAGCAAGAAAAAGTCAATTTGGCAGAACTAATGAACGACCTGAATGTTGCATCCATTTGCCAAGGAGCACAAAATGTTTTTGGACGAGGTCTGAGTCGAAGCGAGATACAGCGTTTAGTTGGGCTGTATCAAAACGATGGATGGAATCCCGATGTAATCTTGCTTTGTTGTGCAGAAGTATCAAGATTAGGGAAAAATAGTGTTGCGGCTGTGGTACATCTATTAGCAAAATGGAGAGAAGAAGGTATCGAAACAGGAACTGATGCAGAAAGATGGCTCAAACGAGCCGAGCGAAGAGAACAACTCTGCATTGAAACAGCAGAGCAATTCGGACTGAATGTCCATGACTTAACCACTTGGGAAAAGCGAACCATAATAAAGTGGTATGAGGAAATGAACATTGGAAAAGAGATGATAGATGAAGCTATTTTGAGAGCAAACGGGAAAAATACAGTAAGATATGTAGACGGAATATTGCGAAGATGGAAAGCGCAAGGAATTACGACAATTGATATGGCACGTAAGCAAGGACAACTTACTGGCAGTAATATCATTATGACAGAAAGACCGAATGCAGCAAATACCGCAAGCAATGCAAAAGATATGTTCAGCCAAAATTGGACAGCCATTTTCGATGAAGGGAACTAAGATGCAGACAAGAGATGAACTTTTTCGTGCAGCGCAACAAAAGATTGCGGCATATCGACAACAAGCAATAATGACGGCCGAAGCAAAAAGAAGCGCTGCTTATAGCAATCCATTGGTCGTAGAAGCAAACAAAGTACATATTCAGGCAGGGCTGAATTTGGCGAAAGCAGCAGCTATCGGTGGAAATATAGAAAAGGCAAAGAAAGAACTTGTAGAGGCAAACCAAGCATTAGAAGATACCCTTAAACAAGCAGGGTACAGCGATGCCTCGTTTTCTCCAATATACCATTGTCCTAAATGTCAAGATACGGGAACAAAAGACGGAGTTCCTTGTGAGTGCGTTGCAAATGTTGCTCGTTGTCTGCGAAGAGATGAGATAAATGCAGCAAGTCCGCTTGGTCTGTGCCAATTCAGCACATTCCAAGTAGAGCGATATAGTGACCAGCCAGAAAAGGAACTTGGAATCTCGCCGCGAAAATACATGGAAAAGCTATTGAGGTACTGCCAAAATTATGCAGAGAAGTTCTCGCAAAACAGTCCAAATTTGCTTTTTATGGGCCGAACGGGACTTGGAAAAACACATCTTGCTCTCGCTATTGCAGATTCAGTCCTCGGAAAAGGATACGATGTTCTGTATACCAGTTCTGCAGCTTTGGCGGCACAATTAGGAAAAGAGCATTTTAATTATGCCAATAACGATGAATGGCTTACGGCGTGCCAAGAGGCAGATTTGTTAATTCTGGACGACTTAGGGACAGAATACATTACCCCGTTAACAATCAGTGTTTTGTATGAACTTATTAACACACGCATGCTGACACACAGACCAACGATATATACAACCAACATCACAGACCAGAATATTTTTGTCGCTCGATATACCGAAAAAGTCTCCAGTAGAATGCTGGGCGGTTGTAAAATGTTCAAGTTTTTCGGAGATGACCAGAGATTAAAATGAGCGCCCGCTGTCTGGTTCGCTTGCAATTTGCTGCAAAGTTCATATACTTATATTATTCCAAAAAATAAAAGCAAGCAAACATTCAAAATCAACATACCGCCATCTTATTATGAGGTGACGGTATTTTTTGTTTGCTACAGGTGCGAATG
>ULNB01050007.1_pt1 | contig 13829 bp, 15 predicted proteins | sample 1951811 | NCBI WGS metagenome assembly ULNB01 (sample SAMEA4835566, study PRJEB28245) | human gut metagenome | biome: gut microbiome; material: fecal sample | place: Denmark | collected 2008
ATGGTAAAGGTTGCTAAGATTGATGCAGATTCCTATGGCGGCTCCTGCGGCACAAACCAAAGTAGCCTTGGCAAAATGTGCCATTTTTCCCTGACGGATGGCATCCACCAAGAAAGCGATGACCATAAACAGGATGATGAACAGATAATAATAAGTCATCTGAACATGGTTGGCATTCACTTCAAATGCAGAGAAGATCGCCGTGACAATAAATCCCCACAGGTATTTCCCCCGATATGCCAACACCACGCCGGCTATCATCGGTGGCAGATATGCCAACGCCATGACCTTCCAGATATGCCCAGCGGCGATAATGATAAAGAAATAACTGGAAAAGGCCCAGATAATAGAGCCTAACACCGCTAATTCCTGACGGAAGTCGAAAGCACGAAGCAAAATATAAAAGCCTAACAGGTAAGCAAACACATACCATACATTCTCTGGCAATCCCAAATGGTACACCTTCTCGGCTACAGACAATGCGTCCGTACTGGTGTAGGAAGGCGAGGTCTGGTAGGTTGGCATACCACTGAAAGTCGCATTGGTCCAACGGGTTCGATGCCCTGTCTTCTGATAATATTCCGCCGCTTCCTGTCCGGCTCCCCTTCCAGCGGATGCATCATGCTGATAGAGGATACGGCCATCCATGTCGGCTGGCATGAAATAGACAAAAGAAATGATGGCAAAGAACACGATTGCCAGCACGTCAAGCAAATATTTTTTCAATGCTTTCATTATATCATAAACGTTTATTAATTTGATGCAAAGTTAAGCAAATCAGGCGAATATTGCCAATTATTTGGAATAAAAGTTGTAAATTTGCACAAGAAAGGAATATAGACAAATGAAAATAGGTATCATCGTCGCCATGGACAAGGAATTCACTCAGTTGAAAACCTTGCTTGACGACAGTCAGACGGAACGCCACAACCATAAGGACTTTGTCCTCGGCAGAATAGAAGACAAGGACATTGTCATGCAGCAATGTGGCATAGGGAAAGTGAACAGCACGATCGGTGCTGTGGAAATGATCGACCAGTACCATCCCGACTTAGTCATCTCTACAGGAGTGGCAGGTGGAGCCGACATATCCTTAGAAGTAACGGATGTCGTGGTGAGCTCTTCTTGTGTCTATCATGATGCCTATTGTGGCACTGACTGTGAATATGGACAGATCATGGGTATGCCTGCACAATATCCTACGCCTCGGGAACTGGTGCAAAAGGCAATAGCGCTCAACTGCGGGACGAAAGTCCATGCGGGGTTGATCGTGAGCGGTGACTGGTTCGTCGATAGCCGGGAAAAGATGAAAGCGATCTTAGACAAGTTTCCCAAAGCAATGGCGGTGGACATGGAAAGTTGCTCGATCGCCCAGACTTGTTATCAATACAAGACTCCGTTTGTATCCTTCCGCATCATCAGCGACGTACCGCTGAAGGACGACAAGGCTGCCCAATACTTCGATTTCTGGAATAGGATGGCAGAAGGTTCGTTCAACGTAACCAAGCATTTCTTACTGAATATTTAATGATCAATTATGAAAAAGATACCAAGTTTTACTATCGACCACAACCGACTCTTACGTGGTATTTACGTGAGCCGCAAGGATGAGGTCGGGAATGAGACCGTCACCACTTTCGACATCCGGATGAAAGAGCCCAACCGGGAACCCGTCCTCCATCCGGGCGCATCCCATACCATTGAGCATTTGGCGGCAACCTTCCTTCGCAACGACCCGATTTGGAAAGACAGGATCCTCTACTGGGGACCCATGGGATGCCTGACAGGATTTTACCTATTGATGAAAGGTGACCTGACATCTGGCGATATCGTTGAGTTGATGAAAGCAACGTTTAGCTTTATTGCTGACTTTGAAGGTGAAATACCCGGTGCTGCCCCCAAGGACTGCGGCAACTATCTGCTGCACGACCTGCCCATGGCTAAGTGGGAAGCCCAGAAATTCAGAAGTGAAGTATTAGATCAGATAACAGAAAAAAATCTCTTCTACCCTGAGTAGAAGAGATTTTCCTGATGCTTATAGATTAAATTTATATCCTACCGTGAATGTGAACACGCTGTTCTTGCTTTTATCCTCCACCTTAAAGACTTTGGTCAGCCCATAATAATAGCGGGCATCAAGCACTACGTTCTCGTATTCATAAGAGAGTCCTACCGGAATCGCAAAGTCAATCGTGTGCATCTGGTCTTTCATTGATTGGCTATGCTTCACGATATCCCCATATTCTTTTTGCTCTTTCCCATCAATGATCACAGTGTTTATCGACTGTGACTTGTATTTGAACTTGGCAGCCAACAAGATACCCATCTGGACGCCAGCTTTAACGGCAAGCCCTGGGGCAACATATACATTTGCCATCAAGGGTATATTCAGTTCATGAACGTCCATGCGGCAATTGCTGATGCCATATAAAGTCTTGTCCGCGTACTCCCGGTGCTCCTTGTAAAGATTCCCTTGCATGGCATACATCACGCCTAAGCTAAAGCTGTAGATGTCTCCAGCCTGGTACTCTACCTCAGCTCCAGCAGTACCTCCCAACTTCGCCCGAGACTTGACCTTCTCTTCATTATTGGTCTCAGTTGCAACATACATGTCATTATTCGTGACGTTGGCAACGCTGACTCCCACCCGGGGAGTGACGGAGAAAGTGCCGATCCTATGCTGGGCACTTGCGGTCAGGACTGATGCCAGGCAAACAGCCGATAAGATGATCTTCTTCATAATCGATGCGCTTTTATGGGAATAACGGGACAATTCCTTTTATATTGCTTGGAGCGAAAGGACTATTTACTCTTTATTGGCACGCTTACGCTCTAAGTGATCCAAGACGATTTTCCGCATACGGATACTCTTCGGGGTCACCTCCACATATTCATCTCCCTTGATATACTCAAGGCATTCCTCCAAGCTCATCACGGTTTTCGGAATGACCCGCGCCTTTTCATCCGAGCCACTGGCGCGCACATTCGTCAACTGCTTTGCCTTGGTCACGTTGATAACGAGGTCGTTGTCATGAACATGTTCCCCAACAACCTGGCCTCCATACACTTCCTCTCCAGGATCGATGAAGAATTTTCCACGATCCTGCAACTTATCAATGGAATAGGCATAAGCTGTTCCCGTCTCCATGGCGATCATACTGCCATTGGTACGGCGCACGATCTCACCCTTGTAAGGCTGGTACTCCTTGAAGCGATGGGCCATGATAGCCTCGCCTTGCGAAGCAGTCAGGACATTGGTGCGAAGCCCAATGATACCCCTTGCCGGAATATCGAAGTCTATATTGACACGGTCGCCCTGGGTCTCCATGGATGTCAGGTCACCCTTACGACGTGTCACCATATCAATCATCTTGCTGGAATATTCCTCTGGGACATTGATCGTCAGTTCTTCAACAGGCTCACACTTCACCCCATCTATTTCCTTGTAGATCACCTGGGGCTGACCCACCTGTAGCTCATACCCCTCACGGCGCATGGTTTCAATCAGCACAGAGAGATGCAGGACACCTCGCCCACTGACAATCCAGCGATCCGTAGAGCCTTCCACGGGAGTGACGCGAAGGGCAAGGTTCTTTTCCAATTCCTTCTGCAGACGGTTGCCGACGTGGCGACTGGTGCAAAACTTTCCTTCGCGACCAAAGAACGGACTGTCATTGATCGTGAAGAGCATGCTCATCGTTGGCTCGTCAACCGCGATGGGTGGCAGCGGCTCCGGGTTTTCGAAGTCGCAAATGGTATCTCCGATCTCGAAATTGTCCAATCCGATCACGGCGCAGATATCGCCAGACTCCACTTGGTCCTTTCGGACATGGCCCATTCCCTCGAAAGTATGGAGCTCCTTGATCTTGGTCTTCTCCTGCGTTCCGTCACGATGGCAGATCGTGATGTTCATGCCATCCTTCAGCACGCCACGATGGACGCGACCGACGGCGATACGACCCGTGTAGTTGGAATAGTCCAAGGACGTAATCAACATCTGTGGGGTACCTTCCAAGTGCTTCGGTGCGGGAATTACCTCTACGATCTTGTCCAAGAGGTAATCAATGTTGTCCGTAGGCTTCTTCCAGTCCTCAGCCATCCAGCCTTGCTTAGCAGAGCCATACACCACGGGGAAGTCAAGTTGGTCCTCGGTAGCATTCAAGGAGAACATCAGGTCGAACACCATTTCATAAACTTCCTCAGGGCGGCAGTTGGGCTTATCCACCTTGTTGACGACAACGATAGGTTTCAAACCGATCTGCAAAGCCTTCTGAAGGACGAAACGCGTCTGGGGCATCGGGCCCTCAAAAGCATCCACCAACAGGAGACATCCATCTGCCATGTTGAGCACGCGCTCCACTTCGCCACCAAAGTCAGAGTGACCCGGGGTATCCAATATATTGATTTTTGTGCCTTTCCAATTGATTGATACGTTCTTTGAGAGGATGGTGATCCCTCGTTCGCGTTCCAGGTCATTAGAGTCCAACACCTGGCCGCTGTTATCCTGGCCATCACGGAAGAGCTTTCCGGCTAGCATCATCTTGTCAACCAATGTTGTCTTTCCATGGTCGACATGTGCAATAACTGCAATGTTACGAATGTCTTGCATTGACTATCTTACCTTAAAATAATATCTAAAAACGGTTGCAAAGGTACAAAGAAAAATCGAATTATGCCTTATAGGCTATAAAAAACTTCTATATTTTTTGGATAATTACAAAAGAATAGCTACCTTTGCACCGCATTTCCGGAAACTCCGGTGCATTCGACTGTGTAACAACGTTTTGATTAAGGCGTTGCAGCGCACGAAGGATGTAATTATTTATTCATTAATCAAACAAATTATGTATTTAGATCAAGCAAAGAAGTCTGAGATCTTCGAGAAGTATGGTGCATCAGTAAAGGACACGGGTTCTGCAGAGAGCCAAATTGCTTTATTCTCTTTCCGCATCGCTCACCTGACTGAGCACCTGAAAAAGAACCACAAGGACCACGTGACCGCACGTGCCTTGACACAGCTCGTCGGTAAGCGCCGTGCCCTGCTCAACTACTTGTACAAGCTCGACGTCGAACGCTATCGTGCCATTATCAAAGCACTCGGCCTCCGTAAATAAAGTACAGAGAGAAGAAATAGGAAGTGGGACTGCCGCAAGCATTCCCACTTTTTTTGTCTCTTATCGCAAGGTGAGGAAGCTCACCTATTGACATCTGTTTTCAACAAAAAAGCAAGAGGTGACCTTTCATGTTTCATCAGATGACCTTTTGAGCTCCAATTGATGGTCTTTTAGGAGGCAGGAGATAACCTTTTGAGTGACGGGAGATGACCTCTTGCGAAAAGATTGATGAGCTGTTTGTAAAAGCCTGATGACAAGGCTAGCTTCATCTCCTGATTTCACCCAAAGGCTTCATGACGAAATCGCGTTCTGCCATCAAGGGATGAGGGATCTTCAGGTCAGGTTCGTCAACGCGCAAGTCATCATACAGGAGGATATCAATGTCAATGACACGGTCGTGATATGCCCCGTCCTGCGTCTTCTCCACTCTGCCTAAGTCTTTTTCTATCTGCTGTGTTGTCTCTAACAACTGGCGGGGAGCGAGCTCCGTTTCGACGCATACCGCGGCGTTGATGAAGTCATTGGGGGACTCGAAACCCCAGGGCTTGGTCTCATAGAAGGAAGAAAGTCGCTTGACTTCCCCTACCCTAAGACCAATATCGGCAACCGCATCCCGGATCATCCGCTTACGGTTGCCGATATTAGAGCCCAATCCTAAGTATACTGTATGCATGGATTAATCGTTCACAATGAGGAGGGCGTCACCATAACAGCCAAACTTATAGCCGTTCTTGACCGCTAAGTTATAAGCCTCCATCACCAAATCATAGCCGCCAAAGGCTGCCGTGGTCATCAGTAAGGTAGACAAAGGATGATAGAAATTGGCTATCATCGTATCGGCAAGTCCAAACTCATAAGGCGGGAAGATAAACTTATTCGTCCATCCATCGAACTCTTTCAGCAGTCCGTCCGTTCCGACCGCGGTCTCCGTAGCCTTGACCACGCTGATGCCGACCGCACAAACATGATGTCCCTCCGTTTTCGACTTGTTGACAAGGTCGCAAGCCTCCTTGTTCACGAACATCTGCTCGGAGTCCATCTTATGCTTGGTCAGGTCCTCCACTTCGATGTCGTGGAAATTGCCCAACCCACAATGCAAGGTGATAAAAGCAGAGTTAATGCCTTTGATTTCCATCCGCTTCATCAGTTCCCTACTGAAATGGAGCCCTGTTGCAGGGGCTGTGACCGCCCCCTCATTCTTGGCAAAGATACACTGGAAGTCCTCCTGGTCCTCCAAGGTTGCAGGACGGTCGAACTCTCCCTCAGCATTCTTGTGGTCGATGATATAATGGGGCAGCGGTGCCTCTCCTAAGGCAAACAGCTCGCGTTTGAACTCATCATGCGGGCAATCATAGAGGAAGCGCAGGGTACGTCCACGGCTGGTCGTGTTGTCGATGACCTCTGCCACCATCGTTCCACTGTCATCGAAGAACAGCTTATTGCCGATGCGGATCTTGCGGGCAGGCTCCACGAGCACATCCCAGAGTCGCATTTCCTCATTGAGCTCACGCAGGAGGAACACCTCGATCTTGGCATCCGTCTTCTCCTTGGTGCCATACAACCGGGCGGGGAACACTTTCGTATCATTGAAGATGAAGGTATCGCCCTCATCGAAGTAATCGATTACATTCCTGAAGTCCAGATATTCGCCCTCAATGGGATTTCCCTTTTCATCCTTCTTGAACATCTCGATTCGCTGAGATTGCTTATGCAGCACCATCAGACGGCACTCATCCCGGCGGGTGACGCGGAAAGAGCCTTTCGTCCCATCATCGTTCGTGTACTCATGGACGATACTATGGGGGTACAATGCCACCTGGTCCTCAGGCAACTTGAATTTAAATTGAGATAACTTCATGACTGTATAATCTCCTTTCTATGATTTAGTATTTTCTATTTCCTGGTGATCCAACCACTCTCCGAAATGATCGAAATCAATACACTCGTCCAACTTGACATCCCCGACCCGTGTCCTGCACAAGGCTGTCAGGAATGCGCCACTGCCCAAAGCACGCCCTATGTCCCGTGCTAAGGAGCGAATATAGGTACCTTTCCCGCAGACCACCCTGATGCTCATCTGCATGGCATCCGGATCAAAGTCGGTCAACTCGATCTCATCAATGTGGACCACCTTCGGCTTTAGCTTCACTTCCTGTCCGTCCCGACGCAATTGGTAGGCACGGTCGCCATTGATCTTGCAGGCGCTATAAGACGGCGGGACCTGCTCGATATCACCGATGAACCGCGGCAAGATGCCCAAGATCAGCTCCCTGGTAATATGCTTGGTTGGGTACACCTGGTTGACCGTATGCTCACGGTCATAGCTGGCCGTGGTAGCCCCCAACTGAAGGGTGGCCGTATATTCCTTCGTGTGATATTGCAAGCTCTCGATCTTCTTGGTAGCCTTGCCCGTACAAAGGATCAAGACACCTGTTGCCAATGGGTCTAACGTTCCCGCATGCCCCATTTTCACCTTTTTCCCTACTCGCTTGGATACCAGATAGCGGATATGTGCCAAGGCACCGAAGCTCGACATCCGATAGGGCTTGTTGATATAGATAATCTCGCCTTCCTGAAAATTCATTTAGTCAACCATTACGAGTGAATGACCGGTCAAGAGCAGGATGAGAATGATCCCGCCTACGATAATACGATACCAGCCGAATGCCTTGAATCCATATTTCGTCAGGAACCCAACAAACCATTTCATGGCAAGGATCGCGACGACGAAGGCGATGAAGCACCCTAAGACCAGCAAGAAGATATTCTGCGAAGTAGCCCAGTCGTTGGACTCGCCAAACATCTCGATCAGGTCGAGCAAGGTTGCGCCTGCCATGGTAGGGACTGCCAAGAAGAAACTAAATTCCGCAGCTTTCTTCCTGGTCAGTTTCTGCTGCATTCCTCCCACGATCGTAGCCATGGACCGGCTGACGCCTGGGATGACAGAGATACACTGGAAGAGCCCGATCTTGAAAGCCCGTTTCTCATCCACCTTGTTCTCGTCTGTTCCCTTGTTGAAGATCCGGTCGCAGAACAACATGAAGACTCCTCCCACGACCAACATCACCGCCACGACGGTGACACTGTCAAGCAACCAATCCAACAGACCGCTTTTCTTCGCGGCCAAGCCTATCACCACTGCCGGGAGAACGCCTATGACCAACAGCCAATAGAAGTGGAACCGGTGGTAGAAGACCTTCCAACCACGAAGGATTCCTTTCCATATCTTCTTCCATCCATGGCATCCCGCGTAATAAACATCCCGCGGTTCAAGGCCGGGCACAGGGGAATGGTCGAGGGCAAAGAACCTCTTCCAATACAGACATACCACAGAAAGGATGGCCCCAAACTGGATAATAAAGGTAAAAGCATGAACAAAGGGATCCCCTTGTCTTACGCCCAACAAGTTCTGTGTGATGATCATGTGCCCCGTGCTGGACACTGGGAGGAATTCGGTCAATCCTTCCACAATGGCTATAATGATAGTCTGCAGAGTCGTCATTATTCTTCCTTCTTGTCAGCCGTATCCTTGTCCTTGGGTCTACGGACAATCGCATAAATCATAAACACGAACCCGAACAGGCAGACCACAGGTGCCACCTTGATACGCCTCACGCTGAAGATGTCCGGATCATAATGAGTCTCCGTAGAACCGCTCCCACTCATCAACAGGAAGCCTACGATGACGACCAACATGCCAATTGCCAACAAAATGAAGTTGACCTTATCAAATGCGAAATTCTTCTTATCCATTGTCTTTAATTATATCTTATACAATTCCCCGGCCTTCATCCTCAGGAACTTATTGACTGAAATGTTCGCGCAGATAGCCGTGATAATAATGCCAAATAGGAAAACTGACGCTGCCGTGATGGCCATGACCTGCCATGTGACTACCGTCAAGATGTCCGGCTCATAGTTGTAAAGCGCAAACACGCAACCCGACAGGACAAGGCAAGCAACGAAGGCTGCGATGACCCCTTCCCAGATCGCCCTTCTGACAAAAGGCCGTCGGATAAATCCCCAGGAAGCTCCCACCAATTTCATCGTGTGGATGGAAAAGCGCCGAGCATACACGCTCAGCCGGATGGTATTATTGATCAGGGAGAAAGAGACAAACGTCAGGAGGATGGCGAGCACGACCAAGACCAAGCCAATCCGATACAGGTTCTGGTTGACTTTATCCACCAAGTCTTTCTGATAATTGATCTCACTGACCTTGGGATACTTGCGCAATTCCTTGGAAATCCATTTCAAGGAATCATTGTTGGCATAATCCGAAGTCAACGTGATCTCAATGGAAGACGGGAATGGGTTCACGCCATTGGTAAACTCAGAAGGATCAGTGCCCATTGCCTTGGTCGCTTCCTTCAAAGACTCCTCTTTGCTGATGTAATGGATTTGCTTGATATAAGGGCGCATCTTCAACGAAGAACAGATCTGTTGCGCCTCCGGGTCCGTCATGTCTTGCTCTAACATCATGGTTACCACAAGGTTCTCTTTTACATAGGAAGACAGATTCCGTCCTGCAAGGACAGAGAAGACGACCAATCCTAACAAAATGAGCACCAATGCGGTGCTGATACATAGAGTAATGGCCTGCAAGCCATGACGGTTGCGGGTTTTATTTCGCTTTTTTCCCATTCCTTAAAGGCTATAATAATCCAAATTTGGTGCAAAGTAACAAAAAAAAAGTTGATTAAACGAGGGATTAACTACTATTAACTTCGCAAGCAGAAGAAAACAATTTGTTTTGAAACGCTTGCGAATACTTCGATGGTCTACTTTCTCATTTTCGCCGCTTCCCATCCTAACAAGGCAGCCTTACGCTCGGAGCCCCAGTGATAGTTGCCTATACATCCTGTTGCGCGAATCACTCGATGGCATGGAATGAGAAGGGCGACAGGATTCTTAGCAACCGCTGAGCCCACGGCACGACAAGCTTTTGGCTCGTGGATAACCCTTGCCAAATCGCCATAGGTAGTCATCCCACCCATAGGGATCTTAAGGAGAGTTTCCCATACCTTGAATTGAAACTCAGTTCCTTTTAGGTGGAGTTTGATTTCATCAAGATCCCTCCAGTCACTCTCGAAGATGGCAAGTGTCTTCTGCTGAAAGTCATCCTCGCCAAAAGAATACTTGGCATTAGGAAACTTTGACTTCAGGGCAACAAGAGCACTATCTCTATCGTCGGCGAACTCCATGAAGCATATACCTTTTTCCGTTGAAGCCACAAGGATTTCCCCAAATGGAGAGATAGCAAAATGATAATGGATGTGCAATTGTTCACCCCCGTTCCGGTATTCACCAGGTGTCATCCCTTCTATGGTCACAAACAGATCGTAAAGTCGTCCAGGGGAAGACAATCCCGTGCGCCCGGCAACGTCAAGCAACGATAGGCGCGTCTCCATCATGATGCGCTTGGCATAGTTCACATTCAGGAATTGCAGGAAATGCTTGGGGGACACGCCAGCCCACTCCTGAAACATACGCTGGAAATGATATGGGCTCATAGCAACAGCTTCCGCCACCGTCCTCAAGTCAGGTTGCTCTCCACGATGGTTCCGGATGTAACCGATAGCCTTGGCTATTCGATCGAAATCATATTGTGATTGCGTTATTTTCATTTTCTCAGCGATAAGTTCTCGAAACCGACAACCTCTGTCTTGCAGAAGCATCCGGCCTCATCCTTATTTAGAATTTTCATCTCTTTTCTCCTTTTTGATGCAAATTTAGTGATATTTTGCGATACATGCAACCCAAAAGTTGCTAAATCAATCAATTCGAAGAACGTCTTTGCCATTGTAAATGCTCATCGGTTACAAACGCATGCAATCAAAGTTGTCATCTAACAGAAATAGATTTTTCGTTAGGTAGCGATTCCTTAAAAGCTATGCAGCGAAGATCTTTTTCTATATAGAATTTCAAGAACTTACTGATAATTTCTTATTCTCACATCAATGCCGCTGCCCTTGAGCAATTCAGCGACCTTGTGGATGTCGGTGTCGGAATAGTGGTAAGGGAACAACACTTTGGGACGGATCGTCCTTGCAGCTTTGGCACACTGTTGGGGCGTCATCGTAAAGGGCTGGTTAGTGGAGAGGAAAGCCACATCAATGTCTTTGATGCCCTCCATCTCGGGTATATCTTCTGTGTCGCCACTAATATAGATACGGAATCCATCAAGGGTGAGAATGAATCCATTATCACGTCCTTGGGGGTGGTACTGGGTCCTTCCGGGAGTCGTGTTGTAAGCAGGAACAGCCTCAATAGCCATGCCATCGGCGAATTGCAACTTGTCCTCAGGATGCATCACCCTACCCTTCCCTATGATTTTGGCGCAACGCTCATTCGTAATGATCTGGGTCGAAGACTTTACTAACTGGCGGATGGCCACAGTGTCGCAATGGTCGAAATGCTCATGGGTGACGAGGATGAGATCAGCCTTGGGGAACTTACCGTAGTTGGTCTCCGGCTTTACTTTCCTGACGGGATCCACTTCTATCTCCTTGCCATCATAAGTGATTCGGATGCTGCCGTGCTTGATGGCGGTAAAGGTGATCTCCTTGCCACTCCGGGTCTTAAACGTGTCAACCTGCTGGTTGTCCTTGCTGCCGCTACATGCTGCGAACGCAAAGGTTGCCATCATGAGCAATAGTGTTGATAGAATGCTCTTTTTCATACAGTCTTTCTCCTTTACGATTTCTGGATATGAATGCAAAAATACAAAGATTTGGCGAAAAGGAGGCAAAATACATTGAATTTTAAAACGAACGTTTTCGATTCATATCATGATCCGTATATAAATGATGAAGCTATCACACAAAATTCTCGAGAGAATTTAGCGAAACATGTGCTTTTCCTGTCAACCTTGTGTCAACCTTTGACAACCTCAAAACAGGTTGCAAGCCCGATAAACACTGGGATTTGACAACCTGTCAACCTTTTGCATAAAAAATCTCTAGTATACAGATACAAAATGAAAAAAGCAAGAGCGAGGATCTTCACCTTTATGATTACAAGATAATCTATGTAGGTTTCATCTCTTTGTCTGAAAACGAGTCAGTTGATTGTCAATATACGACTCATAAAATTTGGTTAAGTGGATGAATTATGCTTATATTATATAGTCAATTCTCTATTCTTCGTTACAAATATAGCCAAAAACGATGTAATTCCATAGGAAAATGTCTCCTATTTTTCAATATTAAAAAAAAATAGCAATTAGGAAACCGCCTAGTTAATGCTTGTTAAAGTCGTTTTCGAAGAAGTCAGCAGGCATGCAATTCCTACCAAACGGTAACTATAAGACCAAAAAGTGCCTTCTTGCAGGGTATGTTTTTTTACCTTAACTTTGCAACTGAAAACAAGACGAGATGACAACCAAAGCGGTTGGCAATCAGTCAAGTAAGAAACAAAATACTCACTATTAAATACAGAAAGGATACAAGTTATGGCAAATGTAGTTTTAATCGGTGCAACAGGATTCGTAGGTTCAGCAGTGCTCAACGAGTTGCTCTCCCGTGGTCACAAGGTAACGGCAGTGGTGCGCAATGTCTCTAAGCTGCCCAAGAACGACAACCTCACAACTGTGGAAGAAGATGTGGCCAACGTCGATGCCATCGCCGACATCGCCAAGGGCAAGGATGCCGTCATTTCGGCCTACAACCCCGGTTGGACCAACCCCGACATCAAACACCTCATCGAGGTGAATTATCCCAAGATCGCGGAGGCTGTGAAGAAGAGTGGCGTGAGCCGTCTGCTCATCGTTGGTGGTGCCGGCACGCTGTTTGTCAAGCCAGGTCTGCGCGTGGTTGATTCCGGTGCTATCCCTGCCGAGATCATGGACGGTGTGCGTCCTCTGGGCGACTTTTACCTCAACAACCTGATGAATGAGCACGACCTCGACTGGGTGTTCTTCTCTCCGGCAGGTGCCTTTGAGGATGCAGACAAAGGACAGCGCACGGGCAAGTTCCGTCTGGGCAAAGACGACCTCATCGTTGACCCGGCAACAGGCATAAGCCACATCTCCGTTCAGGATTATGCCGTGGCCATGGTCGACGAACTAGAGAAGCCTGCTCACCACAAGGAGCGCTTCACTATCGGATACTAAACAATATGACAAGGGGCGGTCGTTGGGCCGCTCTTATTTATTAAAAACAAGACGATGATACAACAGGCATTGGACTTTCTGAAGTCACACATTGAGGTGGCCTTTGCCACCTGCGAGAGAGGACGGCCGCACATCCGCGTGTTCCAGATCATGAAGCAGGAGGGCACCACGCTCTACTTTGCCACCTCGCCCGAGAAGCAGGTGTACAAGCAGTTGCACGAGAATCCCAACATAGAAATCATGGCCAGCGAGGGCGACGTGTTCGTGAAGTGCAGCGGACGGGCTGACTTTCACGTCGACGATGCCACGGCGCGGTGGATTTACGACCACAACCCCGTACTGCCACGGCTCTACACCAGCTACGACAAACTCGCTTATTTCAAGATGGACATCGAGCTGATGGACCATTACGACCTCAGGCCCACGCCGCCCCTCTTCAAACACTACGACCTCACCAACAACACAGAAGCAAACGGGTATGTCGGAGAACGATACAGCAAGGCTTGACAACCTCGACATGCTCATCAACAGTCTGATGAACGACGGCGGCCAGCATCTCGCTATTCCCCATGACCTCAAGGGCAAGCAGCAGCTCATGCGTG
>ULNB01052555.1_pt1 | contig 13737 bp, 10 predicted proteins | sample 1951811 | NCBI WGS metagenome assembly ULNB01 (sample SAMEA4835566, study PRJEB28245) | human gut metagenome | biome: gut microbiome; material: fecal sample | place: Denmark | collected 2008
AAGCTGCCATCTGGCAAACAAGCATTGAGGAAACGACCGCATCCTTATCCCGTGCGTGTGTGCCGACAAGGTAGCCGTAGCTCTCCTCATAGCCGATAACAAACTCTCTGTCACCGGACTTTTCATATCTGTTAATCTGATCGCCGATATACTTAAATCCTGTGAGCGTTTCGGCAACCTGAAGTCCGAAGCTTCTTGCAATGTTTGCACCAAGCTCACTTGTAACGATAGTCTTAACAAGAGTTGACTTGCCGTTAAGAGAAGCCTTCTTCATGTTGAGCACAAAGTTAACGAGAAGAGCACCCATCTGATTACCTGTGATGAGAACGTATTTGCCGTCATGCTTTACGCCTGCGCCGATACGGTCACAGTCGGGGTCGGTTCCGAAAACGAGGTCGGCATCCTCACGCTCAGCCTGCTTGAGAGCGAGGGTAAGAGCGTCCTTCTCCTCGGGATTCGGGGAACGAACGGTTGAGAAATTGCCGTCCGGAAGCTCCTGCTCCTTAACGACAGAGATGTTCATACCCTCAAGAATCTTTCTGACAGGAATATTGCCCGTGCCGTGAAGCGGAGTGTAAACGATCTTGATATTCGAAGGTTCTTCATAAAGAGACTGCTTCTTAACCTCTTTGAGGAATGCGTCAAGCACCTCTGCACCGATAGGCTGATAAAGGCCTTTCTTCGCAGCTTCCTCAAGATTCATATGCGGAACCGCCTTAAGGTCCTCAATCGCATTTACATAGCCGATAACCTTGTTTGCCTGATCGGGGCAAAGCTGGCAGCCTGTTTCGTCATAAATCTTGTAGCCGTTATATTCCTTCGGGTTGTGGCTGGCCGTGACAACCGCACCTGCCGTACAGCCGAGATGTCTTACAGTAAACGAGAGAACCGGAGTCGGCATAAGTGTATCATAAAGATAAACCTTAATTCCGTTTGCACAGAGAACTTCTGCGGCATAAATTGCAAACTGTCTTGAATTATTTCTTGAATCATGAGCAATCGCAACGCTCTTTTCGCCGTCAAATTCGGCTTTAAGATAATCCGCAAGACCCTGAGTAGCCTTGCTTACGGTATATTTGTTCATTCTGTTGGCACCTGCACCCATGATTCCTCTCAGGCCGCCTGTGCCGAACTCGAGATCCTTATAAAATCTGTCCTCAATTTCTTTTTCATCGGTGATTGCGAGAAGCTCTGCCTTTGTATCTTCATCAAAGCCGAGCCACTGCTGATACTTTTCTTTGTAGTCCATAACTATGCTCCTTTACATAAGAAAAATTTAATTTTTCCCTCATATTTCTCCATATAAATCATACCACAAATGTACCCCTTAGTCAACGGACAAAGGCTATTTTATAATATATTTTATGCGACATAAATCGGAAAAATTTCAGTTTAATTATTGAAGCTGAAAATCCGACCCTCAAACGAAGGTCGGATTTTTTAGTGTCATTTTATTTTTTATTTCTCTTTTTCTTTATAATTATAACCGCAACAACAATCACAACGGCGGCAATTACAAAATAAGGACTTGCACCGAGAACAAATACGCCGAGATTTCTGAAAAACTGTCCGATATCGTAAAGGCTCTCGGAGAATTTTTCACTGACCTGTGAGCCGAAGCTTGTTGGAGTTTTCTTCACCCGCTCTACCTCGGAAATATTAATTAAAACCTCAGAATATGCAATTCGCTGATCATAGTTTTTCTTCTGCGATTTAAGTGATTCAAGCTCTCCCCTGACGCTTGTCAGTCTTTCCTGAACATTCATTGTATCCTGAACGTTTTCGCATTTTTCAAGTATACCGAGCAAGGCTTTTTCTTCCGTTTCAAGTGCTTTGATTTGGCTCTCTGTATCGGTATAATCATCTGTCACATCCGCCGTTTCAACATTCTTTGATGTGATCGTTCCGGATTTTTCAAGAAAATCAAGAAATTCGTCAAGCTTTTCGGCAGGGACGCAAACGTTTGTGTCAACCGTCAGATAACCGTTGTACTTGCTTTGATTGAGCGACGAGGTGTAGCCCTTGAGTGAGCTTATCTGCGAATTGATATTTTTAATCAGCTCGTCAGCGTTTTTGGTTTCCAACCTGACGGAAGCTTTTTTTATCAGCTTCTGCGAAGATGCTGATGCAGCGTTCGCATTGTCGTATGATCCGGCACTTTCGTTAGCGTTGCCTCCGCCGTTTGAATTGTTATAGCTGTATGTGCCGCTGTCGCCGACCTCAATCGAACTTTTGCTTTGAAAAAGTGAAGTGCCTGCTCCGTAAGCTCCGCCTATCAAAACCGCAACAGCAAGACAGGCGGCGATAATTGCCGTAATTCTTTTGTTTCTTTTAAGATTTGCCGAACGAGTCGGTTTCATCTCCGAAATCTTATTTTTGAGCGAATCGGGAGCATGAAGCTCATCGACTTCTCTGATGTAATCTTTTTTATTCATCGTCAAAACCTCCGATCATTTCTTTCTTTAACATGGCTCTGCCACGGCTGAGCCACGAAAGGACGGTATTCGGCTTTGCATCGAGAATTTTTCCGATTTCCTTGGCGGTATATCCCTCATAATAGTGAAGGTAAACCGCATTGCGGTAGTTTTCGGGCAACGCTCTGACCGCTTCAAGAACGGAATCCTCTTTTTGCACCGTATCATTCGGCAAGGGAGACTCACAAAGCACGATTTTTGAATTTTTTCTCAGCTCGTCACGGCAAAGATTGATCGTTACACGGATCAGCCATGCCTTCAAATGCTCCGAACCTCTGAAAGTCTTTTCGCTTTCAAGGAGCTTGACAAACACAGCCTGTGTAATGTCCTCCGCATCGGCAGGCCTTGACGAATTATGTACCGCAACACGGTAAACCGTATCGGTAAACTGAGAAAATGCGTATGGGAAAGCGTCCTTTCCCGACATAAAAAATATCATGATATTGCCCCCTTTCACCTATAATACGTTTTGACGGTAAAAATTATTGCACGAATAAGATAAAAAGCAATCACCCGAAGCAGAGAGAAAGCCTCCCCTTTTTCAAGGAGAGGCCGTATTAACTCAGAATATAAAGCTCCAGAAATCGCCGAAACCTTTTTTGCCGAAGATAAGAGTCAAAATCTTTGCCGTTGCGCCGAGCACAGAAGTGAGAACAACTGTTGTCTTGTCAGGCTCGGAAGCCGGCTTATAGTCGCCTCTCATGAGTCCGTCGTAATCAAGCTGTTCCTTAACCTCTTCCGTTGCAAGGTCATACTTTGCAACAAGCTCCGCCATGATCGAACGCATGTTTTCGGTCGTCTTGTCGTCCGTTGCGGGATCAATTATCGTGTTTGCGATAACAGCGTTTGCGTCGGCAACTGCCTTTTTAAGTGCTGCATCATCCTCAGCCGAAAGAACGCCAAGCTTGAACACCTGCTCTGCGTCGCCGAGATAACGGTTAAGCTTCTTGAGGTTTCTGACATTATTGAACTGCGGATATGTATCCTTGCAATTGTCAATGCTCTTCACCTTGTTCATTGCGATATCGTAAGCAAGTTTAAGTGCGATATTGTTGTTTGTAAGCTCATGATACTGCTTGTTGAAGTACCATGTCGTCTTTTCAAAATAAGCTGTTGATGTGTCGATCGAGCCGTCGGGAGAAACGTGGTGAGTCGGATCTGCCTTATACTCGTCACTGAATGATGTGCCTGCCGGAACATATGATGTGCCGGGTGCTGTTGAAGAAATTTCGATAACCTCATCGGAATTTGTCGAATCCTGAGTTTCAAAGAACTTGAAGAATCCGAAATCTCCGCTGCCTCCGCCGAAGCCGAGGTTGTAGCCTGCGATGAAGTAAAGCTCTGTGCCGTACTTCTCCTGCTGATACTCAAGTCTTTCCTTAAGCTCACGCTGTGCCTTTGCGTAGCTGTCGGTCTGAGCCTTTGTCTCCGCAAACTCCTCGCCCTGAAGATACTTGTCGGCGAACTCCTCATATCTGTCGGGAGGACAGAGCGAAATAAGCGATGTGTTCGGAACAATAAGCGTCTTAACAAAAGCGGAAATTATGTCATAAAGAAGGTTGTCCACTTCCTGCTTTGGAAGAATTCTTACTGCGATATTGATAAGTGAGCCCGTCATAGCGTCAACGCCGATCTGCTGAATAGCGTCGGTGTAAACCATGTCCGGAGCGTTCTCGTCAAAATCTGCAAGCATGAGGTCGGCAAATACGCTGCTGCCCTGCCATGCGCCTACAACGCTGATAATTTTTTCAATTCTGTTTGAATCGGGATAAAGATTGAGATAGTTATTTACAACGCTTGCGCCCATGCTCATCGGAACAAGGATAACCTTATCCGATCCGGTCTGCGGAAGAACAACGTTCTCTATGTAATCGTTGAGGCCCTGCGCATTCTCAAATGTGTTTGAGAAAATAGAATAGTTGTAGCAATAAACATTGTCCTCGCCTATCTCGTCAACAAGAGCCTGGCAAGGAATACGTCTGTCAAAAATTCCTCTTGCTTTCTCGTTATATCCCGAAATCGGGCACGGATAGTTGGGGGTAACAACATTGTTTACGAAAGTTCCGTCATCTTTTCTGAGATGGTCGACAAAGAGAACCTCAAGGGCACCCTTAATTGTACTCTCCGAAACAACGTCACGCTGAACTGCAATCGTTACAACCAAGCCTGCAACAAGACGAATCATCTTGACCCAGTCAATAATTGAAAAGCTTGCAAAATCCGTATTGACATGAAGCATATTCCAGCTTGCGATTTCATTACCTTCGTCGTCGTATTTATAGGTCTGCGACTGACCGATACCCGGAATGAAAACGACCGGCGTAACATCGTCCTTTGCGTTTGCCGTTATAGCCACGGCCGACATGGTGAAAACCATAATCACACAAAGAATTACGGAAATGATCTTCTTTGAAAGTTTCATAAAATAACCTCCGTTATATTTTATCAAGATAATAATAACAAATATATGAAATAAAATCAATATACAATTAGAATTTTATGGCAACATCATACAAAAATATCGTTGGAAATATTTTAAGAACGTTAGGACAATACCTCAAATATCTCTGTTATATAGCTTATAGTGTAGGTTGCACCGCTTTCAATATTCTGATTTTTTCTGTTCACCAAGCAAGAGTCAAGACCGCTGTTTATTGCACCTGCAATATCCGAGGAAGGCGAATCGCCGACCACAAGAATTTTCTTTTTGTCCCTTTCCTCGATATGCTCCAAAACATAAGCAAAATATTCCTTCTGCGGCTTATTGAAGCCGATTTCCTCGGAGATAAAAACGCCTTTTATATATTTCATTATCGGCGAGCCGTTCAGCCTGCCGTTTTGAACAATTTTCGTTCCGTTTGTCACAAGATAGAGTGAATAATTCTCGCTGAGCTTTTTGCAGGTTTCGAGTGCACCGTCAAGAATAAAGCTCGCTTGCGAAAGAAACTTCATATAAGAAAGATTAGCTTCATCGGTATCTGCAGTGACACCTGTTTTTTTAAAAAAGTCGGCAAATCTTTCATGAAAGAGCTGCTGCCGTGTCAGCTCACCCCGCTCAAGCTTTTTCCACTTTTCATCATTTATAGCCGAATAAAGCCTGCGATTCTCTTCCGTAACCGGAATATTATATTTTTCCATAAGCTTGTCTATTGCAAATTTTTCCGACTTTGAAAAGTCAAAAAGTGTTTCGTCAAGATCAAGAAGCAGCGTTGTGTATTTCATTCAGTCATTCCTTTCGCTTTGATATCTTTAATAATTCTACTCTTTTCCAAGCCGAAAATCAACAATTTAAACAATTTGTAAAAAATTTAACAATCTTTCTCTTTTCAGGTTGAAATAATGAGCTTTGGTATAGTATAATATTCCAAGAAAGTATTGGAGGCAGATAAACATGGAAATCGATATGACAAACATAACTTCGCCTGAGCTTTTGCAAAAGGAAGTTGAAAAGATGAATTCCTTCGGCGTTCGTTTGACAGGAACAAAGGCTCAAAGAAATTTTATAAAGTATCTCAAAAGCCGGATACATGACATGGGCATTGAAACTTTTTCGGATCCAAGCCGTTTCATGCGTTGGGAGGAAACAAACAAAAAGCTTGTTATCAAGGATTTGGACGAGGAATTTGAAGTTCCGATTTCTTCCGCTTTCCCCTATTCCGGAAGAACTCCTGCCGAGGGCATTACAGCACAAATGACGCTTGTTAAGGAAAAACACGTCGGATATCTCAATGCAACTGATAAAATTGCCGTCGTTGAAGTCAATGAACTTGACTTCCTGCCCAGTGAGATTGCTTTTAACGAGCGTGAAAGAAGCATACCCGAGGGATTGAAACTCCCAAGCCACTATAGCGGACCTGTTGCAACGGCGTTTGTTAACTTTCCTTTCCTTAAAATTGCGAAGCTTGCAGGTGCGAAGGGCGTTATTTGCATTTGGAAAGGCATAAACGACGATTGCATCGAGGGTCAGTACCTTCCGTTCATTCTCGACTATCAGGGAATTCCTGCCGTTTGGGTCAACTCAAAGAACGGTCAAAAGGTCATCGAAGAGGCGGAAAAAGGTGCATTCGCAACGCTCACTCTTGAAGGCATAATCGACGAATATGCAAAGACGGAATCCTTCTGGTGTGTGCTTGACGGTGAAGAAGAGGGCGAAAGCGTTATCATCAACACCCATACCGACGGCACAAACTGTATTGAGGAAAACGGTCCGATTGCAATGCTTGCAATGATTAAATATCTCAAGGATAAGCCGCTTAAGAGAACTCATATCTTCGTTTTCGTGACAGGTCACTTCAGACTGCCGAATTTTAAAAATATTGACGGCGGCGGAGTTCAGGCAACGTCGAAATGGCTGACCGCCCACAGAAGTCATTGGGACGGCAAGGAGGGTCACCTCAAAGCCGTAGCCGGAATTTCTGTTGAACACCTCGGTTGCAAAATGTGGAAAACCGATGAGAACGGTGAATACAGACAGACCGGCGACGTTGAAACCGAGATCGTTTACACCGGCAACAAGATGATGGACGATATCTATTTCAAGTCGCTTGAAGATCGCAAAAAGGTATATACCCTCACGCTCAGAGGACATAATCTTCTCCATTTCGGCGAGGGTCAGCCTCTCTTCAACTGCGGAATCCCGGAAATTGCGCTTGTCACCGCTCCCGATTGTCTCTGCGTTATCAGCGATAATAATGAAATGGACAAATTTGATGCCGAGCTTATGTACGAGCAGACAGTATCCTTCATTAAAATGGCTCTCATGATAGACAGCCTCACGGCTCAGGAAATAGGCCCGTGCGACGGATATTCAGCCATTGCCACAAAGAAAATGGTTGAGGACAGCACAGCCAAAATCAAAGAGGTTGCCTCCGAGGTTGCCTCCAAGGTTAAGGATATTCTTCCTTTCTGATTTTATAGCATAATAAAGCTCCGAAGCGTGTGCCTCGGAGCTTAAATTTTATACTGTCAATTAATTAATACCAAATCCAACCGAAGAGAACAATTATAATAATCCACTGCCACCATGCATATTTAACAGTAACCTTACATTGTGCCGAAGCTTTGCCGTCGGTGCTCTTGGCGGTGATAGTTGCAGTTCCCTTGCCGGTCATCTTAACATTACCGTTGTCGTCAACCGTTGCAACTTTGGTATTGGAAGATTCCCATTTGATCTGCTTTGCACTGTAACTTGAATCGAAATTGATTTTCTTTGTCTGCTTGTAGTTAGCTGTAATTGATGTTTCACTAAAATCAATGTAGCCGGTTGTAACCTTAGCTTTTGAAGTAAGGTCAATGTTATCATTTCCGACGGTCAAAAAACAGCTTGAAATATCTACACTATAGTCGGAAGAGGTAACATTCTGCGTTTTCTTGGCAAACTTATATGTAAACATTGATGTTGCATTAGAAATTGTATTGGTTGATGCGAAAGAAATCATTACTGTATTTGTATTCTTTGCAGATGAAACAATTCCGCCTTTATCTTCAATATCGCTTTTTACCTTTTTAAAAGCATCGGTCATATTGATTTCCTTGCATGCACCTATAGGGCCTGAAACCTTTATCTGCACGTCAAGAGAATTAAAGCTTCCGCCGGCAAGGGACAGCTCAAAGGTAACCTCGGAGCTTGTTTGGCTTGTCATCTTAAACTTGAATTCCGGTGCTGCCGGAGCAGCCGAAGCCGAAACAGCAAACACACTGAGCGTGATTACAACAGCAATAACCGCTGCGAGAACTCTTTTTAACATTTTCATAATTATTACATTCTCCTTTTATTCAGAAAATTCGGGTCAACTCAAATGCACCTATATCCAAAATTCCGTGCAAAATCAATAACCGTGATTTAATTTTAATAGCTAAATCCAAATATGTCAATATTTATTTTATTTTTTCTGTACAAAATATATTCTTTTTGCTATAATATAAGCGTATATTTTCAGATTGAAAGTGTGATTAAATGAAGCTTCTTGCTCTCGGAGATGTTGTCAGCGACGGCGGATGCGGTGCTGTCTCAAAGCTTCTCCACAAAATAAAAAGGCAATATAATATTGACGTGTGCATAGCCAACGGAGAAAACTCCGCCAAAGGCAACGGAATTCTTCCAAGCTCGGCCGAAAGTCTTATTTCTGCGGGTGTTGATATGATAACAACAGGAAATCATGTTTTTCGTCGACATGAAACGGCCGATTTTCTTGATGAAAACAAGTTTTGCTTAAGGCCTTATAACATGCACTCCTCATGTCCCGGAAAAGGAACGGGAATAATCGACATGGGCAGATATCGAATCGGCGTAATTAACCTCATGGGCAACGCCTTTTTTAACTCAAGCTACGCCAACCCGTTTGACAGCCTTGACAAAGCAATAGAAGAACTCAAAGATTGCCGCATAAAAATCGTCGATTTTCATGCAGAGGCCACCGGAGAAAAACGAGCACTCGGATTCTATGCCGACGGCCGTGTCTCTGCCTTTTTCGGCACACATACGCATGTCAGAACCGCCGACGCTCAGATTTTACCTAACGGCACCGGTTACATAACCGACCTCGGAATGTGCGGCAGTGAGAATTCCGTCCTCGGAATCGAGCCCGAATGCATAATCCGTACGCTCAAAACAGGTATGCCGACACTCTTCAAGGCGAAAGAGGACAACATTATTTTAAACGGATGCATATTTGAAATTGACGAAACGACAGGGAAGACAATTTCTGTCGAAGCTATAGATATAAGGGAGTAATACCATGCTGAAATACACAAAGATTATAACTGCCGTTTTGGTTTGCATAGCCATGCTTTTTTCGCTTTGCGCATGTAACGGCAGTAAAACGGTAATGGATACTATTTCAAATCTCGGAAAGTCCAAAGAGGAAGAACCGATTGATGAAATCGGCTTTACAATTCCCTATCTGCGGACGGATTCGCTTGACCCGTACAAAGCTTCGAATTCAATGAACAAATATATCTCTCATTTGATTTACGATTCGCTCTATAATGTTGACGGTTCTTTTAAGGAATCCGCCGTTATAGCCGAATCCTATACGATTTCCGATAAAGCACTCACAGTAAAAATAAAGAGCGGACTTAAGTTTACGGATGATTCACCGCTTACATCAAAGGATATTGTATATTCGTTTAAGCAAGCAAAAGACAGCATAGCCTATGCCGCATATCTTGAAAATATTGACAGTGCGGATGCAAGCGGCGACAATGCCGTTACATTTGCTCTCAAATCTTCTGACGGTTCGGAAGTTGCCAACCTTGTTTTTCCAATCGTTAAAAGCGGTTCTTACGATGAAGCAAGCACCGATAACACAGACGACAGTGACGGCGAAGAGAACACAACCGCTTCATCCGGCAGCGGATACACTTCAAAAATTCCCATCGGAAGCGGAAGATATACGTTTGTCTCCGGAAACGAGGCAAAATACCTGCAATATAACAAATCCCGCCTCGGCAGCTATAACCCCAAGTATGCCAAAATCGGACTTGTTGATATTTCAGCATCCGAATCTTTCAGCAGTCTTTTCAATCTGAGCAAAATTGACTTTTACTGCGATAATTTTGACAGCGGAAAATATACGAAATTTTCAAAAATCAGCAGCAATATTGAGCTTACAAACCTTGTATATTTAGGAATCAACTCCCAAAAAAACGAGCTTTCAGAACCGAAGATTCGCCGTGCAATCGCTCTTGCTCTGAACAGAGCGGAGCTTGCCTCCGACTCTTTCGCCGGCTGCGCCGTTGCAACATCTCTCCCCTTCCACCCATCATATTACAAGCTCAGCGGCTGCACGCTGCCGACGCTGAATATTAAGACCGACAATGCAGAAAACCTTCTTGACGAGGCCGGATATTCAAATATTAACAGCTCCGGTACAAGGTACAATGAGGATAAGGTTATGAATTTAACTCTGCTTGTAAACAGCGAAAATGATTTTCGCCGTTCTATGGCAAGAGGAATTCAACAGGCACTCGAAAAAATTAATATTACCGTAACAATCCGAGAGGTTTCCTATTCCGACTATGCTTCTGCTGTCGAAAGTGAAAGCTTTGACATGTACATCGGTGAAACAGAGCTTTCAAACAACTTCAGCCTTTCGAGATTTTTCTCCGCCGAAGGCGGTCTCAGATACGGTATTTCCGAAAAAAGCGAAACATCAAGAATTTACGACAAATATCTCAGCGGACAGGCGGACATGCAAAGGCTCATAGACACTTTTTCCGACGAGCTTCCGTTTATTCCGCTCGCTTTCCGGCAGGGCATCACCGTCAACTCGGATAAAATCAAGAACGAAATCAAAACCGTTCCCGGAGATTGCTTTGTCAATATTGATGAATGGACGGCGCAGTGATGGAAAGAACCACCAACATACAATATTTGAAAGGTGTCGGTGAAAAGAGAGCCAAGCTTTTGAATAAGCTCGGAATTTTCACCGTCGGTGATCTTCTGCGTTATTATCCGAGAGAATACACGGACTGGAGCAAAGTAATAAGCATTGCCGCTGCCCCGTTTGATGAGCCTTGCTGCATCAAAGCCACCGTTGACCACAAGCCGAGAGGAGCAAAAGTCAGCAAGGGCATGACGATTTACAAAACCGTTGTGACCGACGGCGAATCGCTCATGAACATCACGATTTTCAACAGCAAATACACCGCAGAAGCCCTTGAGGCAGGTGAAGAATATCTTTTTTACGGAAAGGTCGGCGGAAATTTTCACCGACGTGAAATGTCATCACCTCTGATTGAGAAGGCATCGAGCGGAGAACGAATTCATTCAATATATCATCTGACGGCAGGTATTAATTCAAAGTATATCGAAAAGCTGATACGCCAGGTCTTTTCCTCGGGCAGCGATTATTTCACAGACTGCCTGCCGCAGTCGCTCAGGGACAAGCTCTGCCTTATGGAAATCAACAAGGCAATTCGTGAGCTTCACCTGCCAACGAATGAGGACATGCTCCATGAAGCACGGCGAAGAATTATTTTTGAAGAGCTTTTCATCTTCCAGCTCGGCCTAATGAAGCTAAAAGGCAACCGTAAGGAGACCACACCCGTTGAAATATCCCGGGATTACACCGACGAATTCAAACGGCTTTTACCGTTTAAAATGACAGGCGCACAGAAACGTGCAGTCAGCGAAAGCATAAGGCAAATGACGAGCGGAATAACAATGAACCGCCTTTTACAGGGCGATGTAGGCTCGGGAAAAACCGCAGTCGCCGCCGCACTGATTTACACCGTTATCAAAAACGGCTATCAATGCGCATTTATGGCACCGACGGAAATTCTCGCTCAGCAGCATTTCAAAACATGCCAAAACTATTTTAAAAACATAAACATTCATGCCGAGCTGCTGACCGGCTCGGTTACGGCAGCAAACAAACGAGCAATTAAGGCACGGCTGAAAAGCGGCGAAACCCAGCTGATAATCGGCACTCATGCACTGATTCAGGATGATGTTGAGTTCAATGCCCTTGGCCTTGTCATAACAGACGAACAGCACCGCTTCGGCGTTAAGCACAGAGCAGCACTGAGCAAAAAAGGTAACAAACCGCACACGCTTGTCATGTCGGCAACACCCATTCCGAGGACGCTTGCCCTCATGCTCTACGGCGATTTGGACGTCTCCGTGCTCGACGAGCTTCCGCCGGGAAGGCAGCCGATTGAAACCTACTATGTCACCGGCAAGCTCAGAGCGAGAGCGTTCGGCTATGTCAAGAAGCATCTTGATGAAAACAGACAGGGCTATATTGTGTGTCCCCTTGTTGAGGAGGGCGACGAGGATATTGCCGCCGCCGAAAGTTACGCCGAAAATCTTTCAAAAGGATTTTTCAGCGGATATGAGGTCGGACTGCTCCACGGAAAGATGAAGCCGAAGCAAAAGGATGAGGTCATGTCTCGCTTTGTTTCGGGCGAGGTCAAACTGCTCATTGCAACAACGGTTATCGAGGTAGGCGTTGATGTGCCGAATGCGGTAATTATGGTTATCGAAAACGCCGAGCGATTCGGCCTTTCGCAGCTTCACCAGCTCAGAGGACGAATCGGCAGAGGACAATATAAATCAACCTGTATTCTTATCTCCGACGCCAAAACTGACGGTTCAAGGAAGCGTATGGAGATCATGACGAAAACGACCGACGGCTTCAAGATTGCCGACGAGGATTTGAAAATGCGTGGCCCGGGCGATTTCTTCGGCGCACGCCAGCACGGACTGCCGAACATGAAAATGGCATCGCTCACCGACTCGGCATTGCTGACCGAAGCTCACCGCTTCGCACAGGAAATTTTGGCAGATGACTTCAACCTCCAAAATCCCGAAAACAAAAATCTGAGCAACGCAATTTATGAGCTGTTCAATTCGGAATATATAATGAACTAAGAAAACACCCGAGTTTCAAAAAGAAATTCGGGTGTCTTATTTTATAAATTATTTCCATTGAAAACTGCCGGAAAGGAGGGTTACTCCTTTTTCCGAAACGGTGAGCAATCCGCCGTCAACAGCTCCGATTTTTTCTGTATCATCGGGAAGAACAACCTTGCAATCGCACGGCTGTAATGCCGTAATAAACGGTATATGGCCTGCCATAATCGCTAAATCTCCGTCAATTCCTCTCACCATAAGCATCTGCGCCTCGTCGGAAAACCTGTTGCCGTCGGGCGAAGCTATCGTCAATTTGAAAGTATTCATTATGATAACCTCTTTGCCTTTTCAACGGCATCGTCAATCGTTCCGACGAAGAGGAATGCCGATTCGGGAAGATCGTCGTGCTTGCCCTCAAGAATCTCCTTGAAGCCCCTGATTGTCTCCGAGCGTGGAACATAAATTCCCGGGAAGCCTGTAAACTTTTCTGAAACATGGAACGGCTGAGACAGGAATCTCTGAATCTTTCTTGCACGGCTAACAAGCAGCTTATCCTCATCGGAAAGCTCATCCATACCCATAATGGCTATGATATCCATAAGCTCGTTATATCGCTGAAGAACACGCTGAACCTCCCTCACAACTGCGTAATGCTCCTCGCCGAGAATCTCGGGATTGAGGATTCGGCTTGTTGATTCAAGCGGATCAACTGCAGGATAGATACCCTGCGAAGAAATACTTCTTGAAAGAACCGTTGTTGCGTCAAGGTGGGCAAAGGTTGTTGCCGGAGCAGGGTCGGTCAAGTCATCGGCAGGAACATATACAGCCTGAACAGAAGTAATAGAACCATTCTTGGTAGAAGTGATTCGTTCCTGCATCTGCCCCATTTCTGTAGCCAGTGTAGGC